>Ga0315291_10003247_pt1 | contig 21061 bp, 12 predicted proteins | sample YL17G12_20_MG_FD_203070 | JGI IMG/M metagenome (GOLD analysis project Ga0315291, IMG submission 203070) | Sediment microbial communities from Yellowstone Lake, YNP, Wyoming, USA - YL17G12_20 | ecosystem: Environmental > Aquatic > Freshwater > Lake > Sediment | place: USA: Wyoming | collected...
CGGCGCAAGAGCGCAGGCGATTTTCCGGCGTTTGAGGAAAATCGCCGTAGCGAGAAAGCGCCCCCGCGCCACGCCCCTTCGCAGTGTTTTGAGTAGTGTTTTTGGTTTTTTTCTGATATTCTAAATTTCCTTGAAGAAACATACTCAAATATTTGTCTTTGTGCTGGCGGCCGGACTTCTCTGTTCCTGCTCTGCGCTTTTCAATCCGTTCGGGATCGGAGGCGGCGGTGATGATCGCGTAATAGAATACACGACAAAATTTTCGCTGGCGGTCGGCGGCGTGGCGCCCGGCAGGGATGAACTCGTCTTCTTTGACGATAACAACCAGGTGAGGGACCTCTCCGAGCATCAAATAGAATGTATCGCAGACAAAGATATTGTCCATTTCGGGCCGCGCCCGGGCAACGACACCATCTCCGCTGGCAGCGGCGTGCTTATCGTTCCGACCGAAGCCGGCATTGCGACCGCGAGCTGTTTCATCGATGGAACTCCGGTCACGGATAAATACAAGGTGATCGTGTCGCCGCAAAATCTGATACAGATATTGATCTCAGAGGCGGGCACGCAGCTCAAGGACGAGGCGACCACAGACGACGACGTAGTCAAGCTTGGAAGTGAAAGCGTGACGGGCAACGCAATCGCGGCCGTCATAAGAAACAGGATCAACCTCATCAAATCGAACGGCGAACCGGAGCTGTTCAGCGTCGACGCCGCAGAATTCGACGCGAATCCAAGCGTGTCTTATTACGACGCCGTGATAACAGCGCCGGGCCAGTTTTCACCGACGAATCCCTTGGACTCCGGCTATGAAATCTTCAATCTGGCGGAGGATAGAAAATTTTTAGAAGACGACTGGCATGTTGCCTACGATCAGGCGGTTTTGACTGCAGCCGGCGTTTATGATGAGGACACAGCAGATCCGACCGGCGGCGCCTTCGCATTTCTCTCCCCCACCGCGGAACAGTGGCTCTCCATAAGCGCGGCTCTTGCAAGCGGAACGCCGGACATGCCTGTGGACTCCGGAGTTTTAGATGATAATTTCCCGGCCTTCTCTCCGGTTCAGATTTTGATTGTGGGTGGAATCTGGGCCTATGAAGACGGCCGGCCCGCATTCGTGTTCATACGCCACCGGAACGCGGACGAAGCTGCCGTCACAAACCAATTGTAGCCCTCATGGCGGGATCTTTGATCCCCAAATCAGCCGCAACATCGTCTATGACTTCGGCCGGCATCGGAAGCGGCGTGCGGCGGACAAAACCTTCAAATAGGGCATTGTCGCAGACGACATTTATGAGACGGGGATTGCCGTTGGTGTACTCATGGAGTTTTGCAAGGGCACCGGCGGAAAAGACCTGCTTTTCACAGCCCGCATGGAAGAGGCGGAAGCGGACGTAATCCGTGACGACTTCGGGCGTGAAGTTTCTAAGCTGGAACCTGACCGCCATGCGCTGCGCAAGCGCCGGCTCACCCCGGAGATTTTCATCAAGCTCCGGCATCCCGAACATCACAAACGAGATGAGCTTCTGATTCGGGAGCTCAAGATTTAAAAGGCCCCTTATCTCCTCTAACAACTCCTTTTTCTTAAGCATGTGGGCTTCGTCGATTAAAATCACGCCTCTTCTACCGGCCTCGGCGAGCTTGACCAAACGTTCATACAGCTGCCCTATAACTTCGACTTTGCTGCCGTTGGGATGCTCGACACCGAATTGCGCGGCGATGCGTTTGATAAGCCAATCGCTGTCGACGTCGGAGTGAAGGACCACAAGGAGAGAAACGTCGTATTGATCTTCGGGGAGCTTTTCCAGGAGGCGGCGCGCGAGCAGTGTTTTACCGGTTCCGATTTCGCCCACGAGCACCGCAAGCCCCTTCATCGCCTCGACGGCGCGCTTGAGGCGCAGATAGGCCTGATCGTGCTGATCGTTGTGATAATAGAAATTCGTAAGCGGCATCACGGCAAACGGTTCCTGCGTGAGCCCGTAATATGCAAGATGATCCATTGACCTTCCCCCTTTTTCTACTGATTAACAAATCGATTAACGGTAGTCATTACAAAAAAGCAGCCACAGAGACGCAGAGAACATCTAATTCAGCCACAGAGGCACAGAGACACAGAGGAAAACCAAAAATATAATTTTGGTGTCCTCTGCGCCTCTGCGTCTCTGTGGCATCTTTTGATTTTAGGTTTTCTCTGTGACTCTGTGGTGGATTTTATGGAAGGGCAATGGCGGCGTCTATGGATTCTCCCAAATAGAATCCGGTGCTGATGTCCGTTGTTGACGGATCTTCTCCTGTCTCATATTCCGCGCCGTATTCCACGCCATCATAATTCCCGTCCCACTCTTCTTCTTCAGGAGCACGGGTAATTTCTTCGCTGTCTGCGTCGGTGATCACGGGTAACTCGAAATCCCACGGCGAAGTGGCGGAATTTACATAAGTTACAAATGTCGCGAGAGATTCGGTGGCCAATGACGAAAGCTCTGCCGGCAGCGCGGTCATTGCGGAAACAAAAGTGGACCAACCTGTTGACGCCGACGCGGCCCCGTCACCTGCCGGTGCAGGCGGGGCCTGCGGTGCGGGTGTCGGTGTTGCCGAAGGAGTGGCTGCAGGCGATGCGCCGGATGGGGTTTCACTGCGCTCTGTTACCAACAATCTCAAAAATTCAGTTGCAGACAAGAAAGTAGGATTCGGATACTCCGCCTTCAGCTCGCCCCAGAGCTCCTCCAACTCAAGCGGGCCCGATCTCAAAAGTGTGGTGATTATCTGCTGCTGCCTTCTGTAAAACTCCGGATCATGTGTCCATTCATCTGAACCTTCCAAGAGATCGTGTGTCATCTCGTGGGTTACCTTATCTATCAGCTCCGCCATGAGAGTTTGCATCCTTTCGGCGGGATAGTGCTCCGCAGATATGATCTCTTTAAGTTCGTGCGCATATTTTTCCGCAGACGTGAGCGAAAAATACATTTCAATCCGGCCATCAACCACTCTGTGATCCGCCAGCGCATTTCTCTCGATAAAGCTCGACAGGCCGACCACATGTGTGACGTTTCCGGCCCTGACCATCAAAGCGTCTATCACCTCAAGGAGCGCATCGTATGTGTTGGCCCGGTCGCTTCTTGCCTCATCGATTGTCCAGTGCCTGTGCAACGTGTCTTCTCTCCAGTCGCCAAGCGTCAAATCTCTGCCGCCCTCCGCCGGAGATGCAACGACTTCCTGCGCCACAGAATCCATCGCAACCCTCTGCTCTTCGCGGCGCCTTCTTGATTCAAAGGCGCTTTCGATCCTCCCTCTTATCGCCTGGGGAAGATGCGATTGATCGATTTCGTCGCCAGCCTCAACGCGCTCCAAAAGTTCGTGCATCGAGATGGTTTCTTGACCCACTTTGAGACAGGGTAGAAGTGTCAGAAGCTGGAGGAAGGAGCGATCGTCGAGATAGCGTCCGATATTTTCCACGCCCTCCCCCTCCTGCAACCGCTCCGCGTCGTCGAGAATCCCTTGAGGAATGCGGCCGCCTTCCGCAAAACCATACATTGAGTTGAAGTAGACTTCAGGGATTCCTTCAATATCGATCTCGCCCCTTGCAAAGCGATCAAGATATTTTTGTATGAGCATCGCGTGGACTGCGGCTATCAATCTGCTTTCGAAATTCGCGGGATCAACAAAATCGTTTCTGGAACGGACAAGCTGCGTCGAACCCGGAAGATCGATAACGATGCCTGTCGTCGCGACCATTGCCCTGATAGCAGGCGGGAGGAGCTCATAGAAAAATGCGGGGATGTTTTTCACGAAGAGCCCGCCGACAGTGAAAGCGTTCTCGCTCGCTTCATAAATGCGCACCCTGCCTATTCCTGCCACGTCCCCCGCAACAATGGGCTGCATGGACAAGTTCACCTGCCTGCCGTTATACAGAACGCGGATCTCCGATGCGTCGAGAAAGCGCCCGTATGAAAGGGTCGAGCTTTTGACCATTGCGGCGTCAAGCTCCGGAACTTCACTGTTAGATACCCGCTCGATTATCGTCCCCTTGAAATTCTCGTTTCTCACGACATACGACATAGTGACATCCACAACCGTTTCGCCGTCATAGACGGGGCGGAGCGTGAAAATCGTTACTTTCCCGTCGCCGGTTCCCGTCTTTATCCTGACTTCTTTTGCACCCGGATAAATCGTGAAGAAGCCGACGCCGAATTTTCCAAGATCTTCCTCGCCCTTCGTGCTCTCTCCGAAGATGAAGAGGTTATTCAGCGCATCCGTGAAGCTCATCCCCACAGGATCCGTGATGCGAAGGACGTGGGAACCATTCTCCTCGAAGCTCTCAACATTGACGGTCCCGCCGCGCGTCGCCGGATCGCCGCGGACCGCATCCAGACTGTTCTGTATAAGCTCCCTCAAGAAGAGAAGGCTCTGGCCGTCGCCCAAGTGATACATGGCATGGCGGATGCGGTTTGCCGACACTTCGGGATCGGTCGCTGCCGTCTGCCTTTGGACTGCTCGCGCAGCCCTCTCTGCACTCCCATTGAAGGCCTGCCATGCGGTCCTGTGTGATCTGACAGCGGTGTTGAGCTCCACAAGAGATAAAGCCGGGCCGGTAACCGCAGGCACTTGAGGTGCGCCTTCCGGCAGAAGATCCGCATTGCCCGAGATAAGATAGTAGAGATACGCCCGCAATTTCGGCGGATATTTCGTATAATCAAAGTGGGATGAATCTGATTTCAAAAGATCCCGGAGCTCGGCCATCTCACCCGCTGAAAGATGGCTTGCCAGCATGCCCAGTTTTTCCGCCGCATTTTCGGGCGCTACATCTCCCCAGTCCACGTAGACAGCGATTTCACAGAGCATTGACAAGACTTTATCAGTGTATCCCATTCCCACATTGTGAAGGATTTCCAGAAGTCCTGTCATAAACGCTACTTCCGGTACTCGTGATCCAAATTCAGGTAAAAGCCTCAAGGCAATATCGAATTGATGTGATGGGAGCTTCAGCATAGACAGCGCCATTTCCTGCTCTGGCGCGGCCAACCCCGAATTGACAAGCGCTTCCAAATTGCGGCGCGCATTCCGGTCTTCAAAAATCCCAATTTCCAACGAAGTGCGCAAGCGACCATCTTCATCAATGGCTGCAAGTATTCCTCCCGCTTCTATGATGTGCCTAAAATCCCCTTCTATTACCGGTTTACCGTCGAGATCAAATAGACGATCCCGTTCCCCGTTTCCTTGAATATAAATAAGTTGTTTATTTTCGCCGAGGAGGGTCATGAACTTATAATCTTCATCTATTACAGGTGTGCCGTCCAAATTGAAGAGACGATATGTCCGATGATCGTCTTGTGCCACCTCAATGAATTGATCGTCTTTGCCTAAGATCTTGATAAGCAGATGGCTTCCGGCAAATGCCGGCGTCCCGTCGAGGTTCAAGAGACGATACCGGCCGTCATTTTCCTGAACCCTGATGAATTGACCATTGTTGCCCAGGATTTCTATCCACTTATAACTTCCTTCGATTGCCGGCGTTAAGTCCCAATTTAAAAGCCGATAACCATCTTCTCCCAGAGTCCTAATGAACTGACCGTCCTTGCCTAAGACATCTATACTCTTATAAGCTCCTTCGATCGCAGACGTGCCGTCCCTATTCAAAAGGTGCCACAGAGAACCTTTTCCGAAAACCTCAATGTATCGGCCATCCTTGCCTAGGGTGCCTATCCCTTCGTGAGATTGAGATATTGTGATTCCGGACGTCCCGCCCCAATGCAGACCAAAATAATTCCCGTCTTCCCCCCGAACAGCAAAGAATCTGCCCTCGCGAGCATCCATGCCCAATACTGTATTCAAGCTGATTGCAGGCGTTCCATCCCAACTGTAAATGCGCTGCCCAGTTATCGAAAGAATGTAAAGACCTTCTTTGTAATCAACGTCACCCAGAAAACCCGAGTGACTCCCTTTCACTCTAGATGTCCCGTCGAGATTGAAAAAATAGAAAAACCCTCCCTTCCGAGTCATGACCATAGGATCGCTGTTGCCTAAAACCCACAGCGCTTCATGATTTCCCTCAAATACGGACGCAGTCGTTCCGTCACGGTTCAAGATGCGCCATGCCCCGTCTTTTCGAACTACAAAGAACCGCCCCTGCACATCTATAAATCCGTAACTTCCTTCGATTGCGGGCGTCCCGTCCCAATTCAGAAGACGCCACCCACCATCTTCTCCCTGAATCCGGATAAACTTTTCTTCTTTGCCTATTGCTTCTATCGCCTTGAAACTTCCTTCAATTGCAGGCGTGCCGTCCGGATTCAATAGGAGCCACAGCCCGTTTTTCTCACTTTGAACCGCGACGAACCGTTGGTCCTTCCCCATGATGATCATCTCATGGTAATTTTCTTGAATTATGGGCACGCCGTCCCTATTTAAGAGACGATACAGCCCGTCTTCTCCTTGAGCCACAATGGACTGATTGTCTTTGCCAAAGAGGTCTACCTTCAGAAAAATTCTATCGGTCACCGGTGTTCCGTCCCGCCTGAAGAGACGATGCAGGCGGTAGTGTTTGGGATCCCCAAAACGATCGGTCCGGTATTCCACCTCGAAGTCGAACAGATGGGTGCCGTCAAAGTCCAATATATGATATGAAGTTCCATTTTCTTCCTGAACGGCAATGAGACGCCCCTCTTTCGGCCTGTCGAAGTGATATATATGCTTATAACTCCCGCCGATTACGGGGGTCCCGTCCCGATTCAAAAGGCGATACAGACCGTCTTCTCCCTTAACCCTGATGAACCTCCCGCCTATACCGAATCTCCCATCTTCTCCTTGGACTTTAATCAATTGGCCGTCTTTGCCGATGAGGTCTATCGATCGATAAATTTCTTCGATCGCAGGCATCCCGTCCAGATTGAATAGGCGATATTGCCCGTCTCTCGTTTGGGCTCTAATGAATTGACCGTCTTTGCCGACGATCTCTATCTGCTTATAAGCTCCCTCGAGTGCGGGCGTCCCGTCCAGATTAAAAAGACGATAGCTGGTGTCTTCATCTGTCAGAGATAGAATCATTTCACTGGCCAGAATGAATCTGTTGTCCGGGCCCAGGAAAGTCACCTCGCGGTAACTCCCTCCGTGATTGACCAACGTCGACGAAAGCCGTTGAAGAAGCGGGAGCACTTCAGGGTGACTGGCCGCCAGACTTTCCAAAGCGCGGCTCTGTCCTGCAAGGGCCGGGTGCCTTTCTATGACCCTCATGACGCGCGGATCAACGCGGGGCGTTTCGCGCTCTTCGTTTTGCACTCTGCTTTGCGCCGGCCTTCCGGCGTTACCCGTCCGCGTCTGATTCCACGTGCCCTGCGTTTGAGAAAGGCGGATTAAGGCCTCAAGTCCCGCGGGATCGCCCCTGTTCATCTCGTAAAGAGACCGGTCGAGGATGACTATGTCGCGCTCCTGATCATATGCTATTCCGCTTGCCGCGACAGACGCGAAATCCGTAAGCAATACCTTTGCTTCGCCCCGCCATTCCGGCGGCCGTTCGAAACCCTCATCCCAGTTGCGGCCAAGATATAGATCGTTGACATGAACAACATCGTCTTGAGCAACCGCATCGTAGATGGGATCGTTGGGGATAAGCCTCTTTCCTTCCAGATATCTCCTCGCGACTGATTGAGCGTATTCAGTGATGTCGTTTGCCCTCTCCGAACGCTCGTTTCTCCTCTGCAGCTCCGCGATCATCGGCGCGATTGCGTTGAGATATGCGATACCATCAGCCGCGTCTATGAAGGCCTTCACTTGATTCACAACATCCCCGTCCACCCTTATCTGATTGCGGCTCTCGGGAAGTCTTGTCGAGAGTGGAAAATCAAGGACCACAAGTTCAGGGACCGGATGGCCGGTCGTCTCAAACTCCTCTATCTTCACGCCGCCTATTGTAATGACTACGCTTCCCCCTATGGAACTCTCTTCCGATACATAGAGCCTTCCGTTTCCGACGGTCCGCACACGCGAAGAATCAATCGCGTTAATGCGCTCGCCGTTCACCATGATATTGCGGCCCAGGACATAGCCCATGTTGGAAGAGAGCTCCTCGGTCATCACATCCTCTTCTATCGCATCATCAAGGACCGTAATCAGTGTGCCGTGAGTTGCCCTATTTGACGGGCCCACCCTCACACCCAACTCGCCGTTCAGGCGCATGAACTCCAGGCGTATTCCAGGCTGACCTTCACGTTTCGTCTCCACAATGACGCGCGAGTTTTGATTTCTTAGATGGACAAGGGCCGTATAGAATCCGATGCCGAATCTGCCTATCGTCACCTCGCCACTCTTTCCAGAAATCTGCGGGATGAGGAGTTTTTCAAAGACGTCCTCCGCGCTCATGCCGGAGCCGGAATCTTCGACAATATACCATCCGTCTTCTATCAGCACATTGACGTCGCCCCTGTGGCGGCCGTTCATCGCGTCCACTGCGTTGCTGGTCAATTCCGTGATCGATCTGTTGGGATTTGGGTTCTGGTGGCCGATGTCGTGTTCGAGCTGCGCTGATGCAACGTTGAACCGGCGCATCAGGACATCGTATATTTGGCTGCGGTCAAAACCGTTTGCAGCGATTTCGGCGTAATGTTGACGGATATCCTGAAGACGGTGCGTCTTGACCGTCTCAAAAAAAGCAACAATGTCGGAGAGGGGAATCCAGCCGTTGTAACCCGTGTGATAATTATCGGGGATCTGCGGCGCCCGCGTGAAAATTCTTGAAAACCATCTCGTAAACCAATTTCCGCGCGTTGCCGGTGCGGACGCAGGGGCGGCAGTTGTCCGGGGCACTACTGCAACATATGTATCAACCGGTTGAGGCCCCTGCCCTGAACCGGTTATCACCGCGGGGGTGCTAATTGGTTCTGTTTGCACCGCGGGGGTGCGAATGTCGGCCGTTTGGACGGGTCCTGTGCCCATATATTAATGATTTCCCCCTTACGCCCCCTTATCGGCAATATAGCCAAAAAGTTGCGTATTTTCTGGGGGTTCGGGGTGGGTGCCAAAAACGGCCGCGGAGACGCAGAGAAAGGCAATTCTGCCACAGAGGCACAGAGACACAGAGGAAAACCAAAAATATAGTTTTGGTGTCCTCTGCGCCTCTGCGTCTCTGTGGCTTATTTAGGTTTTCTCTGCGCCTCTGTGGCGGTTATTGACTTGCTAAACGAACGATATCTTCTTTGACTTGTCGGTTTTCTGCTCTTCTTTTTTAGGCTCGGGCTTTTTCTCAACCTTTGCCTCAACCTTGGGCTTTCCGCCAGAGGCGGATCCGCCTTTGGCGGAGACCTCAACTTTAGCCTCAATCTTCTTCTCCGCTTTGCCGCCCTTGAAAAGCGATTCAATTAAATTAAGCCGTTGCCTTGCTCTGGCCTCGTCCCTTCCGCCCTTGAGCGAAATGCCTTCGTAAATCTTTTGGGCCTTTTCGAGCTCCGTCCTTGCCTCGTCTTTGAGCCCCATCTTCCAATATACGTTTCCAAGATCGAAGCCTTGATCCGCTTCTTTTATTTTCGCTGCGTCGGAAACGGGAGGCGGCTGTGCCGCCGGAACTGCAGGCTTCGCCTCCGGAGCTGCGGGTTTCGCCGCCGGAATTTTGGGGGCGGCTGCCGCCGGTTTTTTCCTTTTCTCTCCCTCCGCCTTCCTCTCTTCTTCTTCTTTTCTTTTCCCCTCTTCCTCCTGCCTTTTTTTCTCCTCTTCCATCTTTTTCTCGATTGCCGCCTGCTCCTTCCGGCGCTTTTCCACAATTGCCTTCAGTTCATCCACCGCACCCTCGCGCATTTCGTCCGCCCGCCTGAATATTTTTTCGTCTTCGCCTGGCATGAGCATCAAAATCTCCGCATATGCGGAAAGCGCCTCCTCGATCCGCCCGTCGTTTCTCTCTATCTCCGCAAGCGCAAGATATTTAGAGCGCGCCGTTTCAATCTGATTGAGCGAGGCGTAGATGCGCGCCTGTATCTCCAGAAGCTCCGGATCTACCGCCGCGATACTTTTCGCCTGTTCCATCCACTTGAGCACCTTCTTTTTCTCGCCCAGCTTATCGTAGATGCGGCAAAGGGCCTTGAGCATCTCCGTGTTGTCGCGATGGGCCAGGACCTTCTCGTACATATCGGCGAGCTTTAAATCCTTTTTCCCCTGCGACTCGTACACCGTAACTATCGCCGCATATTGATCGACCGCCTCTTCGGAGCGGCCCTCCCTCTGATACATCTCCGCGAGCTTCACGCGCGCGTCCTCTTGAGCCGGATCCAGATCGACGATCTTTTTTCTTATCTCAAGCGCCTTTTCGCCCTCGCCCTTTTGATCGAGCGTCGCCGCGAGAATCCCGTATTGCCTTATGGCGTCCTGCGTGAGCCCCATCCTTTCATAGAGCTCCGCCAGCATCTGGTTTACGTCTATGAGCGTCGGATTGAGGCGCAGGACGTTTTTCAAAACCGTGACGGCCTTGAGATAAAATCCCTCGTTTGAATATGAGTCCGCGACTTCCCTGTAGATCCTGATCGCATCCGTGATCTGTTTCCGTTTTGTATAGAGTTCCGCGACGCGGAGCTTTACCCGCAGATCGGAAGGGTCGGCCAGAAGTATCTTTTCATATTCCGCGATGGCCTTGTCGAATTTCCCATCATCGGCGTAGATGCGGGCCTGCTCCAGTATCTTTTCTTTGTTGAGGATCGTCGTCATGAATTGATCGCTGCAAGGCCCCGGTGCGCGTCTTCATTTTGGGGATCTTTTTCCAAAATGGAGTAGTAGATTTCGCGGGCCCTGTCTCTATGGCCTTGCTGTGCAAATATTCTGGCCATTGTGACCGTTTCCCATTCGGAGGGCATGTCGGCTTCCCTTGTTCCGCCGGGCTTCGGAGCCTCGACCGCCGTCCGGTGGAGATCGTTCATCCTTGCCTCATCTATCTTTGCCAGAAGACCCTGCGCCTGAATATTTTTGGGCGTCGTCTGAATCACGCTCCTCAACTCCTCTTCCGCCTCTTCAAGATTTCCGCGCGCAAAATGGATCTTCGCCATCACAATGTGCCCGATGATGAGTTTTGGATTCCGCCTCAAACCCTCTTTGCAGATTTTTAACGCGTCGTCGATCAGGCCGTAGCGGAGAAAATAATCGGCGATCGACGCGAAGACTACTGAATCGGGATTTTTCTGCCACTGGCTGTAGTAGCGGAGGAACAAAGAGTTGTTCAAAAGATCCGGATGCATGGCCCGCAAGTTATATCAAAGACCTCTCGGAAGCAATCGTAAAAAGCGCGACCATCCTGCGAACGGCTTGGGGGTAAGTGTCTCATGGCTCCGATGCTCCGTTCGCACGTTTTTGTTGCGGACTCGAGTTGCCTCGCCTCCAGAACTCGCCCGCGAAAGCCTAAAAGAGAATTCACAAAGGTCCTTTTGGGCTTCCGCGGGCTCAAACAACTGTCGGCGTCGCGTAAACACAGTTCTCTCACTCGCGACCGGCAACTCTTCGCCGACAAAAACGGCTCTCTACGCAAGTCGCCATGCGACACCCACCCCCACGCCATACGCAAAATAGCCGCATCCCTATAAGATCCGGGCATTTGCGAATTTTCGTAGGGGATGAGGGTGTTGGAGCATAAAGCGCAGTGTCAGCCCGGTTTTAAAAAAGGTTATAACGGAGACGACCGCAGTCGTATGAGTCGCGAAAATTTTGACTGGTTTCGCGAATTAGGGGCTGACGGAGGCAAGACACCTAATTCGCTTTTGAAATCCAGCAAAATTTTCGCGACGAATAGACGAAGGGAGGCGCGCAGCTCCAACACCCTCTTCCCCGAAAGGAAATTCGCAAATGTTCGGGTCGCATAATGGACACTATGTTGCCATGTTTGCTTTGCTTGCTTTTCTCGCATCTCTAGCCTAAGAATCGGAATATGCCCGCGCAGGTTTCCGATATTCTGGGCGAAATTGAAAAGGGCAACCCGCAAATAGACGTCACAGGACTTGCGGGATCGTCATCCGTCTATCTTGCATCGAAAATCCACGAAAAAAATCCGGCGCGCGCCATGCTCGTCATCGTTTCCTCTCCCGATCGCGCCAAGGATTTTTTTGAGGATGCGAACGTCTTCTGGAAGCCGGATCATAGGGACCGCCTAATATTATTTCCGGCGCCCGACGTTCTGCCCTACTCGCAGCTTTCGCCGGAACACCGGATGTGGGCGGACCGCATAAACTTACTCTTTGAGCTCGCGCACGGCCGTCAAAAAGTCATCATCGCGCCCGTCGCCGCGTGTCTTCGCCTCCTCCCGCCGAAGATCTTCATCGCAAACTCGGCGCGCATTCTTCGCGCCGGCGAGCAGATAGACCGCGAAGATCTCCTGTCATGGTTTCAGGAAATGGGCTATGCGGATACCGGTGTGGTGGAGGACGAGGGGGAATTTGCGGTCCGCGGCGGCATCATGGATATCTGGACTCCGGCTATAGACGATCCGGCCCGCATCGAGCTCGAAGGAGACAAGATCATCCAGATCAGAAAGTTCGATCCTGCGACGCAAAGATCGGAGGGCGAGATCAAAGAGGTAATGATCATCCCCGTGCGCGACGTCCCTTTTTCAAGAGAGGCGTGCCGCCTCGCCGCAAATACAATAATCAAACTTGCCGAGGAGAGGGATTTCCCAGTCGGCGAAAAGCGGCGCCTGCTGGAGATGTTAAACGAGCGCATCGCGTTCGCCGGCATAGAGACATTCATGCCGCTCTTCCACGGAGCCACTGCGAGTCTCATCGATTACCTGCCCGCCGACACGCTCATAATCTTTGATGATCCGGACGCCGTCCTGCATGCGGCAAAGCGGCATCTTGCTTCGATTGAAGACCTTGCGGCGCACACGACGAGCCTCGAGCGGCTGATCCCCACGGACCGCCTCTATCTGACTTATGAAAAGTTGGGCGGAATCATTTCGCGTTTTCAGAAGATGTCGTGGAATACATTGAGTGCGTCTCCCATTATCGTGGAGACATTCGGCAACGCGGATCTGAAGCCCCGGATGGAGGGCCACATCAAAGATCAGGACCCGCTCGTGCCCGTGATCGATCTGCTCAAAGAGCGCCAGTCGGGCGGCGAACATATTGTTCTCACGTGTCACACGAAGGTTCAGGCCGACAGGCTCCGCGATCTTTTCCGATGGCACGGCCTCTCACTTTCCGAGTTTGACGCCCCGTTCGATCAGCTAAGGGAGATGACCTCCGCGGCTTTTCGTTTGAAACTTGCGCGTCTGTCGGCCGGTTTCAGATGGCCCGATGAAAAAATTTCGATCATCACCGACGGCGAGATCTTCGGCTTGAAGGTCATAAAGAAACCCAAGGCGCGCCCGCCGATCGAACATTTCACTGCATTTTCGGAGCTCGCCGAAGGGGACCATCTCGTCCATGAGCACCACGGCATCGGCAGGTATGTCGGCCTCAAGAATCTCGCTATCCGGGAGATAAACAACGACTTTCTGTTATTGGAATATCTGGGCGGCGACAAACTTTATCTGCCCGTGTATCGCCTGAATCTCCTGCAGCGATACGTCGGGCCCGGAGACGCCCCTCCATTTCTGGACCGCTTAGGCGGCATGCGATGGGAGACTGCAAACAAAAAGGCAAGGCACGACATACTGACGATCGCCAAGGAGCTTTTGAAAATCTACGCGGAGCGCGAGGTCTATCCGGGCCATCCCTTCCCCTCCGCGGATACGGTCTATGAAGAGTTTGCCGCCGCGTTTCCCTACGACGAGACCGCCGATCAGGAGCGGGCAATCGACGACGTGACGCGCGACATGGAGATCGAACGCCCGATGGACAGGCTCATCTGCGGCGACGTGGGTTACGGAAAAACGGAGGTCGCGATGCGCGCGGCCTTCAAGGCTGCGATGGCCGGCAAGCAAACCGCAGTGCTAGTGCCCACGACACTCCTTGCCCTCCAGCACTTCGAATCCTTCACCAGGCGTTTTGAAAATACGCCCGTGCGCATCGAAATGCTCTCGCGCTTCCGCACGAAAAAGGAGCAGGCCGCGATAATCGACGAGATGAAGCACGGGACGATAGACATAATCATCGGCACCCATCGCCTCCTTCAAAAAGACGTCGCCTTCAGAGATCTGGGGCTTCTGGTCATCGACGAGGAGCACCGCTTCGGCGTCGCGCATAAAGAGAGGATCAGAAAGCTCCGCGCCACGGTCGATTGCCTGACGCTCACCGCAACGCCGATACCGCGCACTCTCCATCTTTCGCTCACGGGTATCCGTGACATAAGCGTCATCGACACGCCGCCCGTGGACCGCCTCTCGATCTCCACGCACATCGTTCCGTTTGACGACGGCGTGATCCGCCATGCAGTCATCAATGAAATCGCGCGCGGCGGGCAGATATTCTTTGTCCACAATCGCGTCGAGACGATAAAATCGATGGAGGAGCATCTGACAAAACTTGTCCCCGAGGCGTTGATCGCCGTGGCCCACGGACAGATGCACGAACGCGACCTTGAAGACGTCATGACCCGCTTTCTCACAAAAAAGTGCGATGTGCTTCTGACGACGTCGATCATCGAATCGGGCCTCGATATACCTTCTGCGAACACCATCATCGTGAACCGCGCCGACACGTTCGGGCTGGCGCAGCTCTATCAGATACGCGGCCGTGTCGGGCGCTCGAACGTCCGCGCGTTTGCTTATCTGCTGATTCCGGCCGACGGTTCCATAAGCCCCATCGCGAAAAAACGCCTCACGGTCCTGCAGCGCTTCACGGAACTGGGAAGCGGATTCCAGATCGCGATGCACGATCTTGAAATCAGGGGCTCCGGAAACATTCTGGGCCGCGCGCAGTCAGGCCACGTAGCGGCTATCGGCTATGAGATGTACACGAAGCTCTTGAACCGCGAGATAAAAAAGCTGCAGGGCAAAAAGGTGGAGGAGGAGATCGATCCGGAGCTGCATCTTTCCATATCCGCTTTCTTCCCGGAGTCATACATCACTGATGCGGGGACGCGCATAGACATCTACAGGCGTCTGGCAACGCGCGAAACCGTGGACGAGGTCAAAGATCTCGGGCAGGAAATAGCGGACCGCTTCGGGGCCCTTCCGGAGGAGGCGAAAAATCTCGTCGGCGTTATGGAAATCAAGGTCTTGGCGAAGTCTCTGAAGATCCGCCGGCTCTCTTTTGAGGGCATGACATTCGCCTGCCAGATGGATCCTTCTAACCCTCTGGATTTACAGCGTGTTGCGGAGCTCGTCGAAAAAGAAGGCGGCCACTTCAAGCTGCGCCCCCCAGACCGCATCCTTTATATAACGGCGGGCGTGGAAGGCCCTGAAAACGTTATAAATGAGGCCAAAAACTTCTTGAGTAGGCTTGCTTCCTGTGTTAGCCAGCCATCTTAACATGAAATTCCAAGCTCATCCAAGAAAGTCATTGCGAGGAGTCCGCTTTAGGCGGACGACGAAGCAATCTCATGGCATTACTTGGGATTGCTTCCCCCTCGACAAGCTCGGGGTCGCAATGACACTTCTAATTGGAATTTTATTTTTGGCTTCGTGTTCCAATGCGGTCGTAGCCACTGTCGACGGCTTCAAGATTACTGCCGGCGACCTCAAGGCCTCGATCAGAATCGAAAAGGAAAAATACGACCCGATAATTTTAAAGACCGCGGAGAATTCACAGGCGCTCAAAAAAGCGGTTCTGGAAAACCTCATACAGGAGGCGGTCCTTCTAAATATCGCAAAAAAGGATGACATCACGGCGTCGGACGAAGAGCTCAAAAAGGAACTTCTAAAAGCGCGCGACACGGTTGACGACACATGGAAGGAAAAGCAGCGCCGGCGCATCATCATCTCAAAGCTCATCAAAAAGGAGCTGGCCGACAAGATACCGATAACTCCCGAGGAGATCCAGGGTTACTACAAAGAGCACCGCGAGGAATTTTACCAGCCGACGCAGTACCATGCGCGGCAGATCGTGGTCGACAACAAGGAGCTTGCGAACCAGATCCATTCGCGGATCACCAAGGGGGAGGATTTTGCGAAGCTGGCGGAGGAATTTTCACTCTCGCCCGACAGAAAGCGCGGAGGAGATCTGGGGTTTTTCAACGCGACGACGTTCCCGCCTATATTCTCCGAGATATGCGGAAAACTCAAACCCGGCGAGACGAGCGGCGTGGTCGCAACCGATTACGGCTTTCAGATCTTCAACCTCATAGAGAAGAGGCAGCCCCGCCAGCGTCCGCTTGAAGAGGCGATGGCGGATATCCGTTCGCTTCTCATGGAAAAGCGCCTCGAAAAGGCGTTTGACGGCTGGTTCAGGGGGCAGCGTGACAACGCGAAAATAACAATTTATGACAAAGTATTGGAGGACGTAAATGTTTAAAAAGATTTTACTGTTCACTGTTCACTGCTCACTGTTCACGCTCATTTTATTTCCTGCGTCCACCGCAATGGCGACAACCGTCGACCGTATCGCCGCTGTCGTGAACGGCGACATAATCACCGAATCCGAATTGAGCGCTGCACTGACGATGTATCAGAGGGATAACCGGCCTACCGCCACACGCGATGCCGACGTGATCCGCCGCGAAGTGCTCGATAAGATGATAGATGATCTTCTGCTCCGCAGCGCGATCGATAAGGCGAAGATCACCGTCGACGACAACGACCTTGCGCGGGCGATCTCTAACGTGCTCCGCATAAACAGGATAACGCTCGAACAGCTGCGTGCGGATCTTGCCGCAAAGGGAGTGAGCTACGAGATGTACACGCGCCAGATTGCAGAACAGATACGCATGGTCAAGTTCACGAACCAGATAATCGGCTCGCAGATAAAATTGTCCGACCGCGAATTGCGCGATTTCTACGACCGCAACAGGGAAAGGTTCGGCGGGAGTTCCGGAACTTTCGAGGCGGCAAGGGACAACGTCTACGAGGCCCTCTACGACGAGAAGGTGGAGGAGCTGCTGCACAATTATATTCTTGGACAGCGCCAAAAGGCGTATGTGGATATAAGATGAGAAAATTCGAAGCACGAAATTCGAAAATCAGTGGATCGTGGTTCGTGTATCGTGGATCGATTCACGATTCACTATCCACGATTCACAAATTTTTGGATTCTTTATGATCAGAATCGGTGTGACAATGGGCGATCCCAAGGGAATCGGCCCCGAAGTGATTGCAAAGGCGCTGAAGGTCCTGCCCGCGGACGTGCGCGCTAGGCTGCGCATCTACGGGGACCGCACCGCGCTCGATGCTGCCGCGAACCTCACCGGCGTTTCATACGACCCGAAGCAGCTGGCCATCACATCGAATATCGCGGCTCCGATCGGCAGCGCATCGGATCCGGACGCGGCGCGCGCCGCCCTCTTGGCGCTCGATGCGGCGATTGCAGACGTCAAAAACGGTGTGACAGCGGCGCTGGTCACAGCACCCATAAACAAGCACCGCGCCCAGCTGATTGATCCATCTTTCATCGGGCACACGGAGCGTCTGGCAAAGGCGTTGGGCGTGAAAGATATAGTGATGATGTTCTCGTGCCCTCCAAATCAGCCGAAACACGAATCTCTGCGCATCAGCCTCGTCACGAGCCACGTTGCGCTGGAAGACGTGCCCTCGCGTATTACGAGGCAACGCATATTCACGACCATTCGAATGACAAACGACGCGCTGATCCGCTTTTTCAATTGCCCCGAGCCGCGGATCGCCGTCTTGAGCCTTAACCCGCACGCGGGAGAAGGCGGCGCCCTGGGATCTGAAGAAGAAGAACTTATCATACCCGCGATCGCGAAGGCCAGAAAAGAGGGGATTGCCTGTCTTGGGCCTCTGACCTCCGATGCGGTCTTTTCAAGGGCGGGCGACATCGACTTCGACGGTATTGTGGCGATGTACCACGATCAGGGGCTGACACCCATGAAGATTGTCTGCCCCAAAAAATCGGTCAATATCACGCTCGGTTTGCCGTTCATCAGGACTTCGCCGGGGCACGGGACGGCTGAAGACATCGCATGGCGCGGCTCCGCGTCCGAAGACGGCATGATAGCCGCAATCGAAATGGCAGACTATCTATTGGGGAGAATTTCATGACACACATCAAATTCGGAACCGACGGCTGGCGCGCCGTCGTGGGAGAGGACTTCGTCCCTCTAAACATAAAAAAAGTGATCCAGTCATTTGCGGATTTATACACCACTATGCCCGAAGCGGGAAAACCCGTCGTGATCGGTTACGACCGCAGGAACCAGTCGCCCGAGTCGGCGGAGATCATCGCCTCGGTCCTTCTGGGCAACAATATCCCGACTATACTATCCGAAACGTTTTGCCCCACACCCACGGTTTCGTGGCTCGTCAAGACAAAGGGGTGCGCCGCGGGCATCATGGTCACGGCAAGCCACAATCCGGCAAAGTGGAACGGAATAAAGTTCAAAGAGAGCTATGGCGGCGCCGCTTCAGAGGATTACGTCCGGCCCATTGAAGAGAGAATTGTAGAAAATGACGGCCTGTCAAAGGCTCCCAAAACGTCCACGGTTAAAGGGAATAAAAAACTCGAATTATTCAATGCTTATGGAGACTATTTAAACCAGTTTGGCAAGCTTGTCGACCTCGATCTCATCAAAAAACAGGGGTATAAAATCCTGGTCGATCCCCTCTTTGGTGCCGGCACCGGTTTCTTCCCCCGCCTTCTTGGTCAGGGGGTCCTTGAGATCCATAACAATGCCGACGTGACCTTCGGCGGCATAAATCCGGAACCTATCCCGCCCAACATAAATGAGCTGATCGAGAAGATGAAGGGCGGTAAGTATGATATCGGCATCATAACCGACGGCGATGCGGACCGCGTCGGTGCGGTGGACGAAAAAGGGAGTAACGTGACGACCCACGAGATATTCTCGCTTCTTATCAAACATTGCGTCGAAAACAAAAAGTGGACCGGCAAGATCATAAAATCGATCTCAACGACGATGATGATCAACCGCCTCGGGAACAAATACGGCCTTCCGGTCAAAACCGTTCCCGTGGGTTTCAAATATATCAGCCCCGCGATGAAGGAACCGGGTGTCCTGATCGGCGGCGAAGAGAGCGGCGGATTCGGTCTGCCGCGCCACATCCCCGAACGAGACGGGATCTTTTCAGGCCTCCTGCTTTTGGAACTGATGGCCTCAACAAAAAAATCGTTGAGCCAGCTTGTGGCCGATCTCCAGCGCGACGTGGGCCCCACGAAATACAAAAGAATCGATATGCATCTGACACTGGAGCAGATCACAACTGCCCGCGGGAAGATGAAGGATCTCAATATTAAATCGATTGACGGCCTCAAGATGATCCACCGGGAAACCATGGATGGAATTCATTTCCTGTTTGAAGACGAGAGCTGGCTGCTCTTCCGCGCATCGGGAACCGAACCGCTCGTCCGCGTCTATGCAGAAGCACCAACAATGGAGCGCGTCGAGGAGATGCTGAAAATCGGCCGCCACGCGATCGGCCTGTAATTATGGACGGTAAAGACAGATTGGCAATAGGCGCTTCCGGCACCGCAGTTGGTGCCTTTGCGATGTATTATTCCATCAGACAATCCCGTTCTGCACTTTACAACTATTTCGACAATGATGTGCGCACCCAAGTAAACAAATCCTGCGGCTCTTCTATGAATGTGGATCAGTTTCACCAACTGCAGCAGACCGATGATTGGCGTCAATTTCGATCTCCGCTTCCTAACATAGGGTCCAGAGAGGTGCTTAAGAAATTATTCGGCCCGGCTGCTATGTTCTATGCAGCTACACTCCTATCAGGTTTTACTTTGGATTTGGGATTATCGACGTTCTTCAAAAATGACGACCTGACGAACGGCCCCATGGGTCTGGCTATCGGTTTTACATTTGCCGTGATGGTCTTGGGAAGACTTTGGTTTTTCAATTATATGCAAAAGGGTTTTGTGAAAATTGACAACATGAGCTATTATTCCGGCGTCTGTGTCGAGGCCAGAAAATTGAGTGCGCAAAATAGAGCTGCACAATTTTTTGAGCCGCAGGTTCAGAGCCCTCCTGTTGAGATAGAAGCGGCGGAGCCGGATGAGGAAATCACTGAAGCCCCTCCTGATACGGATATTACGGATGTGGAAGACCCGAATATGGATGCCGCCGAATATGAAATTCCGCCTGTCTTTTTTTACGAATTCGAACCCATCCCGGCCGCCATATAATTTATGTTGAACATCCGGAAGGCACAGGAAAAAGATACGGAAAAAATCCTCGAGATCCTCAATTCGCTTGATCTTTATCATCCCTCAAGAATACCCGAAGATTTTTGGGTTGGTGAAAAAAACGGCGAAATCGCCGGTGTCAGCTGCCTTGCCGACTACAAAGAATTCTATTTCCTCTCCTCCGTCGGCGTAATCGAAGGCCAAAGGCACAATGGAACGGCAAGGGCTCTCCTTGAAAAAATATTGGGCGGCGCCAAAAAAGACGTTTATCTCTACACAATCATTCCCGAATTTTTCAGAATATTCGGTTTTGAAATTGTCGACGCTCCCAAAAATCTTCCGTCAAGGGACAGCCTCGGCTGCGACGATTGCCATGCTGCAAAGTGCGTGTGTATGCGAAGAACCCCCATGAATCTAGGCTAATTTTGAAGCATGCTTTGATGGCGACGGGGCGATGCTTCCCTCGCTTACGGCGATTTTCCTCATACGCCGGAAAATCGCCTGCGCCTGCGGGCGCTGGGCTTTATATGGCTTAGTATCCAGCGTCCTCGACGCCGATCGAGAAACATCGCCCCGTCGCCACCATAGAATACTTCATCATAAATCGAAACAACGGTGGCAAAATCTCGCCACCGGGCGTTTGTCGTATTTGCAAAGCTCGGAGGCGTAGAGCAAGGAAAAGCAGCGTAAACTGAACAACGTGATGGGCAAATTTGCGGAGGGGAAGCGGGCTTAGGAGCATAAAGCGCCGGGACGACCGCAGGCGTATGAGGAGCGAAAATATTGACTGGTCTTGTGAGTTAGGGGCTGACAGCGCTACATTCAACAATTAAGTGCAACACTGCCCCCGATAAACCTCCAAGGGCGTTTTGAAGTCAAGACACTTCCTCGGCCTCCTA
>Ga0315291_10003248_pt1 | contig 21058 bp, 13 predicted proteins | sample YL17G12_20_MG_FD_203070 | JGI IMG/M metagenome (GOLD analysis project Ga0315291, IMG submission 203070) | Sediment microbial communities from Yellowstone Lake, YNP, Wyoming, USA - YL17G12_20 | ecosystem: Environmental > Aquatic > Freshwater > Lake > Sediment | place: USA: Wyoming | collected...
TTTGTCATTCTTCGGACCTCCAGCTAGGCGTCGTTTCCACTCCGCAGCAGAAACGTAACCTCTGGAGGTCCGTATGTTTAGGTCAATTCAATCCTCGGACACCCTCAGTTGTCAGTTCTCAGTTGTCAGTCTTTGATCCATCATGGTCGGCGCTCAAGAACTGAGAACTGACGACTGAGAACTGACAACTGACAACTGATGACTGACAACGGATGACTGACAACTGATGACCAGGTTACGCCTATTCTATCGACGCCACGTCCCACGACGCATTAGTCGGCACGAATTCTCCCATCCACCCGAGGAGCGAGCCATGACCGGTCCTGTTCTGCTGATGCTGGTTGGCATCCTGTCTGCCACTCCCGCGGCCGACGGGGCGCCTCATCCGTTTTCCGTCCACGACATGCTCGCCATGCAGCGGATCTCCGAGCCTCAAGCGTCTCCGGACGGAAGCCGCATCGTCTTCACCCTGCGAACCACCGATCTCGAGGCAAACATGGGAAGAACCGCTCTGTGGCTGGTGCGTTCGGACGGCACCGGACTCCGCCGTCTGACTTCGCATCCCTCCAACGACCACAATCCGCGTTGGACACCCGACGGCAAAGCGGTCCTCTTCCTCTCCAACCGCTCCGGATCGTCGCAGGTCTGGCAGATTCCTATCGACGGCGGCGAGGCGGAGCAGGTGACCGACCTGGCCCTGGAGGTGGGCAACCTGATCCTCTCTCGCGACGGCCGACACATGGCCTTTACGATGGAGGTCTTCCCCGACGTCCCTGCGGCCGATGCCACCAAGAAGCGGCTTGATGAGCAAGCCCAACGAAAAAGTTCGGGTCGGGTCTATGACCGGATCTTCGTCCGTCACTGGGACACCTGGGCGGACGGCCGGCGGAGCCACCTGTTTGTGATGCCCTCGGCAGGTGCCACAGGCGAGTGGCGCTGGCGTCCCGCCAGTGGCACGCCGGTCGACGTGATGGCAAACATGGATGCCGATACGCCGTCCAAGCCGTTTGGTGGGCCGGAGGAGTTCACCTTCACCCCCGACGGCAAGGAGCTGGTCTTCACGGCCCGCGACGTAGGGCCGAAGGAGCCCTGGTCGACGGATTTTGACCTCTATCGGGTGCCGATCGACGGCTCGGCACGGCCCGTCTGTCTGACCGAGGAGAACGCGGCCTGGGACTGCTGCCCCGCGTTTTCGCCCGACGGCAAGACCATGGCCTACTTGGCCATGAGCAGGCCGGGCTACGAGGCCGATCGGTTTCGGATCATTCTGCGTCGCTGGCCGGACGGGAAGGATCGGGTGCTGACGCAGCGCTGGGACCGGTCGCCGTCGGCCGTCTGCTGGTCGGCCGACGGGAAGTCCCTCTACACCACGGCGCCCAATCTCGGCCAGGATTCGCTGTTTGCCATTGACGCGGCCACCGGAGAGGTCCGTGTCGTTGTCAGGGACGGGCACGTGCAGTCGCCGGTGGCACCACCGAAGGTGGTATCGGGGGGGCAGATCATCTACAGCCTGGATCATCTGAAATCCCCAGCCGAGCTCTATTCCGCCCGACCCGACGGCACCGACCAGCGTCCCTTGACACGGATCAACGCGGAGAGGATCGCCGCGGCGGAGATGGGCGACTACGAGCAGTTCTCGTTCGGGGGACACAACCGGGAGACAGTCTACGGGTACGTGGTCCGGCCCGTGGGTTTCGACCCGACGCGGAAGTATCCCGTGGCGTTTCTGATCCACGGCGGCCCGCAGGGATCCTTCGGCAACACGTTCCATTACCGCTGGAACCCCCAGGCCTATGCGGGGGCCGGATACGCCGTGGTGATGGTCGATTTCCACGGGTCAACTGGTTACGGGCAGGCCTTCACGGATTCCATCCGCGGAGACTGGGGCGGCAAGCCGCTGGAGGATCTCCAGAAGGGCCTAGAGGCCGCCTTGGAGCGATACCCCTGGATGGACGGCGACAGGGTCGGCGCGCTGGGCGCTTCCTTCGGCGGCTACATGGTCAACTGGATCGCCGGTAACTGGCCCGACCGCTTCCGGTGTCTGGTCAACCATGACGGGAACCTCGATGAACGGATGGCCTATTTCGACACCGACGAACTCTGGTTTCCCGAATGGGATCATGTCGGCACGCCTTGGGGCAATCCCCAGGGCTACGAAAAACAAAACCCCGTGAACTACGTCCGCCACTGGAAGACGCCCATGCTGGTGATCCACGGGGGAAAGGACTACCGGATCGTCGAGGCCCAGGGCATCGCCACGTTCAACGCCCTGCAGCGGCTGGGCATTCCCAGCAGGTTGCTCTATTTCCCCGACGAGAACCATTGGGTCCAGAAACCCCGCAATTCGATCCTCTGGCACGAGACGGTCATCGGCTGGCTCGACCAGTGGTTGAAGACGGAACAGCGTCGCAGGCGACCAGGATCCAGGTGAGGTTGCCCAAGGCTGGGAACTCGATCCTGTTGGAGAGGGTTGCAATAGCGACTCCCTTCTCCCGCCGGCGGGAGAGGGGCAGGGAGTGAGGGCGCGTGCTCCTGGCAGCCCTGCCACGCCGGAAGCCCTACTGCAGCGCCGCCAGCAGTTCGCCCACGTACCGGCCAATCTCGGCCAGGACTTGCTCGCGGGGCCTGACGGCGGCCTCCGCCGCGCGGCGGACGATCGCCGAACCGACGATCAGCCCGTCCGCGACCGGTTTGAGCAGCCGCACGTGTTCCGGGCGGCTGATGCCGAAACCGATGCAGACGGGCAGCGGCGTCTGCCCCCGCAGCCAGGCCACGTTGTCGACAAGCCCCTGGGGCAGTTCGGTCCGCTCGCCGGTAATCCCCGTCACCGAGACGTAGTAGATGAACCCCGTCGTCCGCTCGGCGATCTTCACGGCCCGATCCCGCGGCGTCGTGGGCGTGATCAGTTGGATCAGGCTGAGGTCTTCGCCGCGGCAGATCTCGGCCAAGGGCCCGGACTCCTCGACGGGCAGGTCGGGCACGATCAGGCCGGCCACGCCCGCCGCCTTCGCAGCGGCCGCGTACTCCGCCAGCCCACGGCGATAGACGATGGCGTAGCTGACCATGGTCACGATCGGGGCGGAAAGCCCCGGCGCCAGGCCGGCGACCATCTCGAAGATGCCCGCCAGCTTCAGTCCCCCCTCAAGCGCCCGGGTGTACGAGGCCTGGATCACCGGCCCGTCGGCGATCGGGTCGGTGTAGGGGATGCCCAGTTCACAGAGGCTGCTGCCGCGGGAGACGAGCTGGCGGATCAGCGCGGCGGTGAACCCAAGGTCGGGATCGCCTGCAGTAACAAACGGCATCAAGGCCTTGCGGCCCGAGCGGCGAAGTCGGTCAAACAGCTCGTCGATCGCAGACATCAGGGAAGGGGTCAGGGACCAGGGGTCAGGGATTAGGGATTAGGGGCTCGGGATTCGGGATCAGCATGACGTCCGCTTTACTCCAATTGCCCGCTGCCCCCCCTGCGAACTGCCTACTGCCCACTGCCTACTCCCCACTCCTCATTGCCACCCCACGGTTGATTCTCTCAGTGCGTCGCTATAGCGTTTCTCCCCGCAGCCGGGCGATTTCGGCGGCGTCCTTGTCGCCTCGCCCGGAGAGGCAGACCACCACCGCCTCGTCGGGCTTACGCGCTGCGGCCAGTTGCATGGCCTTGGCCACGGCGTGCGCGCTCTCCAGCGCCGGCAGGATTCCTTCGGTCCGGGCGAGCGTGTCGAAGGCGGCCAGGGCCTCCGTATCCGTGGCGTGGGTGTACGTCACCCGCCCGGTCTCTTTCCAATAACTGTGCTCTGGTCCGGTGCCGGGGTAATCCAACCCGGCTGAGATGCTGTGCACGTCGCAGGTCTGCCCGTCTTCGTCCTGCAGGACGTAGCTGAAGCTCCCGTGCAGCACGCCCGGCCGGCCGAAGCAGAGGGTGGCGGCGTGATCGCCCTGCTTATCGGAGCGTCCGCCCGCCTCCACGCCCACCAGAGCGACTTCCTCGTCTTCGATAAAGCGAAAGAAGATCCCGGCGGCGTTGCTCCCCCCGCCGACGCAGGCCACGATCAGTTCCGGGAGCCGGCCCAGTTGTTCCAGGCACTGCCCGCGGGCCTCGCGGCCGATCACCGACTGGAAGTCGCGGACGATCCGCGGGAAGGGGTGCGGGCCGACGACCGAGCCGAGGCAGTAATGGGTCGTCTCGACCGAGGTCATCCAGTCGCGCATGGCCTCGTTGATGGCGTCCCGTAGCGTCCGCGAGCCGCCGGTCACCGGCCGGACCTCGGCCCCCAGCAGTCTCATGCTGAACACGTTGGGCCTCTGCCGGCGGATGTCCTCCTCGCCCATGTACACCACGCATTGCAGCCCGAACCGCGCCGCAGCCGTGGCGGTGGCCACCCCATGCTGGCCGGCGCCGGTCTCGGCGATCACCCGGCGTTTACCCATGCGGCAAGTCAGCAGGGCCTGCCCCAAGGTATTGTTGATCTTGTGGGCCCCGGTATGGTTGAGGTCTTCGCGTTTCAGATAGATCTGGGCCCCGCCGCAGTGCCGGCTGAGCCGCTCGGCGTGGTACAACGGCGAGGGCCGGCCGACGTAGTGCCGGTACAAATGATTGAGCTCCGCCTGAAACGACTCGTCGCCGGCGGCCTTCTCGTACTCGGCGGTCAGCTCGTCCAGGGCCCGGGTCAGCGTCTCGGGGACGTAACGGCCGCCGAAAGGGCCGAAACGGCCGGCGGCGTCGGGCACCTGGGTGGTAGTGAACACGGGCATGCTCTCCCTCGATCCGATCGTCGCTTGACTGCAAAACCGTGATTTTCCACCATGCTGGCCGGCCGGTCAAGAGAGGCCGGCGATAGGAGCTAGTTCATGCACCGCTTACGGCGCCCCTTCTCTTACACCGGCGCGATGGTAAAATAACCTCGGGCAAGGGCTCCCAGGCGGTCTCCGTCGGCGGATTGAACGAGAGGGACATGGATCGTTTTTTCGGGCACACGGCGGTTCTGCTGGCCGGGTGGTGGATGCTCGGCAGTGTGGCCGCGGGGCAAGGCTATTCGGCTTTGGAGCAACCCGGGCTCGGCCCCGCCCAGAGGGCACCCGGTGGGACCGCCGAGCGCGTGGAACTGCGCGACGGCCGCAGCTATGAAGGCCTCATCGATTCGGAGGGCGACAACTGGGTCCACCTGATACTGGTCCAGCGCCCCAGCGGGCGGCCCACGTACCTGCTGATCCGGACCTTCGACCGGGCCTCGGTGGCGGCGGTAGTTCACCTCCAGCCGGACGAGCGGGCCAAGCTGCGGCAGTGGATCGACCAGCTCCGCCATCGGGCGAGGATCGAGGCCGGGCGGATGGAGGCGGTCCGCCTGGAGGCAATCACCGAAGACGGCGACCGCTACCTCCGATACCACGGCCGCTGGTTCACGCTCGACAGCACCGCCGATCAGCCCACCACCCGGCGGATCGTCGTGCGGGTCGACCAGGTCTTCACCGCCTATCGCCAGATCCTCGCGCCGCGTAGCGAGCCGCCGCGCCCCTTGCGGCTGCTCGTGCTCAGCTCGATGGAGGAGTACCACGCCTACCTGGAGCGGCTGGGGCTCAAGGTGCAGAGCCCGGCCTGCTTCATCCTAGACCGCAATCTAGTCGTCGCCGGCAGCGAACTGGCCCGGTACGCCGCCGAAATGGCCGAAGTCAGCCAGCGGCACGACCAACTCCGCGGCGGACTGCAGCAATTGGAGAAGGACCTCTCCGCCCGGCTGGAAAAGATCGGCCGGCAACTCCAACAAGAGGGGGCGCCAAGAAGCGAGATCACCAAGCTGCTCACCAGGGAAAGACGCAGTTTCGAGAAGCAAATCCAGGAGAAGTCGAACGAACTGAGTCGTTGCGACCGCGAAAACGCCCTGGCCTTCCAGAACGTCACCGCACAGATGTTTGCCCGCCTGTACCACGAGGCGTTCCACGCCTTCCTGCAAAACTACGTTTACCCGGACCGCAGCTACGACGTGCCCCGCTGGTTGAACGAGGGGCTGGCCGTGATGTTGGAAGGCGGATTGCTGGAAGCGGACATGCTGCGGGTCGACGCCCCGAATCGGGAGTCGCTCCGACGGCTCCAGGCCGACCTGGGCACCGCGAATCCGCTGCCGCTGACCACGCTGCTGGCGGCCGGCCCACAGGCCTTCGCGCTCGGCCCCGACGCCGACCGCTACTACGCCTACTCCTGGGGGCTGGCCTATTACCTGACGTTCCAGAGGCGCCTGCTCAGCAGTCCCGCACTCATGCCGTACGTGCAGCGGCTCCCCGAAGACTCTCCACCGGCCGAACGCTTCCAGAAGCTGGTCGGCACGCCACTGGCGGAGTTTGAGAAAGAGTGGCGGGAGCATATCCTCCAGCTTCGTTAGTGCCCCGACATGCTGGAATTGAGGGGTTTATGGATCCTCAGAAAGGCCTTGTTGCATCGCAATAGCCGGCGGCTAACAGCCGCCGGCCGGAGACGCAGAGAACCCCGGCGGCTGTTAGCCACCGGCTAGCGACATCACGTTCCTGACACTCAACAAACGGCCAACTCGATACGGGGAAGTCTTAATGCCTTCGAAACGTGTCTTGATCGTGGGCGGAGTGGCCGGCGGGGCGTCGTGCGCGGCACGACTGCGGCGCCTCGACGAACGGGCCGAAATCACCATCTTCGAGCGCGGCCCCGACGTCTCGTTTGCCAACTGCGGCTTGCCATATTACGTGGGCGGCGTCATCCAGGATCGCCAGAAACTCCTGGTGGCCACGCCCGAAAGATTCCGCGATTGGCTCCGCGTCGAAGTCCGCACACGCCACGAGGTCCGGAAGATCGATCGGCCCAACCGGACCGTCGAGGTGCAGAACCTCCAGACCGGCGGCACTATGACCGAGCCGTACGACGTGCTGGTGCTTGCTCCCGGGGCCGTGCCCATCCGGCCGCCCCTGCCGGGGATCGACCTGCCGGGCATCTTCTCGGTGCGCAACCTGGAAGACGTCGATCGGATTCAGGCGTGGATTGGCAGCCGTCACGCCCAGCGGGCCGTGGTGGTCGGCGGGGGCTACATCGGCCTGGAAATGGTCGAGAACCTCAGCCGCCGCGGTCTGCACGTGACCGTGCTGGAGTTGCTCGATCAGGTCATGCCCACGATGGACCCCGAAATGGTCGCCCCCGTCCACGCCGAACTCCGCGGCAAGGGCGTCGACCTGCAGCTCTCCAACCCGGTGGCTGCCTTTGAACCGGCAGGCCTCCCCTCGCCCTCGGGGAGCGGGGCCGCGGGTGAGGGACTGACCGTGGTCACCCGGGACGGCCGGCGGCTTGCGGCCGACGTGGCGATCCTCGCCGTCGGCGTCAGGCCGGAGACGCGGCTGGCGCAGGAGTCCGGCCTGGAGATCGGCAGCACGGGCGGAATCCGAGTGGATGATCAGATGCGGACCTCCGATCCGGCGATCTACGCCGTGGGTGATGCCGTCGAGGTCCGCGATTTTGTCACCGGCCGACCGGCGCTGATCCCGCTGGCCGGGCCTGCCAACCGGCAGGGACGCATCGCCGCCGACGTGATCTGCGGACGCGACGCCCGCTTCCGCGGCTCGCAGGGGACCTGCGTGGTCGGCGTGTTCGACCTGACGCTGGCCATGACCGGGGCCACGGAAAAGGCGCTGCAAGCCGCCGGCGTCCCCTACGAAAAGTCGTACACGCACTCGCTGGACCACGCCGGTTACTACCCTGGCGCCGAGATGATGATGATTAAGCTGCTGTATCGCCCCGGGGACGGCCGCCTGCTGGGTGCCCAGGCGGTCGGCACGGCCGGCGTGGACAAGCGGGTCGACGTACTGGCCATAGCCATCCAGAAGGGGGCGACCGTCTACGATCTGGAAGAGGCCGAACTCTGCTACGCCCCGCAGTACGGCAGCGCCAAGGACGCCGTCAACATGGCCGGCTTCGTGGCCGGCAACGTCTTGCGCGGCGACGTCGATCCGGTCCATTGGACCGAGTGGAAGGCCTGTCGGCGGGCACCCACCGAAGGTCGGGCACCCACCGAAGGTCGGGCACCCACCGAAGGTCGGGCACCCACCGAAGGTCGGGCACCCACCGAAGGTCGGGCACCCACCGAAGGTGGGTCGGGCGGCGAGATGCCGCTGGTGGTGGACGTCCGCAGTCCGGCCGAGGTCGCCGCGGGCGCAGTCCCCGGCACCGTCAACATTCCCCTGCCTGTGCTACGTACGCGCTTGGGTGATCTGCCCCGCGATAAGGAAATCTGGGTCCACTGTGGCGTGGGCCAGCGCTCGTACTACGCCGCCCGCATCTTGAAGCAGAACGGCTTTAAGGTCCGCAACCTTTCCGGCGGAATGAAGACCTACAAGATGCAAGAATAGCGCCCGGGCCTACGTACCCAGCCAACGATCGAACCAGGCCGCGGCCCGCACCGCCACCTCTCCGGTCGGGTCGAACCAGATCACCGTGTGGCCGTACCAGGGGACCGAGACCAGCTCGCTGTGATCGCGGGCCGCCTCGTGCAGGCGAATGCTGTGGTGCTGAGGGACGACCCAGTCGTTCGTCCCGTGGATCAGCAGTATTTGGGCCGATGTCCGCTGGATGGCCTCGACCGCGCTGGCGCGGTCCGGATCGAACCCGGCCCGGCGCCCGGCCTCGTCGATGGCCTCCTGGTAGGTTTCGTCCGAGATCATCCTTCCCACGCCGGGGACCATGGTCCGGCCGTATTGCGGGACCTCGTCTCGCATGGTGCTGAACGGCGCCACCGCCACCACGGCCCGGATCCGCGGATCGCGCCCCGCCAGGTGAATCGAGGTCGTGGCGCCGTAGGAGACCCCGTAGACGCCGATCTTTCCGGCCACCAGGCCGCGTTGCTCCAGGGCGTCGATCACCTGGCAGAGGTCCTTTGCCTCTTGGAGTCCGAAGGTGAGATAATCGCCGGTCGAGTGCCCGTGCCCGCGCAGATCGACCAGCACGGCCCGGTAGCCTGCCCCGGCCAGGTCCTTGGCCTGCCTGAGCATCCAGAGACTGCGGGTATGGATCCCGTGCAGCACCAGCACGGTGCCCTTGGGCTGCTCGATCCCCAGCTTGGGCTCGATCACCGAAACCGACAGTGCGGCCTCCGGCGGCCCAACCTTCACCTGAAACTGCTCGTCCACGCCCGCAACGCTTTCAACCGGGGGCAACGGGTTCGTCTCCGTGACGAAGGGATTCAGCCGATTTGGCGTGCTGACCATCACCTCGGCCAGCGATCCACAGCAGCCGCTTGCCGCCGTGACGGTCAGCGCAACAATGCCCCACAATATCGCCGCCGGCGGAAATGAACACGCTGTCCGGTGCATAGCACTACTGCGCAGGGTCACCGTGGTTGGGCGTTTAGCGGGTGGGCCTGCCCGCCGCGGAATCCGCCGGAAGGGCCGAGCCTACGCGGCGGGCAGGCCCGCCCGCTAAACAAGGTTCCGCCATCACCTGCTGCCGACAGCCGGAGGACAACGTCCCCCGGGAACGGTGACGGCACGCGTCGTGTGCCGGCTATTGCCAACTCGTCAATTCGGAGATCCAGACTTGGGCGAGAAAACGGCGGAGATACAACTCATCGGGCCTGGGCCCACCTCCGGTGCGGGCGGCACGACCGGCGACGCAAAAAGGGGGAGATATACGGGCCGTTGGACGTAGAGTCAAGCCCGGTGGCGCCGTCAATGACGCTACAAACTAACCCGCCTTCTCATTTTGCCTTGCTTGTCTGCCTGCCAGAGCTGCCCGCTCTCGACGTCCAGTGCCGTCAGCCACCCCTGGCCGTAGCAGCAGGTGTCGATGCACTTCAGGTAGCCCAGGTCGAGGATCTCGCCGTTCCTCTGCGCCGTGTGGCCGACGATGGCCGTCTTGCCGGAGCAGTGGGGGCCGGGCTGGCGAACGTTCAGCGACTCCCAGTGCAACACCTCCACCGGCTGCCGCCGGAGCGGCAGATGGGCCAAATAGCTGGCGTGGACGAATACATGCCGCTGCGTCTCGTAAGACGAGCGGCAAGCCCGCAGGAATTCGAGATGTGCCTTGGGGACCTCCTCGGGCACGCGACCGCTGTAGGAGGCCACCGTCGCGTCGCCGCCGAAGGGCAGCCACTCGTCGAACAGCCCCGTCCGGCCCGCGCAGATCTCCAGGAACATCTCGTCGTGGTTGCCCATCAGCGGGATCAGCCGGCAGCGGGACCGGAGCGCGATCAGCTCATCGAGCACACCTCGGCTGTCGGGTCCGCGGTCGACGTAATCGCCCAGCGTGATGATCGTGTCGTCCGGCCGTGGGCCGATAGCCTCCAGCACGGCCCGGAGAGCCGCCAGGCAGCCGTGGATGTCCCCCACCGCGATGGTTCGCCCCTCAGCCAAACCTGCGTCCCTCGTCCAGCATCGCCAGATAATGATCTAGCGGGATATAGTTGGCCACGCTGTTGCCGGTTCCCAGGCAGTAGCCGCCGCCGGGGTGGCACGCCCGGAGCGTGGCCCGGGTGCGGCGTCGAATCTCCGGTTCGCCGGATCGGCAGAGGAAATCGACGTCGATCCCGCCCAGCACGGCGATCCGCCCGCCGTACTTCCGCTTTGTCTCCTCGACCGTCTTGATGTTGTCCTCGAAGGAATGTAGCGCGTCGATCCGCACGTCGTCCAAGAGGTCGTCCATAATCGCGTCGATCTGGCCGCAGGAGTGCAGCAGGTACGGGCGGCCGGCCGACCATCCTGCGGATGGTGCCCGGGCGGCCTCGGCCATCGCCCGATGGCCCGGCAGCACGAACTCCCGCAGATCGGCCGGGCTTATAAGCGTGCCGGAGCGGAAGCCCATGTCGTCCGATCCCCAGATCACCCGTACCCGATCGAACTCGAGCATCCGCTGCACCACGACCCGGTACAGCTCGATCAACCGCCGGCTGATCGCGGCCACCAGGTCGCGCTGATCGAACAAGGCGTAGCAGAGCGTCTCGTAACCCATCAGCCAGCTCAGATACTCGGCAAAATGGGCGAATCCGCCGCTGCCGACGATGCACATATCGTCGGGGAGGTTTTCCTGGAGCCACTCGAGGTTGCGGGTGGTGAGCTTGGCCGGATCGGGCCAGGGATATGCCTCGAACTCGTCCCAAGTGGTGATCGGGCCGCGGTGCTCGTCGATGAACTGCCGCCCGCCGGCGCGGGCCAGCTCGGCCGAGTCGACGACCGAAACCCGCTCGATCTTCACGCCCACGTCGTCCACGCCGCAACGCACGTAATCGTAGCCTAGGAAACGCTGTAGCCGGACCTCGCGCTTCTGCCGATAGAACGGATCGTCCGGCTCCAGATCGACCGTCAGGCTGAATCGCTCGGCGACGGCCGCCTTGACCTCCTCGTCGATCAGCAATTCGATGAAGTGGACCCGCCGCGGCGTCCCCTCGCGGCGGAGGCAGCGCAGGAAGCCTTCCCAGTCGGGCGCGATTTCAACGGAGAAGGGACTCTCGGCGCGATTCATCTGTAACGCCTGGGCGCTGGGGTCGCTCCGAGGCAGTCTAAATGGCCATGCGTGATTCCGGGAGGTTAGTGGCACCGGCGTCTCGCCGGTGGAAAACACGCCCAGACTCAGGTTCCGCGAAACACCGGCGAGACGCCGGTGCCACTCGTTTCTCTGATCGCTAGTACATCCCCGAATTACGCAATTCCATTTGGACCCGGCACCGGGCTCGGCCGCCCCGTGTGCCGCCGCCTTCGGCCACGTTCCGCCCGGGGCACCTCGGTCGACCTGGTACTGCGGCTACTTCTTCTCCGACCCGCCCGTGATCTGCTTCATCTCGGCTTCGCTGAACTTGCTTCCCGCCGGTGGACCCGGCTCCCAGCACTGCTCCAGCAGGCTGGGCTTGGGCGGTTGGACGGGAATGAGGAACACCTCGCTGCCGTCGGCCTCTTTCTCGATCTTCCCGCCGCTGCGGACTACCGCCTGCCGGACCAGCTTCTCGCAGACTTCAACCAGTTGCGGGAAGTTGTAGGCGGTGTGGCTAAAGACGCCTTTGGGATTCAGCGCCGACGTGAAACGCTCCGGCACCCTCGATTTCCCAATGGTCGTAAACAACACGCCGCCGGCGCTCGAGGGGTTGCAGTCGGAATCCTGCCCGCAGCGCGTAGAGATAATGATGGTCTGGTCCGGATCGCGCTGGCCGTAGAGGACCCCCATCACGATGTAGGCCCCGTTGATCTTGGCGTCGATGTTGAAGGCGCCCTTGTCGCAGGAAAACTTGCGGTAAGCGGGGTTGTCCTGGTACTTGGCCTCGATCAACTGCCAGGTCTTCTGCCAGTCGTCGGGGTTCTCCGCGTGCCACTTGAGCAGGTCGCGGATGCACTCGGCATATTGGCTCTTTGCGGGAATGCACTTCAGCCCGGCCTCGACGATCGCCACGGGATCGTCCTGGAAGAACGCCTCGGCGTACATCCCGCCCACGAACTGCCCGCCGTACAGCCCGTCGCCGTAGTTCATCAGCCGGCCGAACTTCTCGCCCAGCTCGATCACCAGGTTGGGCATGCCGGGGGCAATCAGGCCGGAGTAGTCGGCCTCGATCTGGTAGTCGATGTCGTCGGCGTGCTTATTGGACTGCGGATGTCCCGAGTCGGGCGGGGCGATACCGCGGCGGAGGTTGTCGCGCCCGGCGCGGTTGGCGTGCCAGAGCGGATAGCCGCTGTTGGCAAAGTCGATCCCCGCCTGGCGGATCGAGACGTCGAAGCCGTACAGCTCCAGCGTCCTGAGGAAAGTCATCTCCACGTAGATGTCGTCCTGCCCGAACTGGTTGATCATTTCCGGCTTCCACTGGGGTACCTCGCCGGCCGGCATGATCTGGGCCTTGGAGTGAAACTCGGTCGGTGCCCCCCAGCCGACGCCGGCCATCTGGCCGATCCATCCGCCGGCCATCTTGTCGCGGTACTCCGCCACCGGCAGCCGGCGGAACTCCGCTGCGCCGGCGACGGATGCAAGCCACGTAGACGCGCCTAGGAAACCAATTGACGCCGCAGCGATGCCCAATCTGGTGCGTCGCATGACCAATCCTCCTCAAGCTCGGGGTACAGTAAGAGAAATGCGCAGCGGACTCAATGGCAATATACCCCAAACCACGTGGCCCAGCAAGCAGCCGCGAAGGCCGTCTGCCAGGAGATTTCGCCTCGATGACATCAGCCGGGTGCAGAAGACTCACGCAAAGGCGCAAAGGACTGTGTAATAAGGGAAGAAGGGAAAAGGGAAAAATGGGAAGTCAAATGCTGAGTTCTTCTTTCCCCTTTTTCCCCTTTTCCCTTTTTCCTTATTCCACATGAACTGCAATTATTTCTTCGCGCCTTGGCGCCTTTGCGCGAGGCACCGTCACCCCTCCAGCCTCCAAGGCTCGCGGTACGGCCGGCTGAGCATCTTGGCGGCCTCGGGGTTGTCGAGGATCTGCTCCTTGTCGGGGTCCCACTTCAGCCCGTCGATCCCCAGCCGCATGGCGATGTTGCCCAGGTGGCAAATCGTGATCGAGCGGTGGGCCACCTCGGCTGGCGCGATCGGTTCCTTCCGCGAGATCACGCAGTCGATGAAATTGCGGTAGTGGTGATCGCTGCGGTAGAGCTGGATTTCGTTCTGTCCGATCTTCGAGTCGAGGATCGACTTCGGCTGGGCGTCGTGGCCGGTGCGGTCGGCCCAGACCCAGCCCTCGGTCCCCTCGAAGGTCACACCGCTGCGGAGCTTGTCTGAGATCACCAGCTTCACCCCGCCCGGGTAGATCGCCTCGAAGTAATACTCGGTGGCGGTGTCCCAAACGGGGTCGGGCGGGAAGACGCCCTTGGCGGCGCGGATCTCGACCGGGCCGGTCCGCTCCGTGCCCATGCCCCACTGGGCACAATCCGGATGGTGGCCGCCCCAGTCGGTCACCTGCCCGCCCGAATAGTCGTAGACCCAACGGAAGTTGACGTGGCAGCGGGCCGGGCAGTAGGGCGCCTGCGGGGCCGGGCCAAGCCAGAAGTCGTACTCGAAGCCGTCCGGCACCGGCTCAGGCTTCTTGCGGTCGCCGGTCTTGCCGTAGTCGGGCCGCCCGGCCGGCAGGCCGCACTTGACCACCTTCAACTGGCCGATCCGCCCGTTGCGGACCAGCTCGGCCGCGCGGCGGAAATTGGAGTCGCTCCGCTGCTGGCTGCCGGTCTGGAAGATCACCCCGTACCGCTTCACCGCATTGGCCATGGCGCGGCCCTCGACCACGCTGAGCGACAGCGGTTTCTGGCAGTAGATGTCCTTGCCCGACTTGCAGGCCGCGATCACCAGCGCGGCGTGCCAGTGGTCGGGCGTGCAGACCTCGACGGCGTCGACGTCCTCGCGGCGGAGCAGCTCGCGGAAATCGACGTAGGCGGCGCAGCCCTTGTACTGGCCCGAGCGCCGCCGGGCCGCGTAGTGCCCCTCGACGAGCCGGCGGCCGGGCTCACGTCCGCCGACGGCGCCGTCCCAGTAGCCGGCGCTCTCGCGGTTGACGTCGCAGACGGCCACGATCTGCACCCGATCGTCGCTCAGAAAGGCCCGCGCGTCGTTGAAGCCCTGGTTGCCCGTGCCGATGATCCCCAACGCGATCCGGTTGCTCGGCGCGACCGTTCCCTCACCGCCCAGCGCCGAGGCCGGCACGACGTACGGGGCCGCCGCAGCCCCGAGGCCCAGGCCGGCGGCTCTTCCCAGAAACCGCCGCCGAGAAAGATGCCCGGACGTGTTCGCGTGCTTGCTATGGTTTTCGTGCATTTTGCTACTCCCTGATCTTGCAGGAGGCTACTGACTCTCGGAAAGCCGAGAGCACATCGTTTAGCCGTCGCCGGCACGGCGACGTTTCTCCCGGGCCGACGTGCCGTCGGCCGCTAAACGGCATGCCGGATTGTTGTTCTGAGCATCAATGAGCTGTCCAGGGCCGGTTTGGGACTCGCCCTGTGCCTGGGCCGCGCGTCATTTCGCCCGCACGTCGTATGCATACAGGAAATCGCCGTGGCGGACGTAGAGCCGACCGCCGCAGACGACCGGATGGGCCCAACTGGGGCCTTCGCCACCCTCGGGAAGCTTGAACTGGCTGATCACTTCCAGGCCTTCCGGCGTGGCCTTGGCCAGGCCCACGTCCGATTTCTCGCTGAGCATGTAGAGCATCCCGTCGGCATACGTCGCCGAGCCTTTGCCCACGCCGCGGGCCTGGTACATGGTCTTGCCGGTTTCCCATTCCAGGCAGACCCATCTGCCCCCGAAGGAAGAACCGTAGAGATATCCGTCCAACAGGAGTACGCCGCCGTGATGATTGTCCAAAGGCTTGGAACGCCACAGCTCCTCGACCGAGGCCTTCTTGCCGTCGACGGTCAGCTTCAGCATCACCGAGCCGGAGCCGTATCCGGTGCTGATGAACAGCCGTCCGTCGCGCAAGATGGGCGTCAGGACGTTGACGTCGTAGTCGGTCTTGTGGGGGAAGCGGAAGAGCAGGTCGCCGGTGTCGGCGTTCACGCCGATCAACGCCTTGGAGGTCAGCGTAAGGATCATCCGCAGACCCTGGTATTCGACCAAGGTGGGCGTAGCATAGCCGGCCAGGTCGCCCTCGGCGCTGGGCGATTTCCAGACCGTCTTGCCAGTCATCTTGCTGAGCGCCACCACGGCGGTCTCCGGCCCGCCGGGGCTGCAAATCACCCGATCTCCGTCCATCAGCAGCGACTCGGCCAGGGCCCAGGAGATGTTCTTGCCGCCGAACTCCTCGAGGATGTTCAGGCCCCAGATCCGCTCGCCCGTCTTGGCGTTCAAGCAGGCGACTTCTCCCAGCGGGCTTTCGTGATAGAGCCGGGTACCCTCTGGATGGCCGTCGATGGTCGGGGTTCCCCGCACACCCGGATGCTCACCGGTCCAGGCCCCGCCGTTTTCGACCTGCCACTTGATGTTGCCGTCGAGGTCCAAGGCGGTGATCACCGTTTTTTCGTCGATGTTGCCGCAGGTGTAGATCAGGCCGTCGGCAATCGTGACTCCGGCAAACCCCTCCCCGATGCCCTTGGCCACGAAGCCCAGCTTGGGACCCTGCTCGGGCCACTGCTGGAGCAGCCCGGTCTCGGCGGAGATGTTGTCCCCGTTCGGACCGTGAAACCGAGGCCAGGAGGAAGCCTTGTCCGCGGGGTTGGCCGAGGGGTCGGCGGCCGCCGGCGGCTCTGCCTGGCACCCGGCCAGCAGCAAGGTCAGTAAAATCCCGCTGAAAAACGCCTGCGAGGTCGACATAGAGGTTGCTCCTGGTACATCATTCCTGGTGCTCTGTTAGCGGTACCGCGCCGGACGAGGGGATCACGAGTTGCAGCGCCGATGGAACGGCTCGTTTAGCGGGCGGGCTTGCCCGCCGCGCAACGGTTTGCTATTTGCGCCAGATTCCGCGGCGGGCAAGCCCGCTAAACGGTCAACGAATTCACAGCCAAGATGGCCGTCCTACTACTCAATCGTCCACAGCGTCACCGCGTCTTGGTCCTTCACGAAGACCCGGTTTCCGGCCACCACCGGGTGCGCATAGACGGCCGTGGCTGCAACCTTGATCTTGGCCAGCTCCTCGTACTGCTTGTCACTGGGCTTGTAGACGAGCAGCTCGCCGTTGTTGGGCAGGGCCAGCAGACAAGCCCCAACGTCGACAATGGCCGCAAAACCGCGGCCGCGCGACGTCGCGTCGGTCCAGGCCGTCTTTCCGGTCTGCGCGTTGATGCAGTAGAGATTGCCGCGGTTGGACAACCCGAACAGCAGGCCGCCCTTGAGCACCGGGGTGTTGAACTGCGGGGCGAGATCGGGGTTGCTCCAAAGCTCTTTAGCCTCAAACCCATCACCCTGCTTCTCGATCTTCACGGCCTTGGCGCCCCGGCCCGAGCCCGTATAAATCGCCGTCTGCCCATCGACGATCGGCGTGGCGGCGTTGTAGGCCATCCTCTGGGGCACGAACGGGCGCTGCCAGAGCAGCTTTCCATCGGCCAGGCCGATCCCCACCACGCGCTTCTCCGAGAGCGTCACGATCTGCTTGGTGCCGTCCACCGTCAGGACGACGGGCGAGGCGTATTCCGGGCCTTCCTCTGCCCACCGCCACTTCTCGTCGCCGCTGGCCAGGTCGTACGCAATGATCGCCCCCTTGCCCTGCCCGCCAAGATGCGCGATGGCCATCCCGTCGACGATGATCGGCGACGTGGCCGTGAAGAACTGCGGCACGACCTTGGGGAAGGGGTCCTTGCGCCAGACGAGCTTGCCGTCAGCAACCTGGAGACAAGAGAGGACCCCGCCCACGCCCAAGGTGACCACTTTCCCGTCCGCCACGGCGGGCGAGCTTCGGGGACCCGGGTGCTCCCGGGAGGGTGCCCCCTCTACGGCCTGGGCGGCGTATTTGTCCCGCCAGACTTCGTTTCCGTCGGCCGCATTGAGGCACAAAGTGACCTCCTCCTCACCCTGCCGCGCAAACACGTAGAGCTTGTCGCCCACCAGGGCGGGCGTCGCGTCGCCCGCGCCCACCGTCGTTCGCCACTTCTGCGTCAATGTCTTGGGCCAGGTCGCGGGAGCGGTGAACCCCGTCACTTTCCCGTCCCGATTGGCCCCTCGCCACTGAGGCCAATCCTGCGCGAAGACGTAGCCCGCGCCGATCAGAACCACACAGCCCACAATCACGCCGATCAATCGACTCGCGTTCTTCATGGCGGCTTCACTCCTTTTCCTGTTAGAAAGCCTGCGCCAAACCATGCCCACGACAAGGCAGTAGTCTACCACGCGAGACTCGCCCATTCCAGCCTGGGCAGCCCCAACGTGCAACAAGTTTTTCTGGCGGATGCGGGGGTGGCTGGCGGTCAGCCGTAGGCTGCCCCCAGCAGGCTGATCCGGGGGCTTGGCGACCAGAGTCTCGCGTCGGTGCCCTTCGACCCCAGCCACCCCAGCACAAAGTCGCCAGAAAAAACTGGCATACCCCAGTCCTGCCCCTGGGCTGGCCGGCATTTGGGGCAATAACCCACTGTCGTAAAACACGTTACGGTCCCTGTGGCGCACGGCCCGCGGGGCCGCGGACATCGCGCCACGTGGTTTTCTCCCCTGCTTCGAGGCAGAACACAACCTTCTCAGCGTAGAACAGGTCTGCCTTGCACCAGGGCAGATCGAGGAAACGTTCCAGCTTCTCGGCGGGCTCGCCCAGGATCAGTGCCCGGGCTGCGAAAATTTCTGCCGCCGCGGTGGGGAACTGAAACGGAGTCTCGTTCCGCCACATGGTCTCCACGTTCCAGGCCAGTGGCCAGGTCGGCCGGTGGTAATCGACGTACACGTCCATCAGATGCTGATGCGTCTGCCGGGCATACGCGGCGCACAGGCGGCCGACTTCGGGCGTGAGGTGCCGCCACCGGGCGAAGATGCACCGCAGCGTGGGCACCGTGGCGATCAGTCCGCCGCGAGGATAGGCCAGCTCGTACTCCAGGCGCTGGCGGATCGACTGGCGCGTGGCCGCCAAACCACGCCCCACCGCGGCGCCGTCCTTCACGTGCTCGGCTATCCGGCAATAGGCGATCAGGCCCGCCACGTGGCCGTTGCGGCAATCCTCCTCTAGCTTGTTCGGCGCAACCGACACCAGCCCGCTCAACCGACGCCAATCCCTCTCCAGGTTGCTCCAATCGCCGGTCGCGTGCGCCCACAGCCAAAGCGGATAGAGACGCGCGAGCTGGCTGCGCGTGATGTCGTCTTGCACGCGGATGAGTTGCTCTGGAGGAACGTCATACAGCGAGCGAACCTCGCCCTCACTGGGGTCATAGGTCCGCCGCCCGGTCGGTTCCTGCAAGGCGCCGCCGGACGCCGTCATCTGGTCCACGTACTGCCTGACGTCGCGTTGGAGATCGGCGTCAAGATGGCGGTACGCGCGGGCAAGCGTATAGAGCGTCTCGGTCGGCTCGACGAAAAACCGGTAGGCCTCGCCGGGATGCTTGCCTGCCGGGAATACCAGCGGGCGCCATTTGCACGAGATCAGTTCGCGGACCGATCGGGACAGCGCATCCCGAAGTCCTGCGGAGTCGGCGTCGCGTGCGTTACCGAAAACAGGAGCCTCCCAGACAAACCGGTCGAGATCGGCATCGGGGATCGCTGCCACGGCCGCCTGCGCCTGCTGGCTGAGCGGCTGCTGTCGCGTACCGGGGATCGTGTTCGGCAGGGCCTTGAGCACGTGATTCAAGCGCGGCATCCCCAATGTGTCCCAATCCCAGGGAGACTGCTGCACCTTCTGCCACTGTTGTTCGGTGAGCGCGTCGGCGGGCGGTTTGGAGGCCTGGGCGGACTGGCCGCCGGCCTGCATCTTGTAGGCGATCAACGCGGCGCCCGCGTTGATCTCGTGCGTGGGCAGATAGTAGAACGAGTCGCCGGCGATCGTGACGGGGACGTCGATCACCGATCCGCCGCCGTAGACTGCCGTGCCGCGGGCGAGCCATTCCTTGCCCGGCGGCAGCGTTTCGCCCCGCAGCAACCGTGCCCAGATGCCCACGGCTTCACCCGGCTGGGGTTCATGGATGTTCCGACAGAAAGGCTCGCCGTAGCCCTGGAGCGTATCCAGATCCATGGCGTTGACGTTGTCCTGGTGGGCGTTGAAGAGCACCCGCCCGGCAACGCTGAGCTGGCACTGCTCGTCGTGAACCAGCAGCAGGCTGTCGTGCCAGCCGTAGGTCCGCGACTGGTCCATGATCGGCGTGACGTAACCCGTCCGGGTATCGAGATAACCCACGTTCAGAAACGGCGAATAATGCTGATATCGGCTCCGCAAGAGCACTTGATACTTGACGATCACCTTGCCGTCGGGCGCAACCACCGGCGGGGCCCCCGTGCCGTTCATGCTCTCGGCGTAGACGATCGGAGCGACGAACTTCTGCTTGCCACTTTGGGGATCGAGCACAAAGAACGTCTGGTAGGCTGGCTGCTCGGCCAGCCGCCGGCGGAGATAGTCCAGTTGTGCCCGATACGTCTCGGGCTTCTCCAGCAGCTCGAAATTGGCCGCCCGCAGTCGCTCATTCTCTTCCTTGCCGTGGCGCCAACTGGCATAATCGCCGAAGATCTCCTTGACCATGTCGTCGAGGATCGGATTGAACGAGTCGAGCGAGATGCCCGGGGTGACGGTGATCATCACTGAGCCGTCCGGCGCGATCACGGGATGATAGCCCCGAAAGCTCACCCCCGGCAGCTTGTCGCTCCGCCACACCGGGCGGCCGGTGCCGAATTCGTACGCGTAGACGTGCATGTCTTCGCTGCCCACGTAGACGCGGCCGGCGTGCACGTCGAGAGCGGGGCTGGACAAGAGCGGCCCGCGGGCACCGACCGGGCACCGCTCCGCAGGAGTGGTCGCCGAAGCGAAGCTTTGGTCGCGTTGGTCGGCCGCCTTCCAGCGGAGCTTACCCGTGGCAGAGACCAGGGCGTAGAGGTTTCCGTCCCGGCTGCCGATCAGCACGGCGTCGTCGTGCGGCAGCGGTGAGTTCCAGACCGCGGCGGCGGTGGGAAACGTCCAGAGCGGCTGGCCGTCGGAGGCCCGCAGCGCGTAAACCTTCCCGTCGGCACACCCGAAAAACACCTTGCCGTCGGCCACCGCGCAGGCGTGGAGGATGGCCCCACCGGCCTTGTACGTCCATGCGTCCTCTCCCGTCTCGGCGCCGATGGCGTGCAGCACTCCAGCCATGGTGCCGATGAACACCTTCCCTTCCGCCACGACCGGCTGGACCCCGGCCATCAGTCCCTCGTCGGGAAAGAGGCGGTACCACTTACGGGCAAACGGCGGGCGGATCTCCGCGGTGGTTGCACCCGTTCGGGCCGGATCGTGGGCGAGCATCGGCCAGTCTCGTTCGCCACCAACCAGCGGGTACCCGGCGCCGGCCGGCACGGGCCACCCCAGGACCGCGGCACACACGATTATGCTGCCCAGCCATCGCAGGATTCTCTCCCTCATCTCACGGGACCCCAATTCCTATTGATGCTCAGAAAGAGAATGCAGCATCCGGTTTAGCGGCAATACCGTTGAATTAAGGGCGAACTTGGCGTCAGCGCAGTGGCACCGGCGTCTCGCCGGTGGGACGGAAATGGTGGCAGCACTTTCACTTG
>Ga0315291_10003249_pt1 | contig 21040 bp, 11 predicted proteins | sample YL17G12_20_MG_FD_203070 | JGI IMG/M metagenome (GOLD analysis project Ga0315291, IMG submission 203070) | Sediment microbial communities from Yellowstone Lake, YNP, Wyoming, USA - YL17G12_20 | ecosystem: Environmental > Aquatic > Freshwater > Lake > Sediment | place: USA: Wyoming | collected...
GTGTTCTGCTACCAATTGCTGTTGCGTTACAACCATCGCTACGGTCGAAGAAACAATCAAGTCCGGTGGATTCTCGACGCCTTATGAATCCTCGGACACCCTCAACTGACAACTGACAACTCCATTCCAGCTCTCGGCAGCGGTGCCGGGGTCTTCCCGCCCAGCCGGCCTCCCGGCTCCGCTTACCCGACCGCAGAAGCCGACAGATCAAGAATAGCCGCGCCCAGGGCCACGATCAACGTCCCAACCGCCCCATCCCACGGATACTGGGCGTCCGCGCCGGTGGCCTTTGGGAGAATGATTCCCTGCGGTAGAATGCTTTATTGGCCTCCGGCAAGGTGAAGCCCGGGGCCGTCAGTCATCGGTTGTCAGTTCTCAGTTGTCAGTCTTTGATCCATCATGGTCGGCGCTCAAGAACTGAGAACTGATGACTGAGAACTGACAACTGACAACTGAGAACGGACAACCGAGAACTGACAACTCAATGACCCCCGACAAACCGACAAACCACCCGCCCGGTGACGTCGAGCCCTACGTCCCCGCGTGGCAGACGCCTCCCGAGTTTACGATGCAGGCCGTGGTCTTGGGAGTGGTGCTCAGCCTGATCATGTGCGCGGCAAACGTCTATGCCGGGCTGTATGCCGGCATGACGGTCAGCGCGGCCATCCCTGCTTCCGTGATCTCGATGGGCGTCCTGCGCGGCGTGCTGCGGCGCGGGACGATCCTGGAGAACAACGTCGTGCACACCATCGCCAGCTCGGGAGAGAGTCTGGCGGCGGGCATCATCTTCACCGTCCCGGCAATGGTCCTGCTGGGTCTCTGGGAAGGCTTCAACTACGTCGAGACGACGCTGATTGCCATGGCCGGCGGGGTGATGGGCGTGGTGATGATGATCCCCCTCCGCCGGTCCATGATCGTCGAACAGAAGGAGCTTCGCTTCCCTGAAGGAGTGGCCTGCGCCGAGGTGCTCAAAGCGGGAGACCGCGGCGGGGCGGAGATGCTGGGCATCTTCGCCGCCTTGGGCATCGGTGCCCTGTTCAAGGCGCTAATCTCCGTCGTGGGGCTGTTCAAAGGGACCGTCGAAGGGGCCTGGCAGATCGGCAAGACCGGCCTCTACCTGGGGACGGACGTCTCGCCCATGCTGATGGCCGTCGGCTTCATCGTCGGCTGGGAGGTGTCTCTGTTGATCTTCCTCGGCGGAGCGATCTCCTTCCTGGGGGCCATCCCCGTGCTGGCCTATGGCGCAGATTTCGGCGCCGCACCTGCGGTCGACGTGATGATGGGCATCTGGGACGAAAAGATTCGTTTCTTCGGCATCGGCGCCATGCTCGTGGCGGGTGTCTACTCCATCCTGAAGATCTCCGGCAGCATGGGAGCGGCCCTGCACACGGCGATCCGCGGGGTCCGAGGTCTGGAAGACGCCTCCGCCTTGCCCCGCACGGAACGAGGCATCACCGGCAGATGGCTGCTGGGCCTGATGGTCATGTGCCTCGTGCTGAGCGCCGTCGTCTACGCCCTGATGACCGGCAGCGCTCTGACCGTCACGGTCACGACGGTCACGATGTTCGTGCTGGCCTTCTTCTTCGTGGCCGTGGCCAGCTACATCGTGGGGCTGGTCGGGGCGTCGAACAGCCCCGTCTCGGGCATGACCATCTGCACCGTGCTGATCACGGCCGGTCTGCTGCTCGTGTTGGGATACACCGGCGAGGCCGGGATGCTGGCTACGCTGGGAGTGGCCGGTGTGGTCTGCTGCGCGGCCTGCACGTCGGGGGACATCTGCCAGGACCTGAAGATCGGGCAGATCGTCGGTGCCACTCCGCGACGCCTACAGACCGGCGAGATCGTCGGCACGATGATCGCGGCGTGTATCATCGCCCCGACGATGCAGCTCCTGCAGAACGCCTACGGCATCGGCAAACCGGTCCGAGAGGGAGTGGCCGCGCTGAAGGCTCCGCAGGCGGTGATGTTCGAGAAGCTCGTGAGCGGAATCTTCGGCGCAGAGCGAAACCTGCCGTGGGACCTGATGGCCGGCGGCGCGGCGGTGGGCGTGGCCGCCATCCTCATCGACCGCATTTTCTTACAGCCGCGTGGCACGAAGTTCCGCCTGTACGCCATGCCGCTTGCCGTGGGCATGTACCTGCCCTGGACGGTCACGTTTCCCATCCTCTTGGGCGGCCTGATTTACCAATTCGTCCAGTGGAGGTCCCGCGCACGGGGCGACTCGCCCCAGACCCGCCAGGCCGGCATCCACCGCGGCCTCTTGTTCTCCTCTGGTCTGGTGGCGGGCGAGGCGATCATGGGCATCCTGATCGCCCTGCTCATGATGACGCCGCTGGAGATGCCCTTGTTGGAGCAGTGGCCGAAGGGCGGCCTGCCCGTGGACCTAGTCTCCCTCGCGGCCCTGGCCGCCGTGATGGGACTGCTGGTGCTGAAGTCGCTCCGCAAAGGGACCGGCCGCACACGTTGATCCCCGACGGCCGGGTGCCACTGCTGGCTTGTCCAACAGTGCTTCGAGAGCATGGTTCGCCTCACTCGCACCCTGGCAGCAACTCACACAGCGTACCCGGCTGGTCATAGTCGCAGAGTTGCTCTCGACAGGGGCCCTCTCTCGTGGACATAGTCCGTCCTTCCCCACACTGCTGGACAGGCCAGCAGTGGCACCCGCGCGCATCGGGAACTCGCCCTAGAACGGTGCGTTGAGTGATCGTCCCGAGTCGGGACCCCGACACGATGTCCAGTTCGCCAAACGCGCACGGCAAGTGCTCAGCAAGACCTACCCACATTTACCGCCGTTGTCATCCTTTTCGCTGCACTCTGGGCATGGCGCGAGAGAGTCGAATGGGCCTACGCTGTGAAGAACTTGTTTGGTGCCACCGCACCCAGGGCAGGAGCCGACGGGTGATTTGTACACGCCCGTCCCACCACACAACTCACACGTATAGGTCGTCGGGTATCCGCTGTCGCTCATGTATCCCTCGTACGAGTGAAGAGCGCCGGAACCTCCACAATGAGGACATTGCATATGCGTGCGACCTTATGCAAAGCGATTGACTAATCCGAGATACGCAAGACGACCGTACCCCCCAACAACCGCGGCATTCCGGAAATGGGGTCGGCGCTCATCGCGCGCGCCGGGGGCCATTGCTGGCTTGTCCAGCAGTGCTTCGGCGGACATGGTTCAGCTCACTCTCACCCCGCCGGCAACGCATGCAGCCTGCCCGGCGATTCAGAAGCGCAGACCTGCCCCTGGTACGGGCCTCTTCTCATGCACGTAGTCTATCCTCCCGCACACTGCTGGGCAAGTCAGCAGTGGCACCCACGTTACCAAAGGTTGCGAACTACTGGCAGTGGATTTCCCGCCAGAAAACGGGTACCTTAAGAGGATGGACGGGCTGCAAACTCGGGTGCGAATCAGCTCTTGAGGAGGGAGGGGTCCAGATGGAGCTTCCCAGGTTCGCGTTGGGAGTCTGTTGCGGGGCGGTGCTGATCGGCCTTTGGGTCCAGGAAGAGGCGGGCGCCGCGCCTGAATTTCGGCCGGTCCGGGTGAGTGTCTGCGGCCAGCCGCCTCCACCGGCCAGCGCATCGCACTGCGGGTTCTCGCTGGTGGCGCGATCCGAAGGGCCCCAGGTGGCGCTGATGGCACCCGCACGGAGGCTGGTCGTTGGTGTCCGCGCGAATGAGCAGGTCGAGGTGGCAATCGAAGTTCGCGGGCTGGCTGGGCCGTTTACCGTGGCGGCCAAGGCAACGCTCATCGAGGGCGACAAGGCAGAGGTCGGCCTTTCAGTGCACCAGCCGGTGACTGTGCGCGAAGTGGCGCCCGGCGAGACGCTGCAACTTGAGGCCTCTGGTCACGCCGGCGCCGAACCCGTCGTGGTTTGCCTCAGGACGACTGCAAAGGCCGGAGAGTCCGCTATCCGTTGGGAGGACACTCGCCTGCTGACGGGCGGCCAGTCGATCGAGATCCCGCTTGTGCCGGCTGGCGACGGGAATACCCCTTTGCCGCCGCCCGTGCTGCCGGAACTGCGGCCGGCCATTGAGGAGGCGCTGGTAGAATGGGACTGGCGGATGCAGGACGGGATCGGCACCCAGCAGGCCCCCAGCACCTACGCCGAGGCAACCCGGCTGACGCTCGATCGTGGGGACCTGTTGATCCACGACCTCCAGGCCGGTGGCGCAGCGTTGGGCGACAAACCGGCCCAGTGGAAGGAACTCAGACGCCGGTGGGAGACCCTTTCAAGTGACGATCACACGCCAGAGGCCCAGTGCGAGGACCTTTGGCATCGTGTCCACGTGATGCGTCGCCGCATCGCGCTGGGCAACCCACTGGCACAAGTGGGACCGCTGGCGTTCGTCAAGCAGGTGCCGGGAGCGTTCAGTCACCAGCTCACGCAATACTACGGCCGCTACGCCCGGCCCGGCGGCGGGGTGTTCGTGCTCGACGAGCCGGGACGTTCGATGCGCTGCCGCCGGCTGGCCGGGGGCACCCTGCCGCAGGGCAGTTACCAGCACCTCGACGTCTCGTACGACGGTCGCCGGGTGCTGTTCTCGTTCTGCGAGGCCGCGACGGTGCCGGAGAACGGCATCGAAGGCCACCGTGGACGCTACTACCATCTCTACGAAGTGGCAGCCGACGGCTCGGACCTGCGGCAGTTGACCGACGGCCCGTTCGACGACTTCGCGCCGCGGCACCTGCCCGACGGCCGGATCGTGTTCGTCTCGACGCGGCGGCTGGGCTGGCACCGTTGCGGCTACCCGGGCTGTGAGAATTACACCTTGGCCCTGGCCGAGGCCGACGGTTCCCATCCCCGCACGATCTCCCGCCACGAGACAAATGAATGGGACCCGGCCGTTTTGGCCGACGGGCGGATCATCTACACCCGCTGGGACTACGTGGATCGTCACGCCGTCTACTACGAGCAGCTTTGGACCGCGCGGCCCGACGGCACGGCCGCGGCGGCTTTCTACGGCAACAATACCTTCAACCCGGTAGGCGTTTGGGAGGCCCGCCAGGTGCCCGGGTCCCGCCGCATCATGGCCACGGCGGCGGCCCATCACGCGATGACGGCCGGCTCGATCATCCTGCTGGACGTCACCCGCGGGATCGACGGCCCGGACCCGATCACGCGGCTTACGCCCGAGGTGCCCTTCCCGGAGAGCGAGGCGGTGCTCCTGCCGCAATGGAGCGCGACGGCGGGGATCACGTCGCCTCCGCCTGTGCCGATCGAGGCGGTGCGGTGGCGGGGCCACTGTTATCGCAGTCCCTATCCCCTCTCGGAGAACTACTTCCTGGCCGCCTACAGCTTCGATCCCTTGATTGGCGAGCCGCAGGCCAACCGGCCGAACATGTTCGGGATCTACCTGGTGGATCGTTTCGGGAACAAGGAGCTGCTGTATCGCGACCTGAACATCGCCAGCCTTTGGCCGATGCCGCTGCGGGCCCGCCCAAGGCCGCCGGTCGTTCCCCCTGCTCCCGGCGATCCGGACGTGCAGGAAGGCACGGTCTTCCTGGAAAACGTGTACGCCGCCAATCCGCCCCTGCCGGAGGGTTCGATCAAGCGGCTGCGGATCGTCCAGGTGCTGCCCAAATCAACGCCGGGCATCAACCGGCCGCCGGTGGGGATTCCCAATGCCTCGCCGGGCAAGCAGGTCTTGGGGACCGTGCCGGTCGAGCTAGACGGCTCGGCGCTGTTTCGTGTGCCGGCGGGCACTCCGCTGTCGTTTCAGGCCCTGGACGCCCACGGCCAGGCGGTGCAGATCATGCGGAGCATCACGTATCTTCGGCCGGGGGAGCGGGCCTCGTGCGTCGGCTGCCACGAGCCGCGCTCGACCGCCCCACCCGGGCGGCGCACGGCCCAGGCGCTCTGCCGCGGGCCGTCGACCATCGAGCCTTGCCCGGAGGGGTCCAAGCCGCTGAGCTACCCGATCCTGGTGCAGCCGGTGCTGGAGAGGAAATGCGTCAGTTGTCACAACCCGCAGAAGCCCGACGGCGGCGTGGTGCTCACCGGCCAGCCGCAGGGACACTACACAGTCTCTTACAATGCCCTGGCCCCGCGGGTGTCGTACTCGGCCTGGGGTAGCAAACCGGGCGATTTCCGCCAGGTCAACAGCGAGCCGCTGAGCACGCCGGAGTTCTTCGGCGCCCGCGGCAGCCCCTTGATGAAGATGCTCCTGGAGGGTCACGAGGAGGTCCAGCTCACCCCGGAAGAGATCGAGCGGCTGGTGACCTGGATGGATGCCAACGCCTTGTTCTACGGGACGTTCGACCCTGAGGACCAGGCCCGCCAGCAAAGTGGCGAGCGGATCGCGGGACCGAAGCTCGAGTAGCGCGGGAGTGTCGAGGTTTAGCCACCGCGGCCACGCGGCGCAATTCCCCGGCGTGGCCGCCGGGGCTAAACGTTGTCGCCCGCCCTCAACCGGCCGTAGGGCGTCCCTGCTTTAGCTACTTCACTTCCGCAGCGCGTAGTTGATCACCACGGCGCCCGGCTGGTCCTTGATCTCTACCAGCAGGCCCTCTTCCATCAGGTCCTTGCCGGCGACTTCTCTGGGCACCGCGACGTCGAGATCGGTCACTTGATAGTGGGCGGCCGGGTCAAGCCCCGCAAGCCGCAGACGCCTGGCCGGCTGCTGGTTGTTGGGGCGGCGGAAGGCCTGCACCAGCCCGTCGCCCTGCTCCGGCCGGTGGAATTGCCAGGCGATCCAGTCTTCTTCCTTCAGACTGTAGGGGGTCAACTGGTAGTAATCGCCGTAGTAGTACGCGGCCGCCAGCCGGCACTGCCGGGCGAGTTTGCCCAACAGGGCGCAGTCCAGGTCCTTGCGGCGGAGGTCGTAGCCCAGGACCACGCTCATCGCATGGCCGCTGCGGAACGCGTAGGCGTCGACCGTGTCGATCGGCATGGTATTCGAGCCGAAGTAGGGAATCCACTGGAACAGGCTGTGGTGGAACGCCTGTTTGGCGGCCAGGTGCGAGTAGTTGTAGTCAGTCGGGTGGAGGGCCACCGCGCGGCGGATCGTCTCCAGGTCGTTCCGCCGGCCGCCGGACGCGCAACTGTCGATGATCAGGTCCGGATGCCGCCGCCGCAGCGCGTCCCAATAGGCCAGATAGCCCTGCACGTGCAGGTTTTCGGTCATCCCCTGGCGGTCGGGCGGGTCGTTGGCTCGCCAGAAGCCTAGCGGGTCCATGTTGAAATCCTGGCGGTAGAGGTCGATGCCCTGTTGGCGGAGCGTGCGATCGACGTGATCGGTGAGCCACCGCTGGGCGTCGGGGTTGCCCAGGTTCAGCAGTGTGCCGCCCAGCAGCCATTCGGGATGGTTCTCGGCCAGCCAGGTCCCACCCGCCACACGCTCCGGCTCGAACCAGACCAGCGTCTTGATGCCTTTGGCGCGGGCGTGGTCGCTGATGGCCCGCAGGCCCTTGGGAAAACGTTTCAGGTCCGGCTCCCAGGTGCCCGTCTGGGGCCAACCGTTGCACGGATACCACCCGGCGTCCATCCACCAATAGTCGATCGGCACACGCTCCTCGACGTAGCGGTCGATGAAGTACTTCTGGTTCTCCTCGTTGGCGTTGCACATCTCGTTGAACTCCAGCGAGGTGTTGCCGGGCATGATCGGCGGGGGGAGCTTGCCGTCGCTGGTCCGCGGCAGGTTGTGCGCGATCATCCACCGCCGCCAGACGTTTTGCGCGCGGGCAAAATCGCCGCCCTGCCAGCAGAGCAGCGCGATCAACGGGCTGCGGATCTCTTCGGCCGGCCGCAAGACCAGGTGCGTGAGTTCCTGCCCGGCGATGATCCGCAGACCGCGCTCGGCGTCACGGGTGAACGTGGCGGCCCATTGGCCCGGCCAGCCCACGACCACGATCATCCCGCCGCCGGGCATCCCCAGGTTGTAGTAGGGGAACGCGCCGTTGGTGGGGCGTCCGCCGCCGGGGGCAAATCGCAGGCTGGCACCTGCTGCCAGGACCTGCTCCAGCGGCTGGTAAAGGTCCGGTGCGCAGGTATCGCCCTTCTGGTATCTCAGCAAGAATTCCCCGTCTTCTGCACGCTCGATCCGCGTATCGAGTGCCTGGATCTTCTCGAGCATCGGCGTGTTCTCCTTGCCGGTGTTCTTGAAGTACGCCGTCCACTCCACGACGGGGAAGTCCGAGTATTCGACGGCCACACAGCGGACCTCCAGCCCGGTCTTGGCGTCCGTCCAGGTCAACGTGTGCTGCGTGCGGTTCTCGTCGCGCTTCTTCTTGTCGACCACGCGGGGCCAGGCCTCCAGGAGTTCGTCAGAAGGCCGTCCGCCATAGAGGAACGAGAACGCCAGGTTGCTGCTCCGCAGCGTCGGCGTTTCACCGCGCAGGGGCAGGTCGCCCAGCCACAGCTCCTTGCCGTCGGCCAGGGTGACCTTGGCGTCGGCCCAGTCGGCCTGGTCGCAGGCGATCCCGTCGCCGCCGTCGCCGACTTCGAGTGTGAAGTCCTCGGCGCCGGCCAGATCCACGCTGACCTGCTGGAGGGGCGTCCCTTCTCGCACGAGCGGCGTTTTCAGGGCGACCTTGTCCTTGACCGAGACCGAGAAGACCACGCTCCCGCGGCCGCCGGAGGTCTGATCGTTGCTGTCCACGCCCGTTACCGCCGTAAACGTCTTGCCGGGAGAAGGCAGGCAGACCACGACCTTGCTCACGGCATGGCAGTACAGTCCGCGGGTGTACTCCGCCTTGCCGAGCCTCATGGGTTTGCCGCCCCGGGCGTTCTGCCGGACCGGATCGTGGTTGGCCAGCACGATCAGGCCCGGCTGCGCTGGCGGTTGGGGCGGCGACGGCTGCCGCTTAAACTCCAACAGCCGCTCCCGCAGCCACTGGTCCTTTCGCTGCATCTCCCTCGGCTGGACGGGCCCGGCCGCGAGGGCACGACCTGCCATCACCGTGACGCCGACCAGAATCGCGGCGGCCGAAAGAAACTTCAACGCCGGAATCCCGTGTTTTCTCATCAGGTTTTCCCCCTTTCCAATCTCGTGCCCAAGCTCTGTTTTATCTCGTGCCCAAGCTCTGCTTCCGGAATGCGCGAAGCGGGGCCCCAGGGGCGGGTTCCCAAGCCGGAGTTTCGGAACCAGAATCCGAACGCTCCGCCATTATACAACCCGGGCTGACTGCACAACAGAGACTCGCCTTCGGGCAGCGGGCCGACTGCCGGCACGCCCCCGTATTCGTCCTGCGGAGGATTGACAATCGTCGCAAGGATGGCTACACATGGATCAAGAATGATGGGCCCCGAGATGGCCCCAGACAGGATCGGAGACGGAGATGAACCGCATCGCGAAATGGCCGGCAAGGCTGGTGGTGATCCTGGCCCTGCTTTGGGGTTGCACCCAGCGGACGATGGCTGGACCTCCCGCCAAGGCCTGGCTTGAGAATTGGCAGAAGCAGAACCAGACGTGGCGGGCGCTGCATCTGATCGGGCCGCAGCCGCAAAGGCTGCCGCTCACGAAGCGGCTGATTACCGAGGTGCTCGCCCCCATGGGCATTAACGTGCTGATCCTGGAGGTCGATTACGGGTTCCAATACACGTCCCACCCCGAGCTGGAGTGCCGCGGCCTCGACAAGGACCAGGCCCGCGAGCTGACCGACCTGTGCCATCAGCACGGCATCCGCCTGATTCCCTTGTTCAACTGCCTGGGGCATCAATCGTGGAGCGCAAACACCGCGGCGCTGCTAAAGAAGCACCCCGAATTCGACGAGACTCCCCATGTCCCGCAGGACAACAAGGGCATCTACTGCCGGGAATGGTGCCCGTCTCATCCGGACGTCAACCAGATCGTCTTCAACTTGCTGGATGAGCTGATCGGCGCCTTTGACGCCGACGCGCTGCACGTGGGCATGGACGAGGTCTTCCTGATCGGTGACGAGAAGTGTCCGCGCTGCAAGGGTAAGGACGTCGGCGAGCTGTTCGCCAAGGTCGTCAACGAGCTGCACCAGCACCTCGTGCGAGAAAAGGACGTCGAAATGCTCATGTGGGGAGACCGCCTGCTGGACGCGGCGGTTTTTCCCTACGGCAAGTGGGAGGCCAGCCAGACCGGCTCCCATCGCGCGATCGATCGGATCGCCAAGGACGTCATCGTCTGTGACTGGCACTACGGCCGCAGAGACGATTACCCCTCCGTGCGGTTCTTCCAGCAGAAGGGGTTCCGCGTGCTGCCTTCCACGTGGAACAACCCGGAGGGCGCCGTGGCCTTGATCCGAAACGCCCGTAAGGACGCCACCGAGAGGATGCTGGGTGCGCTCTTCACCGGCTGGTCGGCGGGCGGCAACGGCGAGTACCTGTTTGCCGGGCTGACGGGCCAGGAAGAGGTGGGGGGTGAGAAGATCACCGGCAAGCGGCTGGAAACGGGCAAGCAGATTGCGGCGACCCTCCGGGCGGGCATCAAGGAGTTGACCGCCGCCCCCAAGAACTGATGATTGATGATTGATGATCGACGGGTGGCTGGGGTCGAACGTAAGTGAGCCCCCAGACCCCGGATTTCCGGGGGCTCGCTGGCGCTCGACCCCGGCCACCCGACGTCAGAGCAGCCGAGCCTGGAACTACTGAGTGCCCATGATTCCTGGAAGGAGTACACGATGAGTACGTCCAATCCAAAGAAGACCGTTCGATCGAGATCCCGGCGAGAGTTCCTGAGGCTTTCGGGGCGTGTGGCCGCGGCCTCGGTCCTGGCGGGAGTCGTCATTCCCCGCTGCCATGCGGCGGAGAACTCGACGATCAGGCTGGCCCTGGTCGGCTGCGGAGGCCGCGGCACCGGCGCCGTGGCCGACGCCTTCTCGACCACCGGCGGCCCGGTGAAGCTCTATGCCATGGGCGACCTGTTCGAGCCTCGCCTGGGGGTCAGCCTCAAGGCGCTGGCCGAGGGGTTCAAGGACAAGCTCGACGTGCCCCCGGAGCGCCAGTTCGTGGGGTTCGACGCCTACAAGAAGGCGATCGACTGCCTCGGGCCCGGCGACGTGGTGCTCTTGACGACCCACGCGGCCTTCCGGCCGCTGCATTTCGAGTACGCGGTGGCCAAGGGCGTGAACGTCTTCATGGAGAAGTCGTTCGGCGTCGACGCACCTGCCGTGCGCCGGCTGTTTAAGGCCGCCGAGCTCTCCCAGCAGAAGAACCTCAAAGTAGGCGTCGGCTTCATGTGGCGCCACTCCAAGGCGCGGCAGGAAGTGATCCAGCGGATCCACGACGGGGCCATCGGCGAGGTGCACACCCTGCGGATCTACCGCGTGCACGGGCCGGTCCATTGCCCCCGCCGGCCGGAGAACGTGAACGAGCTGGTCTTTCAGCTTCAGCAGCCGAACAGCTTCAACTGGGTCTCCTCCGGCTTCTTCATCGATTGGCACTGCCACAACGTCGACGTGGCCTGCTGGGCCAAAGGGGCCTGGCCGGTGGCCGCCCAGGGGATGGGCGGCCGCTGCTACAAGGAGGCCGGCAACATCTTCGACCACTACACGGTGGAATACACGTTTGCCGACGGCACAAAGCTGTTCGCCTTCTCCCGCCACATCAGCGGCTGCTGGGAAACCTACGCCGACTACGCCCACGGCTCCAAGGGCTCGGCCGTGATCATGACGAACTTGGCCGAGCCGAAGCCGCGGATCTACAAGAACCACGACATGGTCAAGAAAAACCTCGTGTGGGAGTATGGCCAGCCCGACCCCAACCCCTACCACGCGGAATGGCAAGTCCTCCTGGACGCGATCCGGCACGACAAGCCGCACAACGAGGCCCGGCGTGCCGGCGAGGCGGAGGTGGCCGCCCTGATGGGCCGCGCGGCCGTCCATACCGGCGCCTACGTCACCTGGGACGAAATGCTCAACTCGAACTTCCAGTTCGTCGCAGACATCGACCAGATGACCTTCGACACCCCGGCGCCGATCCACGAAGGCCCCGACGGCGTCTATCCGTGCCCGCAACCGGGCCTGACCAAGGAATGCTGACAGAGTCAGACTGCGAGCCTACGGCGGGCGGTACGCCTGTAGGAGGCGACTCCTGTCGCCGACGGGGGTATGAGCGACTACCCACCGAAGCCCGATCGGCGACTGGAGTCGCCTCCTACAGCGCGTTCTTGCAGCAGGTAAGCGAGAAGAGAAAGCCATGGCAATGCAACGTCTTCACTGGAAAACTTGGACGGCGACGCTGCTGGTCCTGGGGCTCGGCCGGACCGTACTGGCGGCCGAGACGGCCGCGCCGGGGCAACGGGCCCCGGCGGCCTGGGCGCCGAAACTCTACGCGCTCTGCATGGAGATCTCCGACGCGAAGCAGCGGACGATTCCCCAGCAGGCCGAGATGCTCCGCTCGCTCGGCTTCGACGGGGTCGGCTATCCGCTCTGGTTCGACGAAAGCCTGGAAGCGAATCTCCGCACGCTCGACAAGGCCGGGCTGGAGGTCTATCTGCTCTACACGTCGATCGACCTGAGTCCGAACGCCCCGCCCTACGATCCCCGCCTTGCCGAGGCGATCCGCCGGCTCAAAGGGCGGCCCGTGACGATCTGCGTGCTCTTGCGTGGCTTCCCGCCGGGCGATCCCCGCGGCGACGAGCCGGCAGTCAAGATCCTCCGCCAGCTCGGCGACCTGGCGGCCGAGTCCGGGCTGCGAATCTCGGTCTATCATCACACAGGCGACTGGACGGAAAGCCTCGCTGACGCGCTGCGGGTGGTCGCGAAGACGGACCATCCCCGCGTCGGCGCGAACTTCAACCTCTGCCACTGGCTGATGGTCGACGGCGAAAAAGACTATCGGCCGCTGCTCCGCCAGAACGCGGCGAAGATCTTCGCCGTGACCATCAACGGGGCGAAGCTGGGGTCCAAGACCTGGACCAACGGGCTCATACAGCCGCTGGACCAGGGCGACTTCGACAACCCCGCCCTGCTGGCCACGCTCCGCCAGGTCGGCTACCGCGGCCCCATCGGGCTGATGTGCTACGGCATCCCCGGCGACGCTCAGGAACATCTCCAACGCTCCATGAAGGTCTGGAAGAGCTGGCAGGCCGAGAAACCGCCTGAAAGGAGTGGACCATAAGAAGGACGAAAAGAGGGACGCTCATCTGTTATGCTACCGAAACACAGATGACTGTCCCCCTCTTTGGCCGCCAGAGCTTCGCAGACTACCAAAGCGGGTATTGTCCCCGGAATTGAGGTGTCCATCGTGGGATTACATCGCACACAACATACGGAGGTGAGAGTATGCGGCCGCTGCGCAGATGCGTCCTTCTGTCACTCGTAGTCCTTCTCACGCTCTTTGCCTTGGCGTGTTTATGCTGGCGACAGGGAAATGTCATGCGTGAACGCGAACCACGAGTGATCACGCCCCAACAAGCACGGGAGATGCTTCTCAACTTCGTGCTTACGGCGGATGTCTCGAAGGAGAACACCTGGATATCAGCATCGCGAGAGTACCTCGAAAAGCACCCGATAACAGTAAACCCCAACGGAATGTACTTTTGCGGGCCTTGGCAGCTTGACCCAAGAAACCAGACGGCCGCGATCGACATAGACCGCGCCCGCTTGGACGTTCGGTTCGCGCGGGTTGGGGGAGAATTCAGGATAACCGGCGCGAAGATAACCGAAGCGCACGGGTTGTGGCATAAGTGACCAGAATCGCGCCTGTTTCGGAAAAAGGGGACAGGCGCATATACTGGGGGCTACAGGCAGTCTGGCGAGAATCTGCGCCCGCCACCAGTTTCCTGTTTGCCTCAAATTGTCCAGTATATGCGCCTGTCCCCTTTACCCTTTACTCGAGGCTCGCGGTGACCGCCGATTGCCTGGGTTCGACCCTCGTCCGGCTACCTTTTCGGCTGCTGGCGCAAGTCGGGACCGGGCACCGGCTTGATCTTGACCTTCGCGCTGGGCGTGGCGTCGGCCTTCAGGTCGCCCGCGGCGTACTGAATGCCGGCCAGGTAGTGTCGCAGGATGGCCGGATTCCACCAGATCTGGTCATCGTGTCCGAACGCGCAGTAGAACACCCGCCCTTTGCCGTACTCGCGAATCCAGCTCAGCGCGTAGTCGTTGTCGGCGCGGTTGCCTTTCTCCTGGATGTTCGCATTCTTCCAATCGATGCTCGACAGCACGTGCAGCTTCTCGCGCGAATACTGATCCTTGAAGGTGTAGATCTCGTCGCTGATCTCGAATCCCTTGTCCTCGAACATGACGCAAAGCGGGCTGCCCGGGTCGTCCAGCTTGACCGAGATGCGGCGGAAGGGGTGCCCCGCGAACACACCGCCGATCATCTCATGGTACGCGGGGAACTTCCAGCCGCCCACGTCGGTGGCCGCATGGATGCCGACCCACCCCTTGCCGTTCTTGACGAAGTCCAGCAGGCTCTGCTTGAGTTGCTCGTCGCCGGTCAGATCGCCCGTGTTCTGGTCCGAGCAAAAAACGTCGAACTGGGCGAGCTTTTCGGGTCGGAGCATCTCGAGGTCGTCGGAGACGACCGTCGTGAACGCGCCGGTCTTCTTGCCCATCAACTCCATCGTCTTGGCCGCCAGCGGAATCGACCCGTGCCGGAAGCCCTTGGTGAGCGTGAACACCAACATCTTGTGCGGCCGGGCCGGCTCGACGTAGGGCTTCTCGGGCAGGGCGGCGGTCACCTTCTCGATCTGATCGGGCGGGATGACCTCGGCCTGCCGGGGACCATCGGCGCCCCAAGCCCGCGCCCCCCAAAGAACGCCCGCCACGACCGCCGCGGCTGCCGTCATTAACCACCATCTGCTTCGCATCATTCGTCTCCTTGTGCAACTGGTTGAGTGGACCGCCTCTGGCCGGTATAGCCTGCCACCATGATACCTTCCGGGCAAGAGGGTTGCCAGTACCCAGCGTCGGCCGTCCGAGAAGTTGCACAAGGCCGCCGGTCCCGGTACCATGGCTGTACCTGTGTGGGCTGGAAAGCCAGAACCATCGTCGAGCCGCCTGTTGTCGGGAAGGAGGCTTCCAATGCGTTGCCGGTTTGCCCTGGGACTGGCCCACGGACGATCACAGGAGATCGAAAAATGACCTACAGCTTTGGCATTGGCTGGTTTCAAGGCGTTTTGGTCGCCACGGTCCTAGTCGGTGTTTGTTCGGCCGCCGGAAACGACCGGGCTGACCATCCGGAAAACGTCTGGGTCAGGCAAAGCCCCCGCGAGGGTGCGCCGGCACCGAGGTACCTCTACGAAGGCAGCGGAGCGTGGGATCCCTGGGCGCGGAAGTTTATCCGCTGGGGCGGGCACGACGGCATCCCGCAGGGCTTCCATCTGTTCGTCTGGCATCTGGAGACCGGCAAGTGGACGCAAAGGTTTCCCAATACCTCGCCGCCGGGGGCGTGCTGCATCGACGGAGCCAATGTCTATGACGTCGCCAATCGCCGGTTTGTCCGTTTTCCGGGGGCCTCGCTGGGCCACGGCTTCCAGTGGTTCCGCCAGGTGCAGTTGAAAAGCTCCCACGTCTGGCTCTACGATCCGGCCGCCAACACCTGGACCAACATGCGACCGCCTCCGTACAAGGACCCGGAGAAGTATTCCCGAGAGGTCCTCGGGTCGTTGGACGCCGGCGGTACCTACGACGAGAATCACCAGGTGGCCGTCTCGTTCGGCGGCCAAGGGGCGGCCGGCGGGATGAACAACCTCTTCGTCTACGACGCCTACAGCAATCGGCTGGAACGCCTCATGGCCGAGAACCCACCCAGCCCGCGCGACGGCATGGGGATCTGCTACGACTCGAAGAACGAACGCCTGGTCGTCTTCGGCAGCCAATACGCCGACGACGAGCAGACCTGGATCTACCGCTACGACACCAATCGCTGGGAGGCCCTCGATCTGAGTCCCCGTCCGCCCGGCAAGAAGCGTAAGACCTACTCGACGATCCCCAAGATGGCCTTCGACTCGGCCAACGGCGTGTGCCTGTGCCTCGTCTGGTTCGACGACGAGGGAGGAAGGCTGGAGACGTGGGTCCTGGACGTTGCCAGGCGAGAATGGAGCAAGATGAACCCGGCCACCGAGCCCGGCCCCACGGGCAGCCGGGCCCGAAACCTGGGCTACGATCGGTCGCTGGACCTCTTCATTCTGGAGTGCGTCAACCCCCAGGGCGACGCGCAGATCTGGACCTATCGCTACCGCAAGGCTTCGCCGGAAGACGCCCCCGCTCCGCCGGCCAATCTTGAGGTCACTACCGACGCCGGGAAGGCACGTTTGACCTGGGAACCCAGCCGAGCGTCTGGCATCAAGGGGTATCGTGTCTATCGCGCCGAGCCCGAGGTCCCGTGGAATGCCCAGTTCATCAAGCTCGGCGCGGCGAAGGAAACTGCCTACGAGGACCGCGGCCTGCCGGCCGGCAAGGTCTACTACTACGTGGTTCGGGCGATCGGTCCGGACGATCGGGAGGGCCGGCCGGGCAGCCAGGCCCGAACGCAGCCGCGGGTCCTTGGCACGCCGGTCGTCTCCGTCCTGGCAGCAAAGAAGGTCGAAGTAAGCTGGCCGACCAGTCCGGGCAAGGACGTAGTGGGCTACAACGTCTATCGCGGCCTGGCCACGGTGGGCACCAGCACGACCATGAAAGGCTCCTGGGGTTATAACGACCCGGAGTACTCCGAGCCGGTCGTGGACCGTGTACGGGACGTCACCGGCATCGAGAAGCTGAACTCGCGGCCGCTGGCGGCGACGCGATTCCTCGATGACCAGGTCGACCTCAGTCGCAAGGGACCGGAGTCGGCCGACTACAAGTACGCGGTGTATGCGTATCTCGTCCGGGCGGTCAACCGCCTGGGCGTCGAGAGCGGTCCCTCCCCCTACGCGCTCAGCATTCCCGGCGAACCAGCAGACGTGCTGCTGCGGGAGAACGGCCGGGCACCCGCGCGCGGGTCGGCCGAACTCCGCTGGAGGCCAAGTCAAGAGCAGGGGATTGCCGGCTATCGTGTCTACCGGGTGGACAGCAGGACCGTCACGCGGCTGACGCCGGACATGGTCCGGGAAACCAGCTTCACGATCCGCGACGCGGGCCATACGAGGTTTTTGGTCGTGGCCGTCGATGCCCTCGGCCAAGAGGGGCAGCCCTCCTCGCCGGCCTGGTCCGGCCAGAGTTACCGCGGCTTTTATGAGGACCCCTGGCATCAGTAGCCGGGTGCCATGGCGGGTGCCATGCCCACGCTCGTCGTGGGCATGCTTGCCGTCTCGCTTCGCTCGCTTGGCAAGCATGGCACCCGTCAATTCAGGTTTGACGGACCAGTATTCGCAGCACTGGTGATCTGGCTACTGCCCGACCTGGGGTTTTGTCTCGTTTGAAGGCGAGGTCCGGTCGCTTTTCTGGTGCAGGAGTGGAACGCCGTAGGCGTCACGGATGCGGGTCAGTTGCACCCCTTTGAGCTCGGCCAGCACAATTTCGGCCAGGTAACAGACGATCGAGCCGTCTTCCAGGTGGGCGGCGTAAGTGCGCTGGAGGTCCTGAAAAACCATGTGGAAGTGCGGTTCCCCGTCGGCCACGATCCCGTCCACGGCCGCCAGCTCCATGGGGCCGTCGATCTCGAAGACCTCGTCTTCCGGCGCTGGTTTGGTGTGCTTGATCCGGTGGAAGCGGGCCTTCTCGAAGGTGCCGATCGCGCTGAGCAAGACCGCGTCCTTGATGCCCAACTCGCGGAGCCTGTCGCGAATTGCCTCGCGGAGCCTTTCCCCTCGGTCGAAACTCAGGATCACGATCCGCCCCAACCCTTCGCTGACGATCGTTCGCATGGTTCCCTCTCTTCGATTGGTTTGACGGGCAGCGGGACTTCCGCCTGCGGCACATGCAGCGGACTGCTGCGCAAGAAGGTCACCCGATGCCATCCCCGCGACGGCAACGGCCTTGAGAAAACCGCGACGGCTGCTGCTCATTGTTTTCGCTCCGTTTTTCGGGTCCGCCAGTTCTTGTGTGTCAGAGAAGTGATCGCGCTAGCCGGCGGCTAACAGCCGCTGGGATTTTGCGCGATTTCGCCCGGCGGCTGTTAGCCGCCGGCTATTGCGATGCAACATCGCTCCTTCAGTACCCTGTTTCTCCCCCAATGACGCCCTGGGCAGACACTACTGCCCACGTACGTTCATGCGAATCGCGTACAGGCCCTTCCGCGCGGTGATAAACAGCGTGCGGCGGTCCTTGCCGCCGAAACAGACGTTGGCCGGAGGTTCGGGGACCTTGATCGTGGCGATCTTCGTGCCGTCGGGGCCGTAGACCTGCACCCCGCCCCCCGTCAGGTACAGGTTGCCCTGCTCGTCCAGCGTCATGCCGTCCGAACCTGCGGGCGCGGCCAGCTTGCGGTCGGTCAACGAGCCGTCCGGTTGGATGCGGTAGACGTAGGTCTTGTTGTCACCCGGGTCGGCCACGTACAGCAGCCGGGTGCCCCCTGGGCGGTCCGCCGTGCCCACGACCCCGTTGGGCATGACCAGGTTGTCCAGCACGCGGACCAACTGCTTGCGATCCGGGGGCAGGTAATAGACGTGGAAGCCGTCCTGCTCCAGTCCTTCTTTGCTGCCGTAACGAGGATCGGTGAAGTACACGCCGCCCTTGGGCGTAACCCACAGGTCGTTCGGGCTGTTGAGCTTTTTGCCCTGGAAGCTGTCGGCCAAGACGGTGACTTTGCCCTGCGGCGAGATGGACGTCAGGCGGCGGCTATCGCCCTCGCAGGCCAGGAGGTTTCCGTGGCGGTCGAAGTACAGCCCGTTCGCGCCGCCACTCTGCTCGCGGAAGGTGGTCAGCTTTCCATCGAGCGACCACTTGTGGATGCGGTTGTTGCGGATGTCGGAGAAATAGACGTTTCCCTCCGCGTCGCAGGCCGGTCCTTCGGTGAAGGCGAAACCGCCGGCCAGTAGTTCCACCTTTGCCCCGGGCGCCACCAGCTCCTCGGCGGCCGTCGCAACGCTTGCCGCCGTGCAGGTGAGAATGATCCACAGGGCGACGAATCGACGTGATGCATGACCACCGAACATGGAAAGCTCCTTTCTGCTGAAGTTAGGTTGTCATTGACTGATCTTCAGCGGGTTGAATTCGGCCACGGCACCGTCGGTACAGTAGCCGACGTGGGTGACCGACTTCAGCGACGTGGTTAGCTTGGCTTCGACCGTCGCGCCGGCGGCCGTGAACGTCACCGTTTGCTGTTGAAGGTCAACCTGGACGCGCAGCTCCACCGGCTTCCCGATGGCCACCTTCACGTCGGCGCCCTGGGTTTGGCCGTCCTTGCTGAGGTTTCCCTGGATAATCAACGCCTTCTGCGGGCGGAAGCGGATGCCGCACTTGATGAGTCGATTGTCGGTCGGGCCGTCGCCGAAGACGAGGAACCCGTTGACCAGGAAGCCCTCGGCGCCGGGCACGCGGAGCGTCGAAGTGAGCGTGACGGTGCCACTGAGCGGCGTATCCAGCTTCTTCAGCGCGAGGCACGTCTGCTTCGCTGCGGTCGGCCTGATGCGGTAGCCGAGCTCCGACTCGACGACCCGGCAGCGGACGACCCGATCGAAGTCGGCGCTCTTGTCGCTCTCCGGCGACTTGAGATAGTCGGGTTCCTCGGGCTCGTCGGAGATGACGTGGACCGGCTCGCCCGGCTCCTCTCGCCGCAGCCCGACGGGACCGTCGCCGGCCAGGCAGAGCACCGACCCGTCCAGTGCCGAGACGAACAGCCGGCCCTCCGTGGCGGCCAGCCCGTCGAAGACCGGGGGAGAATCCAGGCGATAGCGGGCCAGCGGCCGGCCGTCGGTCTTGGAAACCGCCCACAGGAGTCCGCCGCGGCGACCTTCGAGGGCCTCGGCCTGCTGTCTGAGCTGCTTCTGGACTTGCGGATCGTCGGGAAGCCGGAAGGCGAGCCGCTCGTCGATCAGGTCGGGGTGCCCGGCGACCAGCAGGCCGTCGGCCGCCGCCACCATGGCCCGGACCTGCAAGGCGGGCTGATCCAGCCTCCACTGGTAATGGGTCGCCGTGAGATCCTCGACCGGGAAGCCGCGGCGGACCTTCCAGTCGGAAGAGTTTGCGTTGTTCTTGTCCGACCGGGCGTTGATCCGGGCGTCGGCAGTGCGGACCTGCTGGGCGGCTGCGGCTGTAACCTGCTTGTCGGCACCAAACAGGTGGTATTCCAGCACCGACCCGTTCACGTAGTACTCAGGCTTACGCCCGTAGCCGTACACGCGGTCCTGGTCGAACACCAGGATTCGTCCGGCGGGCACGTAGCGCCCGGCCACGGGCCACCCGCCGTAGCCACCGCTGACGCGCCGTCCGTAGGTCCAGTACGAACGGTGGAACCACGAATCGTCCAGCAGCCCGGTCTGGCAGAACAGGTGCGAATCTTCGGCGTACTGTTGGTCGACCGGTGCGACGGGGATTTCCAGCCGCCGGCCGTCGAAGTCGATCCGCTGCGAGCGCATGTAGAGGTGCTTGCCGTCGCACGAGAGCACGTCGGAGAGCGCCACGGGCATGTTCAGCCCCCGGACGTGGGTTTGTAGGTTTTCGCCCGTCTCCGGATCGCGGTCGTCCCAGGCGACTTCACCGAGCTTTCGGCCGGTCGCCGGATCGAGCTTCAAGAACCGGATTCCACCGTCGAGGAACATCGACCGGCCGGCCGTGCAGTAGAGCACGCCGTCGTGTACCAGCACGCTCCCGTGTACGGGCCAGGCCGACTCGAGCTGCTCGAAGGCGACCATCCGCCGGTCCATGGGCGCGGCGCGGAACCGCCAGGCGAGCTGGCCGTCGGCGGCACGCAGGGCGTAGACGTGGCCGTCGGCCGATCCGAACAACACCAGGCCGCGGTAGACGGTGGGCGGCGAATCGACCCGACCGCCGGCGGTGAAGGTCCACAGGAGTCGGCCGCTTGGTGCGTCGAGCGCGTAGAGGGTGTGCGTGTCGATCGAAACGACGAACACCCGCCCGCCGGCGACGACCGGAGCAGTAAGGCACCGCGAAAAAATAACTTGAGCAAATTGGTATTGCCCGTTTTCGGCGTTTCGGGGATCGTGGACGCATGCAAGATGCGGCCACGATCGAACGGATTCGACAAAAGTATTTGGCACTGGTCCCGATGATGGACGAGCGGATGCGCAGGCAATGGGC
>Ga0315291_10003250_pt1 | contig 21037 bp, 22 predicted proteins | sample YL17G12_20_MG_FD_203070 | JGI IMG/M metagenome (GOLD analysis project Ga0315291, IMG submission 203070) | Sediment microbial communities from Yellowstone Lake, YNP, Wyoming, USA - YL17G12_20 | ecosystem: Environmental > Aquatic > Freshwater > Lake > Sediment | place: USA: Wyoming | collected...
CAGTACTATTATAGGCTGCATGCGATTCACTTACTTTAAAGGAGAATATATGAATCAACTAGTACGATTAGACTCAACGTCTTTAAACCGAGCCCTTCTTGGATTTGATAAGGTTTTCGAGAACTTTGAAAATCGATTTGGAACTCAAAACACATCTTATCCACCCTACAATATTCTGAAGAAAACTGAAGATTCTTATGAACTGCAACTTGCAGTCTCTGGATTCGAACCCAGTGATATTTCAGTTGAACTCAATCAAAGTATTTTAACGGTTAAAGGTGAGCATAAACAAATGGAACCTTATACGGGTGAGTACCTCCATCGAGGCCTCGCATCGCGTAATTTTGTACGATCTCTACAACTTGCTGAATATATGGAAGTTGGTGTGGGACGTATTAAAAATGGTATTCTTTTTGTGGAAATCAAAAGAGTAATTCCAGAGGCCTTAAAACCAAGGACTATTCAAGTAACCGCTGAGTAACATAAAGGGAGGGGAAACCCTCCCGATTTTAATAGGAAATAACATGTCTGTAGATGCTGTAACAAAAACCCGTGAAACCACTAAAATTAAAATCAAGGAACCGGGGAAATTTAAAGTAATTATATTAAATGACGATGTAACTCCCATGGATTTTGTGGTACTTATGTTTATGACAGTTTTCCACCATACTGAGGAAGTAGCAATTGACTTGACCATGAAAATTCACAATGAGGGTTCAGCGGTGGCTGGTATCTATACATATGAAATTGCTGAACAAAAGGGCATCGATGCCACAAACTTAGCTAGAAAACTTTCTTTCCCTTTGGTAGTTAAAGTAGAAGCCGAATAAATAAAGGGTTATGCGACTAATTCAATTTATAAATGAAACTCCTGAATCTGATGATGTATTCAAAATTGATAACGCAATTAAAGAACAGTTAGGTAAACGATCTGATATTCAATTAGACGTCGGTAAACGAACAGTATTAGCGACAGGTGCCAGGATCATACCAGGCCACAATAAGGCCGATATGTACATCGTTAATTCAAAAGGTCAACCAACAGCTTTCATTAGTCTCAAACACGGTTCGGGACCAATCAGTATTCATCAATGGGGCGGAATTTCATTCCCTCCTATGCGTGACAATCCAAATGTTATTAAATTTGCCAAACGAGTCCGACAATTATTTCCTGATGGATTCCCGGTAGGTAAAGGAGTCGGGAGAAGAATTAATGACGATCTTTTAAAAAATCAAACAGTTTTCGGTAAAGATTTTGGAGGTGCACCGGGAATAAACAATGTTGATTTAGTGCTACAGGGATTCACAAAATTACAACAAATTGGAAATAAATTTACCTTAGTTGGCGAATTTTTATGGCCAAATGGCGATACTCCAACTGGTCCCCATGAACCAGTTTTAATGGCTCGATGGAGTGGTGATAGAAGTAACTTTGGAATTAAGAATGCAAGATTTTCACTATATAGTGCAGGTGGTAGGGCTTGGCAACCAATCTAAGAATTTATAATTGATTATATTTTTCAAATCCTTTTTCCAAACCATCTAGTTTTATTCCTAAAAGATCTAATTTAGTAGAATTTCCAGTTAGGTTAAATCCCGTGTTGTTAATAACAATATCGGGATTTATCTTTTGTATCTCACAGAACAACAGTGCCTGTTCATACAGATATAATTTTTTAGAATATACTAAATTTATATCTCGAAATCTATCCCAGTCTAAATTTTCGTCGATGACTACTTTAACAACTTTGAGTATATCATCGAGGTTGAAATAATCAAATTGTCGATCACGTTCAATTATGAATTGTTCTGCATTCATTAGTATCTTAAAAAATCTTTTATTATTTTCTGTGTAATGAAAATTTCCGAATATACGAAGGTTGAAAAAATTTTCAGTTTCAATACAATTCCTCGCCATTAAATTTTTGCAATATCCATAACTTGATTTAGGAAATTCGGTGTATAATGCATCTTGAGATACCATGTCATTATGCCAGTCCTGACTGAATTCATAGGCGCTACCAAACTGTATCAATTTACCGAAACGATGCCTATTGTTATATAAGTTTCGCCACATCATTAATCCATTTGAAAGGAACATGGGATCCAAAGAAAATAAATCATTGCGCCCTGTTAAGGCGGTATGTATAACTACATCTATATCATGATTTTCAAAAAATGCAGAAACCTGAGTTGAATCGAAACAATTGAGAGATCTTTTATCTGGCGAAAAAATAAAATGATCTCCTTTTAAATATGATCGTAGATGTTTAGCAATATACCCGTCGCCTCCGGTAATTAAAATATTCATAAATTACCAAGATTTCGATCTTTGTCACTTAAAAATGGATTATTTCCGTTCAAAGGCCATTTGATATTGAATGTTGGATCTTGCCAATGAACTCCGATATCAATATCTTTTGAAAAGTATTGATCAACCTTGTATCCCATAATTGTATTTTCAGTTAATGTGAGGTAACCATGATAGCAATTAGGTGGAACCAAGAGTACGCAAGGATTGTTAGCAGATAGTTCAACAGAAATGTATTTTCCGTAAGTTGGTGAATCTTCTCTCCCATCAGCAACTACATCAAAAATGGCACCTTGCATGACCATGATCAATTTATGCTGATCGACATGTTTCTTAAAGGCATGCAGCCCGCGTAATGTATATTTCTTGTCACTAAACGCCCATGTATCCTGAACAAATTTAATATTGGTCCCTAATTCGATATTCCATTCATCTCGCCAGACTTCACTTAACCATCCTCTATGGTCTGTATGCCGGGTTAATTCAATTAATTTAACACCCGGAATATCAAATTTTTTAAAGTTTACCATACAAAATTTTCCCTGTAAAATTTTACAATTTTCGCAAGTTCTACATCAAAATTGGCCTCAGGTTTCCAACCTAGAGCCTTTAATTTAGAATCATCAATTGAATATCTAACATCCTGTCCTGGTCTGCTACGTTCGGTGATATATTTCTGATAATCTTTGAATTCGAAATTTTTTAATATCTTTTTTACAACCGTGATATTCTCGGTTTCATAATTACCTGAAATATTGAATATCTCATTGGTAACTCCGTGCTCGATAATTTTAACAACGGCATTGGCTGTGTCATCTGCATGCAACCAAGTGCGCTTTGGCAAGCCAGAATCGTGTAGATCAATCTTACGACCAATCGTGAGGTATTTTATTGATTTTGGAATTAACTTCTCAACATATTGACCTATACCGTAATTATTTGTGGGCCGTACAATAACATATGGAACATCGTATGTTCGCGCCCATGCTAAAATCAACATATCAGCTGCGGCTTTGGTCGCACTGTATGGATTGCTGGGTTTTAACAAATCTAACTCGGTATGAGAACCTATCGCTATATCTCCGTATACCTCATCGGTACTAAAATGTAGCAAAGTGGGCATACTATACCTACTTTTTGTCCTGATAAGTTTTAATAAATGATGAACTCCATTAATGTTACTTTTGAGGAAAACATCACTATCGACAATTGAATTATCAACATGGGTCTCAGCAGCAGTATTAATGATATAATCACAATCGTGCAATCTATCTAAATCATTTATATCTGATTCAATAAATTTAAAATTTGAATGATCCTTAAATGTTTCTACAAATTTGAGATTGCTTGCGTATGTAAGTTTATCAACCCCAACGACATGCCATCCGAGGGAAAGACATTTCATTGTTACATGACTACCTATAAATCCTGCACAACCTGTTACATAAACAATTTTTGTCATAGAGTCAACCATTCTTTGTTATTTTGATACCAGTTGACCGTATTCGCCAACTTGTCCTCTATACTTATTTGTTCCGTCCATCCCATGTTATATATTTTTGATGGAGATATTGAAAAATATGATTGACCTGCTCTTGAAACTGTCTGCAATTCATATTGCAATTCCTTATTGAGCGTTTTTGCAATCATCTGTGTAAATTCTAAATTTGTTATGAACCGAGGGCCTGCACTATTCCATTTTTCGCATTTCCCTCGTTGATTATCTATTATAAATCTGGTATGTGATGCAACATCACCTGCATGAAGCCATCGACGACCTATATGTGAACCGTCCTCACGAATATAAATTGTCAAAACTTCATTGTTAAGTATTTTCCTCATGGCTATTACTGGCAATCTATTTGATTGAGACATTTCACCAAACGTATTGGTAATATGAGTTATACTAACTGGTATATTATACGTGTTTGAATATGCAATACATAATTCCTCTGCAGATGCCTTGGTTGCGGCGTATGGACTAATACAATTATATTTGTCGTCTTCAAAAGAATCTGTACCTTGTGGTATGGGTCCGAAAACCTCCCCAGCACTGTAATATACAAACCGTTCTACCAATGGTAAATTTCGTGCCAATTCCAATAGTTGTGCAGTGCCCAATATATTATCTAAAACTGATTTAAATGGTTGAGCAATACTATCTTCTGAGCTTGGATTTCCACTGGCATGTAAAATGATTGATACATCTTTCAATCTATGTATTATTCTTGGATAATCAAGAAATTCATGCTCTATAAATTCAACATTGTCTTTTACATCAAATAGTCTACGCAAATTTTTGCTTTCTGGTCGAATCGAGCAAATGACATGGTAATCATCCATGAATTCTCTAACAAGAAAATGTCCTATGAATCCAGTCGCCCCAGTAATAAGCATCGTTTTCATTTAATTAGGGATGCAAGATTATTCGCTGCACCTATAAATAAATTCAAATCTGATGAATATTCAATAAATGAAATCCCATTTAGTTTCCAATAATTCAACCCAGCGAGTGTGTCTGTAAAGGTACCAACTTCTACTCCAACATCCTGACATCTATTAATTATTTCATTCATCTTGGCCAATACTTTATCGTCCCATATCTCTCCAGGGATACCAAGTGACTGTGACAAATCATATGGGCCTATAAAAATTGACATATTTGGGTTGAGATGTTTTAGCATATCTGGTAAATTATCTACAGCCTTCACTCCCTCAATTTGAAGAATCAATCGATTGGTTGCATTTGCAATATTCAAATAATCATTTTTTGGAATGGTTGAGAAATTTGATGCTCGTGTAAATCTGCATAAACCTCGCCCACCCATTGGTGAAAAATATGAATGATGGATTGCATATTTTACGTCCTCTACTGTTTCAATATGTGGGACTTGTATTCTTGAAATATTTAAATCTCTACACCATTTAAAATACATATCTTGTTTTGCAGGAATCCTAACGATTAGCGACAACTTACGGGCTTCTGCTGCAAGCACCAAAGGATATAAATCTCTAGGACCCAATGGAGTATGCTCCATATCCACCACTGCAAAATCCAAATCTGACAATCCAATGGCCTCAATCATTTCTGGTTGTGGACATTTAACAAATAAACCAAGTTCACAGGTCATATTAATCTCCGATCATTTCTTTACGCAATTGTTCTTCTGATAAAAATGGATACATATCTTCTAATGGTGGTGAAAACACAGTTCCGTCTGGTTTTACCTTTATTGCTAATTTGGGAATTAACTCTTGAAACTCTGACATGGGAACCTCACCGACTACACACCCGGGAGAATTTAGAATAGCCTGTATCCAACCATCTAAATATTTCTTTGAACCCATTGATCTAAATTCAATATCAAATGCCGAGATAACTTTTGAAAAATCGGGAAAGGTGACACCTGTTTCTGGACTTGTTGCACTGGCATTTCCATCACTTTTGTATAAAGCATTATGGGTATGTTTAATTGTCAGATATCCATTGTTATTGATGAGAAATATTTTGATTGGAAGATTAAGATTTTTTAGAGTCTGCAATTCTTGTAAATTCATCATCAATCCACCTTCGCCTACAATTAAAACAACGGGTCTTGTTGGATTCCCTAATGAGGCTCCGATAGCTGCGGGCAATCCATACCCCATCTCACCAAGCCCTGTTGAAGTTACCAATCTCTGCCCCTCTTTCAACTTAATTGCAGCATGAGTGCATGTTAAACTTGTTCCCATATCTGTTATGATAATATGATCTTTTGTAAGATGTTTGGATAATTGATCAATAAACCAATATGAATTTATATATTCTGTATCATATTCAGTGGGTGCAATCGCCATGGGATATCGATCCCGCATATCTTCGCACCTTGCTTTCCACCATGATATGTTGTACAAGGTGTAATTGTCTATTTGTTTTTCTAATTCATCTATGAATGACGCAACATTTCCCAATACAGGAACATCAATTTTAAATTTGAATTTTTTTAGTTCAATTGGGTCTATTTCAACTATAACTTTCTTTGCTCGTGGTGCAAAAAGTGCATCATTATATCCTCGTTGGGGAAGGGCGAGGCGTGTTCCAAGTGTAATAAGAAGATCACAATTCTGTAATGCAAGGTTGGCCCATCTTTGACCATATGTGCCCGCCCTTCCGAGAAATAATGGATGATCATCGGGTACCAAATCAGCAGCCTGCCAGCTCACCAATGCAGGTACATTCAATTTTTCAAGTACTCTCCTAAATTGTTCTTCACACTTAGATAATCGTATCCCATGTCCGACCCATAGTAATGGCCTAGATGCAGTTTTAAGTAATTCTAATGTTTTCGCTGCGGCATTTTTCATTGTATCGCCGTGTCGCATCATATCCATAGCAGTGAACCCTTTGAGTTCATCAGGGTTTACTTCCGCCCATTGTAAATTTTGTGGAATATCAATCCATACTGGCCCCGGGCGACCTTCATATGCTCGATGGAAAGCTTGCTCCAATACATATTTGATATTGCTCGCATTATCTAGGCATGTTGCCCATTTTGTAACCGAACTCATTACATCACTCATGTCTAGGCCTTGAACACCCTTGCCCCGCATCTTATTATCATCCATGTATTCTGAGTTTTCTTGTCCAGCGAGTATAATAAGTGGAATCGAATCGAGATATGCATCGGCAACTCCAATTAAAGTATTAGATGCGCCAGGCCCCCCTGTCACCATCATTACTCCAGGTTTATCGTCAATTCGCGTTTTTGCAATCAAAGCCATAACGCCTGCTTGTTCGTTATGGGGACAAATATATCTAATCCCCGCTTGGTGTGCAGACTCAATTAGCCGAACATCTCCTGATCCAGTAATTGCGAACACCGTATCGACATTTTTTTCAACTAAAAACTTTGCAATATAATCACTAACTTTCATATGGGTCACCTTAATTTTTTTACGAGCATTACTATGGTACCGGGGGCAAAGCCGTCCATTTCTTTCGAAACTTGCTTAACAACTTTTATATATCCCACATCACCTGGGACAGTGACCATATGGAATCTACCATGGATTGTCTTGGACAACCCGCCTTTGAGGAAAACGATCATATCATCATCTTCTAATTTTTCAAATATAGATGTATTTGTTGCATTAAACACTTCTATATAACTTTCTCCGATTACATAGGATCGGACAATATCATCAACTGGAGTATCTATCCACAAACAATCTTTATCTTTGGGCAATTCGAAAGAAGTCCCCTCATAACCCGACTCAGTTCTTCCATAATTATCTCTGAGTCTCACAAGATCATCTTTATCAACTGGAGTTTCAAGTTCGAACATGATTGTTTCACCCCCGACAGCTTGTGTCTGATGAAATAATCCTCGTCTAATCATTTGTTTATCTGGAGCACAGAGCATTCTTTTATCTGCGATAAAATTAATCTCAGCTTTACCACCAACGATTACTAAACCAGTTGTCTTGGAAGGATGGCAATGCATGCTGGTTTTTTCATTTGATTGAATGTGCAGTACCCACAATGCGACATTTTCATTTTGATACGCCAAATATTCGTATCCCCAAGGTTTTTGAACAATTACTGTTTCATGGTTATTCATAGATTTTAAAATTCTGACTAATATTCATTATAGCAGTATTTATTCACGGTTACAATGGGCTTGACTTTTAATTATTCAGAATGTATTATCAATAAAAATCATCTCAATAAATAATTTTTAATCAGGAGCATAGATGAAAGATTCAATAGTTTTAAACTCAAAAGGATGGTATTGGCCCAAGCATGATGGGGGTGGCAACAATGAAGCTCCTGGTAGTTGTTGGTATGGATTGAATAAAGCACATCTCGTACCAGAAAATGTTTCAAAATTTGTAGAACAAAAAAACATAGTTGTCCAAGCAGGTGGTAATTGTGGATTCTATATAAAAAAATATGCTGATCTATTTAAATTAGTGTATACCTTTGAACCTGACCCCATAAACTTCTATTGTTTGAATCTTAATGTAACTGAACCAAATGTTTTAAAATTTCAAGCTGCATTGGGTAGGGAACATAAAGGGGTTAGCATGGGAAACTTCCTTGCTGATGTTGGTGCTACCCATGTTGCTGGCGATGGGGTAATTCCAACTATGCGAGTCGATGACTTGGCTCTGGTTGGATGCGATTTACTCCATCTAGACATCGAGGGATACGAGTTACATGCGCTGCAAGGTGCTGAAGAAACTATTAAAAAATATCATCCCGTAATCGCTCTTGAATTTTACAAAGACTGGGCGGCAAGATACAATACATCATTAATTGATATTGAAAATTATTTAAAAACACTGGGATATGAATTTTTTGAAGATGTTCCAATGGGTAAAGAATATGAAGATGAGTATCCAAACGGGGGCAATGATAAAATATACAAATTTAAAGTTGCAACAGAGTTACCAAAACCAATCCCACAAAAGAAAATGAAAGTGTATGATTGTTTCCCGTTCTTCAAGGAATTTGATATTTTAGAGGTACGATTAGAGGAAATGTGGGATGTTACTGACTACTTCGTTATCGTTGAGGCCACTACCACACACAGTGGCCTACCCAAACCCCTTTATCTAAAAAATAATTTTGAAAGATTCAAGAAATATGCTTCCAAGATACGCCACATTGTAGTTGAAGATCTACCCCGTGAACCTGATCCATGGATAGCTGAGAGATTTCAACGGGATTGTATATCAAGGGGGTTATATGATATGCAAGTCGAGGATTTGGTCATTGTAAGTGATTGCGATGAAATTCCCAGGGCAGAAGCAATTACGGCCATCATGAATGATCCCAATGATTATGATCATTATGTATTGGCCCATCCCCTTTTCTATTACAGGTTTAATTTTATGAAGATGAAACCTGCATCAGACAGCAGACAACCCAATATCAGAGTTATTCGCGGAAGGGCAGCACCAGCACTTGGATCAGTGGATAGGGTTCGCACAGGAATAGCGGCTGGAAACTTTGAAGTCGGGTATCATGATGCAAAGACATGTGTTATCGAACATGCTGGCTGGCACTTCACATATTTTGGTGATACAGAGTTTGCAATAAGTAAAATTAAAAGTTTTGCACACTATCGTGAAACTGATCAGCCACAATACATGGATAATATATCTGTGGAAACCATGATCAAGAATAAATGTGCCCTCTGTGGTCCAGATGGTCCTGAAGGTTTTGAATATGTGAAGATCGATGATTATTTTCCAAAATATATAGTTGATAATCCTGAGAAGTTCAAGGATATGATTATTCCGGGTGCAACTCACTCAGTTTACGATTTCTATAAGCCATAAAAAAAGCCGCTTACGCGGCTTTTTTAATCTGTCTGTGTATTATGAAAACAATGACATAAACCCATCTACTTTCTCACCAATATATGATATCTGTTCAGGAGTAATGACTGGACTAGTTCCGTGAAAAAATGTATCAGTCATTACTTTGGTTGCAACGGGAAAATTCTTCTTTGCATAGAGCGGATTCATGATATGATCATAAGCAGGTTGTAACATAATATTACCTGCGAAGTATGGTCGTGTTTGAATTAGATTTTCTTCTAAATAATCAACAATCTCAGATCGGTTAAACAACGAGGAATCACGTATTGTTAATGGGAATGCAAACCAGCTTGGATCTGATCCAGGCTGCGCCCTAGGTAGATGAAAGAATTCTTCATACTTCTCATAAATGTTAAACAACAATTGGTAATTTCGTTTACGGAGTGCATGAATTTCATCTAATTTATCTAATTGAGCCAAGCCCATCGCCCCCTGCATTTCAATGGGCTTCAAGTTATAACCAATTTCATCATATACATACTTGTGATCGAAAACTTCACCTTCCATGGCAGGTATCCATTCCTTAAATCGAGTACCACAGGTGCCGCATTTCAATTTATTTGCCTCTGGGCCAACGCAGTAACATCCGCGTCCCCATTCTCTGAAAGAACGGAGTATGGTTTCATGTTCATAATCACGACATGACACAAATCCACCTTCACCCATAGTCATATGGTGAGCGGGATAGAAAGAACAACTAGCCATCATACCATAACTGCCCAATGGCCTCCCATCATAGGAGCTACCAAGTGCATCACAACAGTCTTCTAACAGAATGAGATTATATTGATTCACAAATTCCATTATTTCTTTCATGTTTGGCGGATTACCAAGTACATGGGCAAATGTGAACACTTTGATATCGTGTTTCTTTACTAATTCTTCTGCTTTTTTGATATCTACGTTGAGAGTATCAATTTCAATATCTAAAAATATTGGCTCAAACCCAACCTGTAAAGTTGGATTGAGGGTGGTCGGGAATCCACCAATGGGCATTAGCACCTTTGTGCCCTTTGGTAAATTATAACTTCGTTTAGAAGTTAAACTTGCCATCATTAGTAAATTTGAACTTGAGCCGCTGTTTGTTAGTATTCCGTGATTTTTTCCGAAGTACTTTGGAAACTCTTTTTCAAATTTCAAACATTTATCGCCCATGACCAACCAACCATTTAGCAATGTCTCAGCGGCTGAGACATATTCATCAGAGTTGAAATATGGGCCAGCATAGTTTACAAAATCTCTACCCGCGATCCATACCTTCTTCTCTTGTTTTTCATCTATATATCGCTTGATTTGATCTAATATTTCTTTCATTTTATTATTTGCCTATTATAGTAATGTGCCAATTGTATTCTTTGAACTAATGGTGTTGCTGGCCAATGTATAAGGAAGTCACCTGGCTCCCAATTTCCACTTAGACCAAATTTATCTATAGAACCTTGATACGGGTACAATTCATAATTAAACGAATTGAATGATCGTTGAGGAACCGTTTTTACAATGCTTTTAAATTGTTCTAGAGAATCAATCATTGCTTGCTGTTCGCACCATTTATGGTCATGGTATTTGGGATATAAGGTTATTATGTGATCAACAAACCCTCTTCCTTCAGGACTATTGCGTATAAAGAAACTGTCAACATTTATATCATTAACATCCATGGCTACAATGAAATGATACAGTGGATCAATCCGATCTTCAACCTTAATGGTGTAATTGGTAATCATCGTATCACATCCAACCCACCAAACCCACTCGATATCTGGGTTATCTACCATTAGATCACGAATAAAATACATCTTCTCAAAACCAATGCATAATCCATAGGTGTTATCCGTTTTGCAACAATGTGCATAATCGTGTAGGTCGGCATAATCGACTTTATTTTGCCAAGTTATATCAGCCAGGGGCTGATAATTCGGCGTGTGCATACTTACTATTGCAACGGTCATATATTATCGATTCATCATTTGTGTTAGATACGGAGCATCGGCAATTCTTTGTATGACACAATCGATTTCGTAACATCCAGAGCTATGTTCAATATCTGATTTACTATAATCAAAGTCTTGATCATTATCTGCCATATATCTAAGTCTCCATTCACCTAATGGTAGAGCATCTTGTAGCTCGGCGAGCAATGTTGAAGGCAGATAATACCTAAAATGCCCTGATCCTGCAAATCTACTTGGTAAATCTTTCTTTTTTTCGTACAATAACCAATGCGGAACCACAATAATCATGTAACCACCGATTTTTAGCACTCTAAACCATTCTTGTAGAGTTTCTGCCCAATTGGGAATGTGTTCTAATACATGGCTACTATATACAGCATCTTGAGTTTCATCGGCAAATGGCAAATGCAATCCATCATAACCAACTGTTCCTTGATCTAATCCCACAGCGTTCTCAACTATGGGAACTGCTTTTCTATCTGGGCTAAATCCTTGATATCCTATTTCTAAAATGTTCTTCCCACTAAGATATTTCTCCATAAACCCACTATCAATCTTTTGGGCATAACTCTTCATGCTTTCATTTCCAACTTGTCGGTTTGTATCAAACAACATTTGCGTTCCTTGTTTGTGAATATTTATAGTACTACTTAATGAATTAAAAAATTTCATTGATAAATATGGTAAGAAATAAATATTTTCGAGGAAATGAAAAATGCTCAAATTTAAAATCGTAGAGATTAACGATCTTGAACATTCTGTTGTTGTTAGGTTTTATACCGACAAAATTACCGAAATAATGTTGGCAACAGATATTCTAGATGGAGAAATCAGACGATGTCGCACTGATTATAACATTACTCTCCCAATTCCAGCCCCTGTTGGAGACGAGTTAAATAATTTCTTACTTAAATTCGCCCCTGTAGATTGGTTTGTCAAACAAGAATTGCTTTTAACAAATACACATTTACCATTATCATCGGTCTTAACTGAACATTTAAACGTTGAAAAAATAAGTTCAAATACAGAACAAAATATTCAAGATGTTGCCACATCTATGTCTGACATAAATGATATAATTTTACAAGCTGCAATTCAACGCGCATTGGTTTCCATGACAGGTGATACAATATGATCACAATGAAACCCTATGCAGCATTTGGATATGTTATATTTGTGTGCGATGCCACACCCACTGATGTACGACAAGTGAGAGTGGTGAATGGTCATTATGATAACGGATATATCTATTATACCAAGGGCCTTGCATATGCAATCTTAGATAGAACCGGAGAGATATTACATGAGAGAAAGCCCGGTTGGCTACATACCGGGGAAAGCGGAACAAAAGATTCAGGAACGTTGCACATAACTTATGCTGAATCTACTCAATGGGTATGCATCCCTCGTGATAAAAATTTTAGAGGATTGCCCAATTTAGAATCTCTTGCATTCAATGTCGGAGAAAATATATCGATGCCAGTTGGTACGAGTATCTTTCTAGTAAATGGTTCAATGACCATCGGCGGTCGTACATTTGTGGGACCTTCTCAAATCAGAGTTCGGTTAGCTGATGCCATTGCAACTGTTACTGAATCTGGATATGGATTAAAATTCTTGCAAAATGCTGAATAAGCTTAGAGAGCTGGAAAAAATAGATAAGGTTTACGGGAATGTAATTAATCAACCACCGCCATTTAGTTTTAATTTAGAATTAACCTACAGAGATCGAAAGCTTGATAAAGATCAGATATTAAATGTATTACGTGGCCAGAAAATCGAGGTTAAAGAATATTATTACAATGCCAATTTCCAACCCATAGCGACTTCACCAATTGCCATGTATTCAGTTGTTGACCGAAGCAATTCAATAATATCTACTCCCCTTATAAAGGTTTACTCCCCAATAGGAAGAAGTTGTACCCCAAATTCTATCGATGAGATTTGTTACAATGCAGCATCGGCTATATTAAGAAAATCTAAAGGAAAGATCTATGTATTGTGGAGTGGTGGGATTGATTCAACACTAACCTTGATAGAATTAATGAAAATAACCCCATTAGATAAGATCGTGGTTGTTCTTACAGATTATTCAATGGCAGAATATCCGTGGTTTTACGAGAGATACCTTACTAATATGGAAACGGTGTTTTTAGATATGTATTCGTCTACTCAATTTTCAGAATTTATCAAAGATGGAGGGGTTATTGTATCTGGTAATTTATTGGATGAACAGTTTGGCTCATTATTATCTGAATGGCTGTATCAAAATCCAGATATTGCTTATAACCCGTTTGATAGAATGTTAGAAACTGTAGATGAAAATTCCTTCAATTTATATAAATTACTTGCTGAAGCAAGCCCAATGCCAATAACCAATGTTAAAGAATTTCTTTGGTGGTTAGAATATTGTCTTGATTATCAAAATGTAGAATTCAGATTATTATTAGAGAATCCAGAGTTGCGCCTAGATGAAAATATATTTAATTTTGGAGGTGGCCAAGAATGGAATGATTATGCAGTCTCTACCCCTATGGAAATAAAATGCCCCCCGGGTAACTATTCAAATTTTAAAATAGGTCTTAAGAAATTGATTTACGAATTTACAAACGATTTAGATTACTTTGAACACAAAACGAAGGTTGCATCCTGGAGAAGGTACAGAACCAAAAATATGCATGCCCTCAGTATTTCTACTGATTGGAAATATCAATATGTATAGATCAATTAATCCAGATTGGTATTACGATTATGTAAAGATAGAAAATTTAGAAGAAATAGTACAAGAACTACGACATGTATATTTTTCACAATCGGCTCGTATGAGATGCAGCACGCCTTATTGGAATATATACGCAGATCAATTCCTCGAATGCACAGCATTTCATGATTTTTTAAAATCATTCAATTTATTTAAAAAATTTGAGAAAATAATTTTTAATGATCTCGTATGGTCACATTTGCCTAATTGGAAAAGGGGTGAAATCCTTCCCCATGCCCTGCATATAGATTCATTCGATGCCCACGTGAAATTCTCTTTGAATATCCCAATCGATCAATGTGAAAACTCATATATATGTTGGTATAAAGTTGATGATGTGCTATTGATGACCACCCCAATATATTATTCTCAAATCATGGTTGGGGATCCACAGGAGATTCAACGAGTTGAGATGGTTAAACCGATGTTAATAAATGCCACAATACCGCATAGGGGGCAATTTATAAATCCGGATCGTTTACTGGCCTGTGTTAGATTTGATCCAGAACTTACCAATGAAGAAGTTAAAAAATTAACCGGTATTGACATTCCAATCGATACGCAGTATACTAAAATGCTAACTTCTTTTATAAGGAATAAAAAATCATGAAAAAAATATTATTATCATTGGTATTGGCACTATTAAGTCTAACCTCAAATGCAGAATTACCAAAAAATATGAAAGTATATACAACAGGATCTCCAGGCCCCACATTGATATGCAGAACATTATTTGAAGAATACGATAAAATCTATAATACAAGTACAATTTTTGTAGTAAAGCCCGGCGCATCGGGGATGTTAGCAATGTTACAAATGATCAATGATAAGGAATTTTCAGTAACCTGCTTAACTGGGCTATCTGAAAGCATTTTTAATTCGAAGGAATATCCAGGATATGAGTCAGAACATTCTAAATTGACAATGGTATCAACAGTTACGATGGCTGGTGTATATTTCGTAACAGGCAATTCAAATAGATATAACAATATTCAAGAATTAGTTTCCGCAAATTCTTCTAAAGAAATAACCATCGGTTATCCGTCTCCTGCCATGAGATTTATAATTGACAACATGTTTCCTGGTAAGAAAATATTATTAGTTCCATTTAAGAGTTCAAACGAGGCCATTCCATCATTAATGGATGGTTCTTTGGATTTTTATGTTGATCCTGGCTCCTTGCTACAATTGATAAGAGCAGGGAAACTTAAAAGTATTGGGAACTTAAATGGAATTCAGGATTCATTTTCTGGCCCAGATATGTCAAAAGTTTATTCAAAAGCAGCATCGATCAAGGTATTTGCAGGAGTTTCCACTTCCATTGATAATAATGCAGCTGATATTTCCGAATTAAATAAACGACTAAACATTTTGTTAGATACTGAAATTATGAAGAATACGGTGGCGAAAATTAATGGGACTATCCTTAAAGGTTCAGTGAAACAATCAAACGAGCTTGTTGAAAACATTAAACGTGAATATGATATCTGGAAATAAAAATTATTATGGCGGAGTATATTTGGTTGATGGGTTACCATTTATTAATAAATCAGATGCGTTGTTGTTTGCATCATCTGTAAATAAAGATGTTACTTTCTATTTTCATGATGATGTATATTCATCTTATGATTGGAAAATTCCAATTCAAAGTACTCTACCAGAATTGTATAAGAAACGGGCTCAGCAAATAAGAGACAAATACGATTATGTCTCATTGTTTTTTTCTGGTGGAGTGGATAGTACGAATATTTTGCATTCGTTTATTGATAACGATATTTTCTTAGATGAAATTGTAATGCATAGATCTGAACATGCATTAAAAGATGCAAATATAAAAGATCGATCAGCATCCAATGCAGTTTCTGAGATAGTTTATGCCGCCATCCCCCATTTAAAGGAACATTTAAAAAATGATAAAACTTTAGTAAGAAGTTTAGACATGAATGCAGCGATTGAACGGGCTTCTCGAGATAAAGATTTTTTACCAGAATTTGGTTCGTCAAATTATATGGTCGCCAATTCTTATGCTCGTAGGGCTATATATGTATATGATGATCATTGGAATAAATTATATAACGCGGGTAAGACCATAGGTCATGTTCACGGAGTCGATAAACCAATAATAAATTTTTCTAAAAATCGATGTACTTTTCAATTTAATGATATTCCTAGGGTGTGTTGTTACGCTGCATCATTATTGGGCGAGAACGGGAGTCGTGTTGCATCCCATCAAAGTCACGAATTTTTCTATTGGACACCTGATCTCCCTGAACTCTTAATAAAACAATGTCAAGTAGTGAAACACTTATGTGATGCAAATGTGGGCTTTAAACTATTATTCACAAATACACATAATAAAACCGATGATAAATTAATCGCAATGGTACATCATATATATCCACCTCATGTAAATATGATTCGTGATAGGTTTTGCATCATCAAAGATTCATTAGGGGCAAGAAGTCAATTTTCTGAATGGTTTTTTAAAACCGGATCCAGCAATGCTATTGGAATGTTCAAAGACCTTATACAGGAAATCACGCCCAAAATACATGATGGATTTTTAAAAGAATATTCATCGAGGAAAGAAAACAGTGATTATATCATTTTTAGATCAAAAGAATACGAACTATGATAACTTTCCAACCAGAACTTTTTACAGAACTCAAAGATGAGATCTCGGAAATTCTGGATAAGCATTATGAAGAATTGACATTATATAAGGATATAGTTAAACTTAATCCAAGATGGGACAGATACGCAAGTTTGGAAAATACAGATAGGTATGTATTCTTTACTGCTAGGGATGATGGGAAACTTATTGGCTACAGTGGTTTCATAATAGATGAACATCTTCACTATGCGAATATTTTAGTTGCAGCCAACGATATTCTTTTTTTGAAAGACACACACCGATTGGGGATGACGGGTATTAAACTTATCAAATACTCGGAACAGCAATTAAAGTTGAAGGGGATTGATAAAATTACTTGGCATGTAAAGCTCTCGAGGGATTTTAGATCGATTCTACATAGAATGGGATACAAAGACGAAGATATAATTGTTGGAAAAATGCTTATTTCGTCAAATGATGTTGACCCCAGGTATAAATAATGCTACATTAGAGGCTTGTGCAGCAGAAAATGTTAATTACAAAAATTTTTGTTCAAAACAGCAAATAGTAGTTGACACAGATGCTAAATAAACATATAATAAAAACATGCGCAGTTAGGCGTATTTTTTAAAGAGAAAGAAACGGTAAATTAAATGAAAACATTGTCGGTCATACAGTTACATTGCTCAGCCAGAAAACAGGTAAGGTTCGCACCTTCCTATTGGCTTGCGATTGAGATTAGTAATGATCGCACACCTGGGAATAGGGGTCCGAGAAGGATGGGATAGTTAACACATAACTTCCACAAATTCAAAGGACCCCAGGATTAAAAACCCTGGGGTTTTTGCTTTTACAAGGAACAATGACAGATATAGAACATAAAAAATTACGTGATGCAAATTGGTTAAAAGAACATACGATAAAACCTGATCAACTTATACAGTTGATACAAAACAAGTTTGATCGAGCGGTTTATTACCAAAATGCAGGCAAACAGCGTGAGACTGCCAAGGCGGTTGTTGACCGCGAAGTGTGAATATGGGGAAACGAGGTCCTCGCAGCGCACTATAAACATGCTGCAAACGGGCGGTTACTGGGATGAAACCCCTCTTGTGGGGCGAAAAATCAGTAATATTAAAGTAATTTCTTGCCTAACTTACCTTTTGACGGTATGCGGTGATAAATGGAGTTTTCACGAAATTACTTTAATATACACATTGGAAACAGTGTGTTTTGAATATGGATGCGCGGTGACGTTGGAGTGTCTCGGCTGGCTGTAACCCAGTTGCCTCACGGCTTAATAGGTTCGATTCCTATGGCATCCACCAATATAATGGACGAGTGGGTGAGTGGTTGATACCGTCGGACTGTAAATCCGATCCCTAAAAAGCGCGTTGGTTCGAATCCAACCTTGTCCACCAGTAATAAATAATAACATGGAAGATAGAGTTCATGGTGAGCAAGCGGCTTTGAATACCGTTCCATTCAGAAATGGGTGACAGTTCGATTCTGTTATCTTCCTCCATAACTCGCCTTGATTGATGGCGTACAATGAGACAAGTAGTCAATCACTAATTCGGGGGATGGGTCTGCTTGGGGTGGACACTGCACTTGCAATGCAGACACAGATCGGTTCAAATCCGATATTCTCCACCAAATAAATGGGCTAGCATGTACGTTGGGGCGCGATTGTCACTTGCAATGATGATGTTGAGAGTTCGATTCTCTCCTGGTCCACCAAAATTTTATGGGTCTGAGGTAGCTAAAATCGCATCCGGCGGTAACGCTTATTGGGCGCCAGAACGTAGTTGTTCGGCAGATCCACCATTTTTAGCCTTGACGCTGAAATGATTTCAGGCCGCTCTCACATAGCGGATTTAGGCGGTTTGATTCCGCACTAGGCCACCATTTATGGCGTTATCCCACACAACGGGGGACTTTGCTACAGCAGGGTGGGATTAACCTCCTAACGCCTCCATTTTATCTCTCTTTCGGTTAGCGGCTATGCCACCTCGTTTGGGGCGAGGAGTTCGTGGGTTCGAGTCCCACAGGAGAGACCAATTTTTCACTGTGAGCCTTGGCGGCGGGGATGGCGCGCAACCCTAAGAGGCGGTTCGATTCCGTTCGATTGGTTATAGTTGGTTCGATTCCAACCGCAGTGGCCCATTTTTTTCTGCCGTTCGTTCAAAGGATAGGACCACAGTCTTCTAAATTGTGTATAGAGGTTCGATTCCTCTACGGCGGACCATATTTTTTAGGAAGACTCCCATAATGGTATTGGAGCGGTTTGCTAAACCGTCGGGTGCTTGATTGTGCCTTCGGGGTTCAAGTCCCCGGTCTTCCGCCACAGCTTTTAGGATGCCTACTGCAAATTAAAACATTTCAACCATACTGAAAAAAAATGTGCATCCTGTTATTTTTGCCTGGGAGACCGAGTGGCGAGGTACCGTCTTGATAAGGCGGCTGTAGATGGATCGTAACCATCCCTAGGTACCAAGATTCAATTTAGCCCGGTTAGTTCATTGGTAGAACGTCTGCCCGATTAGCGGAATGTGGTAGGTTCGAATCCTACACTGGGTACCAATTTAGGATAGGTTCAGCAAAATTAAAAGACTATCAAAAACTTCAAATTTTAACTTAGTCGTTAAAACTATCCTGTTATTTTATGCATTTTAATAGTGAATGTTTGGACGTACATCCATTTATTCTTTTGATACAGACGCAGAGAGTCTCATGATGCTGGGCCCAGTAAGTGAGTGATGATACGAGTACAAAAGAAACATTCACTATTAAAATAATTATGCCATGGTAGTTCTCTGGGAGAACAACACACTGTCGATGTGTATCAGGCGGGTTCGATTCCCGTCCATGGCGCCAATTTTGCGGGTAAGGTGTTTACGGATACACATTAGTCTTCCAAACTGAAATAGACCAGATCGTTACTGGCTACCCGCTCCACATTTAGTTGTAAATGATTTATTCGGGTGAAATCCAATGGATGGATACTAGGCTTTGACCCTAGGTTATAGAGTTCGATCCTCTACGCCCGTGCCAAGTTTATGGGGAAAACTCCTCACAGGTCGTGAGGTGCATACTGTTTTAGTATGTATACAGCAAGTAAATTAACCAATTGGTTCAATTCCAATTTTCCCCGCCATATGGAGCGGTAGCATAGCGGCTAATGCATCTCCCTGTCTAGGAGACTATCGTGGGTTCGAGTCCCATTCGCTTCGCCAGTTTCGCGGAAGTAGCTCAGTCTGTTAGAGCACCGGTATAAATGTGCACATTAATAATACCGGGGGTCGGTGGTTAAATTCCATCCTTCTGCACCAAGTTTAGGATGCCTACTGCAAATTTAAAATTTTTTCTTTCAAAAAAACCAAAATGTGCATCCTGTTATATTCGCCCTTTTATCTTTAATGGCAAAAGTCCTCTCTTGTAAGGAGGGTATGGTGGTTCGATTCCTCCAAAGGGCTCCAATTTTATACACGGTTCGACTTCTGAGAGGTCAGCAGACTTTCACTCTGCCTAGGCGGGTTTGATTCCCGTACCGTGTACCAATTATACTCCGGTCGTCTAGTGGCTAGGACGCTACCCTTTCAAGGTGGAGAAGAGGGATCGAAACCCTTTCGGAGTACCACATTTTTATTATTCCGCAAAACCCGAGCAAGGTGCATGGGCGTGACTGTTAATCACTGGCTAGTAGAGTTCGATTCTCTAGTGCGGAGCCAAATTTAGACTGCGTTCAGCAAATTTAAAATTCAACTTGAAATTGAAAAATAAGCAGTCTGTTAGTTTTAGGATACATTCAGCAATAATGCAATAACACAGCTGGTTGTGGGTTCGATTCCCACCTGCTTGGAAACTGGCAGTAGCTCAATGGTAGAGCAGCCGTCCGTCTAAAAACGTATCCTGTTATATTTGCCTCGGTAGTTTAATGGAAGAACGCCATCCTTACACGGTGGATACGGGAGTTCAATTCTCCAACGAGGTACCAGTTACTCTAAACAGAATACTACATCTTGGTC
>Ga0315291_10003252_pt1 | contig 21035 bp, 13 predicted proteins | sample YL17G12_20_MG_FD_203070 | JGI IMG/M metagenome (GOLD analysis project Ga0315291, IMG submission 203070) | Sediment microbial communities from Yellowstone Lake, YNP, Wyoming, USA - YL17G12_20 | ecosystem: Environmental > Aquatic > Freshwater > Lake > Sediment | place: USA: Wyoming | collected...
CTCAACAAGGCCGACCTGCTCTCGCCGGAGGAACGCGAGAATCTGGCCGCTTCGCGGCAGGCCTGTTTGATCTCGGCCCTGACGGGATGGAATATCTCCGGGCTGGTGGCCGCCATCGATGCGCGCCTGGAGGCCGACCCCCTGGCTCACGCCACCTTCGATTTCCCGCAGACCGCGGGACGCGAGCTTTCCTTCCTGTATGACCACGCGCGGGTGCTCAGCCGGCAGTTCCGTGGCGGCCTCATCCACGTGAAGGCCGAGGTTCCCCGGTCAGTCTTGCAGCGCTTGAGCAAATACATGGCCGCCGGCCGCCGTCGGTCGTGACGTTGTACCGGCGTTGTCCGGTTTGTCTGGTTCCGGCGGCAGCAGCTTTGTGGCCTTGTGGTTCAGTTGGTTTTGCCGGAGAGCCAGCCTTCCAGGATTCGTTGCTGAAGCGGGTCGGGGTTGGCGATGGGCGAGACGAGAAACACCACTTCGCTGGCGCGCCCGGCCGCATACTTGGCCTTGAACTCCCGCCCCTCGCGGCGCAGTTTCAACTCCACCTTGCTGCCCGGTTCCATGCCCGCAAATGTCTCCGCCGGGGAGCGGCGCGGCGCGCGGCCGTTGACAGCCAGCAGCTCGTCGCCGGGGCGCACGCCGGCGCGCTCGGCCGCGCCGCCGGCATCCACGGCGCGGATGGTGTAGCCGCGGCCGGGCGCGCGCCAGGCCGCGAACCCCGGCGCCGCTACCACGCGCTCCTGCTTCAGCAGCACCAGCCCGGCGGCGCGGAGATACGAATCCCACGGGATGGGCTGCGCGGTTTGCGCCAACTGCGCCCACACCGGGCCGAAGGGCCGGCCGGTCAGCTTCTCGGCGGCTTCCCGAAGGTCCGCGCGCTCGTCAAAGCACCTGTCCTTCTTCGCGTAGTTTTCGTTGAGGTAGCGCAGAAGATCGTCGAGGCCCGCCCGATTCTCGGAGACCTGGCGCATGTGGAGGTCGAGCAGAAAGCCGATGAGCTCGCCGCTCAGGTAATAGGAGACGCTGCGGTCCGCGCCGCCGTAGTAAGGGTATTTTTCCAGCCAGGCATCGAGGCTGGATTCCTCGGCGCTCTGGAACAGCCGCGCCGGGCGGCTCTCGTAATCCCGGATGGCGCGGCCCAGGCGCTCGAGGAATTCGTCGCGCGTCATCAGGCCGGAGCGCAGCAAGGTGTAGGCGCCGTAGGTCGAGGTCACCCCTTCGCTGAACCACAGCGCGCGGGTGTACTGCTCGCGCTGGTAATCCACGGGAACCAGCGCGCACGGCCGGATGCGTTTCACGTTCCAGAGGTGGAAGAATTCGTGCGCGGTGATGCTTTCCAGGCCGCGGAGGCCGGCGGGATTCTTCACCGGCCCGCTGTCGATGGCCGTGGATTCGGCGTGCTCCATGCCTCCGCCGCCGCCCTCCCGAAAGTGATAGATGAAAGTGAAGCGGGAAAAGGGAACGTCGCGCATCAGCGCGGTTTCCGCGGTCACGATCTTCTCGACCGAGGCGCGGATTTCGGCCATCGAGAAGGCGTCGCGGGCGGCATGGACAACTATGCGGTAATTGCCGCCGCCGGCCGAAAAGCCGGTCTCCTGAAAATCGGAAATCTCAAAGGGGGAGTCGGCCAGGTGATCGTAATTGCGCGCCAGCCAGGCGCCGTCCCTTTCCGGCAGCGCGGTGGCCACCTTCCACTGCGGCGGCAGGTCCGCCAGGCGCACCTCGGCCGGTTGCCCGCGATGGGCGTCGGTATACATCAGGATTTGGGCGGGATTGAGGAAGGCGTGTTGCGCGTTGAGTTGCGCGCCGAACGGCCCCGCCTGGTCGGCGTAGACGCGATAGCGAACGCGGAGCGGGCCGGCGGCCGGAAGCGTGATACGCCAGCTTCCCTTGTCGATTTTCTCCACCGCCGCCGCGCCGCCGCCTTCGCTCGTGGCGTCCACCTCGCTCACATACTGCCCGAAGTCCCGAACCTGGTAGAGCGCGTTCCAGGCCGGCATGCGGGCCACCACCTGGCGCGCGGCGCCGGAATCCAGTTCCATGGTGACGCCCAGATAATGCCTGTCCGGATTGGCGAGCGAAACGGTGTAGCGGACCTCCGCGGCCGGGCAGTTCACCACCCAGACACAGAGGACACAGAGAACCCATGCAATTTCTCTGCGTCCTTTGTGTCTCTGTGGTGAATTCATCCTTTTCCGGCGAAGCGGTTTACTATATCATTCTCGCTGACCCGGGCTGCGGGCGACATGTATCGAGCCGACCTTCATGTGCATTCGTATTACTCGGGCGCCGCCCGGCACCTGCGCCTGCTCCGCTGCCGCGATTCCTACTCCTCGCCGCTGGCCATCTACCGCACCGCCAAGAAGCGCGGGATGGACCTGGTTACCATCACCGATCACGATTCCATCGACGGTTGCCTGGAACTGCTCAACCGGCGGCCGGCCGGCGATTTCATCATCGGCGAGGAAGTCAGTTCCTACCTGCCGGATTTCCAGCACCAGATTCACATCGGCGTTTACGACATCACCGAGAGCCAGCACCGCGACATTCAGAAGCTGCGCGCCGACGTGCGCGAACTTGTGGGGTACCTGCGCTCGCAGGGCATTCTGTTCGCCTTGAACCACTTCTTCCACAACTTCCAGCGGGGCGAGCGACTGCAGCAGTACATGGAGCGGATGGGCGAGCTGTTCGACGTGTTCGAGGAACAGAACGGGTCGATGCAGCGCGTCCACAACCTGTTCATCTCCGAGCTGCTGCGGCATATGGAGCTTCAGGGCAAGCGCCTGGCGCGCATCGGCGGCAGCGATGCCCACACCTTGCGGCGCATCGGCCGCACTTATACCGTCTCGGAAGAGGCCCGCGGCAGAGAGGGTTTTCTTCAGGCCGTTCGCGAGGGGCGCACCTACGTGAGCGGCCGGCACTGCAGCCAGTGGCAGCTCGCCGGCGACATCTATGGCGTGGTCCTGCGCTACTACCCTTACATCGTCAACGTCAATTCCGGCGAGTTTTCGCTGTGGAAGCGGGTGCGAAACCTCGGAATCAGCGTGGCGCTGCTGCCGGCCATGGTACTGCCTTATCTGGCCGCGGTGCGGCACAGCCGTTCGGAAAACCAGCGCGTGCGGCGGTTCGCCGAGAAGTTTCTCAGCGAAGTGGCTCCCCGGATCAGGGACTTTTCCTCCCAGTAGCCGGCCCTGGCCTCTGGAATCTGCAACCTGCCACCCGGCGGCTCACGTATCTAGCATGTGTGCAAATAACGCATCCGCGCGGCGCGGGTGGGGGGGCGGGTGGTAGCGCCGGGCTGGCCGGCGTGCTAACATAAGCGGTTGTCAGGCTTCGGGTCCCGTGCAACCGGAACCCGCAAACCCCGCCAGGCCCGGAAGGGAGCAACGGTAGTGGGACCTTCGGTGTGCCGCGGGGGAGCCCGAAGTCTGGCAATGACATGCCTTCCGCTCCCCGGCAAATGGCTCCATCCCGTCCGATACGGCCCCGAGCATCCCGCGCTTCGCGGATCGGGAGGATGACATGAAGCGTAAGATTGCGGTTTCAGCCCTGGTGGTGCTGAGCCTGGTTCTGGTGGCTTGCGAAACGGTGAAGATCAGTTCCGTGGTGAACGATCCTTCGCGCTGGGTCAACAAGACAGTCCGGGTTTCCGGAACCGTGACCACCAGCATGGGGGCCGTGGGACACGGCGCCTACCAGGTGTCCGATGGCACGGGAAGCATCTGGGTGATCAGCAGCCGTGGGGTGCCGGCGCGAGGCGCCCAGGTGGGCGTGGAGGGCACGGTGTTCCAGGGGGTGCAGTTCATGGGGCAGTCCTTCGGCGTCGCCATTCGCGAGAAGCAGCACCGCACCCGCTGACACGAGTTCAGGGCTCGAAGTTCAAGGCTTAAAGATTGCCTTGAATTTCTGACTATAAGCTACAGATTTTAAAGTCGATGTATACGGTCATCGCCCGCAAATACCGGCCGCAGACCTTCGCCGAAGTCGTCAGCCAGGAGCACATCAAGCAGACGCTGCGGCACGCCATCGAGCAGAACCGGATCGCGCACGGCTACATTTTCTCCGGACAGCGCGGGACAGGAAAGACAACGACGGCCCGGTTGCTGGCCAGGGCCCTGAACTGCGTGCGCGGGCCGGCGGCGGAGGCCTGCGGGGAATGCCCCTCCTGCCGCGAGATTACGGCCGGCAATTCGGTGGATGTCATCGAGATCGATGCGGCCTCGAACCGCGGCATCGATGAAATCCGGACGCTGCGGGAGAACGTGCGCTACGCCCCGGCCCGCGACCGCTACAAGATCTACATCGTGGACGAAGCGCACCAGATCACCCGCGACGCCTGGAACGCCCTGTTGAAGACGCTGGAAGAGCCGCCCGGCAACGTGCTGTTCGTTTTTTGCACCACGGCCTCGCACGCCATCCCCGCCACCATCGTTTCCCGCTGCCAGTCGTTCCGTTTTCACAACCTCGGTTTCGAGCAAACGGTGCTGCAACTGCGGCGCATTGCGACCGCGGAAGGCATCGAAGCCACCGACGAGGCGCTGGCGGTCATCGCCAACTCGGCCGAGGGCAGCCTGCGGGACGCGCTGTCGGCGCTGGACCAGGCCATCGCCTGCTGCGGGCCGGTGCTGGATGGCGCCATGGTCCGCAACCTGCTGGGCGTGATCAGCAGCGAGGTGCTGGAGGAGGTGGTGGCGGCCGTCGTGGCGGGATCCAGCGGCCGCATGCTGGAGGTCGTGGACCGCCTGGTGCGCGAAGGCCACGACTTGCGAAACTTCTGCCGGGAGCTGGTGCGGCATTTCCGCAACCTGCTGGTGATTCGCACGGCCGGGGCGGCCAGCGGCCTGGTGGAAGCGCCGCAGGCCGAGCGGGAGCGGCTGGCTTCGGCCGCCCGCCAGTTCGGCGAAGACGACCTGACCCGCCTCCTGCAGTTTTCTCTCTCGCTTTATTCGGAACTGCACCATTCGGCCGCGCCGCAGTTTCACACCGAGTTGGGCCTGTTGAAGCTGGTGCATGCCCGCCGGCTGGTGCCCATTGAGGAGCTTTTGTCGCGCGGCGAAGGCGGGCCGGGCGCGCCTCCGCGCGGCGGAATGCGGCAACCCGGGCCAACGCCGTTTGAAGCCGATGTGACCCGCAAACGGGGCCAGCCGGCCGAGCCGCAGGGCTCGTCACCGGCCCGGCCGGCGCCCTCCGCCGCCCCGGCAGCGTCCGCCGGTCCGGTCCCCGGCCAGTTGCTGGCCCGGCTGGAGCAGATGGCCAAGTACATGCTCGCCATCAACCTCGAGCAGGCCACGAACTGGCGCGTGGGCGACACCGAGGTGACGGCCTGCTTCCCGCACGACAACGGCGTGCAGCACATCATCAGCCGCGACGACCAGGCCCTGGTGCGCCAGCTCTGTTGCGAGCTGCTGGGCCGCCCGGTCAGCTTCCGCTTGTCGGTGGAGACGGCCGCGGCCGGCGATGCCGCCGCGGACAACGCCGGGACCGCCGAGCCCGGCCGGGCCGCTGCCGGCCAGCCGGCCGCGGGTTCCGACCGCGCCCGCCACGATCCTCAGGTGGGGGAGATGATCCGCCTTCTGAACGCCACGGTGATCGAGGTGCGAGACCTGCGGCGAAAGGAATAGGCCGCGGGTGCTGGTGTACTGTCTCGCGAGTTGCTTCACCGTGTGAGAATTGCGGATTTCGGGTTGTCCGCCGCGGCGGACGGATTTCAAGCATCGCGGTGCTCGAAATCCGCAATCCACGATCCGAAATGGTCATAAGACCGCTTCTGACGGGGCAGGAGAGCGAACCGATGCCAAATCTTCAGCAGATGATGAACCAGGTCCGCACGATGCAGGAGCAGATGCAGAAACAGATGGAAGAGCTGCGCGTCGAGGCGGCCTCCGGCGGCGGCATTGTGCAGGCCCGCATGAACGGCCAAAAGCAACTGCTCGAGATAAGAATCGATCCCGAAGCTCTCAAGGACGCGGATGTGGAGATGCTCCAGGACCTGATCGTCGCCGCTGTCAACGAGTGTGCCCGGAAGGTGGACGAGGAACTGCAATCGAAGGTCGGCGCGCTGACCGGCGGCCTGGGCATCCCGGGAATGTTCTGACCTGACACCTGGCACCTGGTTATGCCTGATTACGCCGAGCCGATCACCCGGCTCATCCAACAGTTGAAGCGCTTGCCCAGCGTCGGCCAGAAATCGGCCGAGCGCATGGCCTTTCACATCCTGAACAACTGGTCGAAAGAAGAGACCGGGGTGCTGGCCGAGGCCCTGCTGGATATGAAAGAGAAGATCGGCTACTGCTCGGTGTGCAACAACATTACGGATGTGGACCCCTGCCAGTACTGCTCGGACCCCACCCGCAATCCAAAGCTGGTCTGCGTGGTTCAGCAGCCGCATAACATTGTGGCCGTCGAAAGGACCCGGCAGTACGACGGCGCCTACCATGTCCTGATGGGCGCGCTTTCGCCGCTGTCCGGCGTAGGCCCGGACCAACTGAAAATCAAGGGCCTGCTGGAGCGGATGAAGGCGGGCGTGATCGAGGAGATCATCCTGGCCACCAACCCCAACGTGGAAGGCGAAGCGACCGCGGTGTACCTCTCCAAGCTGCTGAAGCCGCTGGGTGTTCGCGTCAGCCGCATCGCCATGGGGATTCCGGTGGGCGGCGACCTGGATTACGTTGACGAAGTGACCATGACCAAGGCGCTCGAGGGCCGCCGCGAGATGTAGATCCATCCGCAGATTACGCAGATTTAGGAGTGCCGGCACGGCGCGCCGGGGAGCCACAATGCGTTCCTTCACCTCGCGCGCTTGCCGGCAAGATGTCAGCGCCGCGTCCCAGGCGGTGTGATTAAATACCCCCGATGAAAACATATCTGTGTCTATGGGCTGTGATGTGCCTGAGCGTGTGCGTTTTCGCCGCCAACGACAAGGTGGTCGTGGCTTCCGGCTGGGACTGGTCGCTGCCCGCGGGCATGCAACCGGTTCCGTACTCCGGTTTCGTCACCTGGGGAACAAACCGCTTCTCCGACAAGATCACCGTTTTCGGCATCATCGTCCCCTGGCGGCTGGTCAATACCGCTCCCGGCGTGTACGACTGGAAGCCGGTCCTCCAGAGCATAGAGCGGGCCAGATCCGGAGGGATGCGCGTCGGCCTTCACGTCAAGGGAGTAGAGCGGGCGATGGTCCCGGAATGGGTCCTCAGCAAGTACAGCGTGCCGATCATCGACGTACGGCCGCTGCAGGAAAACCAGCCCTGGCGCTTGCAGATCGTCCCGCCCTGGCATCCGGACGTGATGCGCGAGTACGCGAAGTTCCTCGAGGAATTCGGCAACAGCGGCATTCCGCAAATGCCCGAGGTCGTTTACGGGTACATCCACGGCATCAGCCCGTCGCGCGGCGAAGAGCTGTTCCTGCGCCCGGTGGACATCGACGAGTGGGAGAAGACCGCCGGGCTGACCCCGGACCTGCTGGCGCAATGCCTGAAGCTGCGCCTGGACGGCATGCTGAAGGCTTTCCGAAGCGTCGAGCACAAGCTGGCCTGGATGACGGGCGGGCCGCTCGCCGCCGGCCAGAAGGGGCACGAGGAATACGCGCGCCAGACCGACGGGCTGATGGAGTACGCCCTGGCCCACGGCGCCGGCTGGCGCAGCGGCGGCGTCGATTTTCAGCACACCCTGTTTCGCTCCAAGCCTCTGGGCGCCTCCCTCGCCCCCGACGGCTACTGCGTAATCGATGAGACGCTGCCCATCCACGCCCAGAAACGCTTTAATGGGGACGAGAACGAGGAATACGGCAAGTACTGGGAGTGGCGCTTCGGCCCGGTCGAAAAGCATGACTACCGGCACCGTATTTCCACGCTGCGGACGCTGCAACTGCGCCAGAACTTTCAGTACATCAGCCCTGCCACGTTGCAGTTCAACCCGGAACTGAATGAGTACGCCTGGCTCACGCAAGGGCGCGCGGCGGGGAATTCGCCCGACGCCTGGGTCTACCTGCGGGAGTGCGCCATCCGCGGCGAGCGGGGGCCGCTGATCGTCAAGAACCTGGAGCGGTGGCTGGTGCAGCGCGATGTGGAAGGCAGCCAAAGCGTGGCCTGGCAGCGTGTGGACCGGCACCCGCTCGGCGCCGACCCGCCCGGGCGGAACTGGGACTTCGACGCCCGGTGCTCCGACCGCAAGAATGGACAGGACGGGTTGGCCTTCAAACTCGATCCGAAGTTCTGGCCGGCGACGGAGCCGGCCGTCCTGAAAGTAACTTACACGGATGCCGAGAAAACGTCCTGGCAGGTGGAGTACAGCGGCCCGGGCGGCGGGAAGCGGGCATCGGCGAAGGTCACCGGCAACGGCGACGGGCAGCGCAAGACCGCAACCCTGGACCTCGGTCCGCTTTCGGCCGCCGGAGCTTTCGCCGCCGGCACGGACTTCCGCATCGTAACCCTTGGCCCAGGCGATGTGACGGTGACGCTGGTTCGCATCCTCAAGGTCAACTGGCGAGAGCAGTAGGCCGATGGCTGCCTGCTGACGCCCGGTCTCTGTTTGTGATAAACATCGCTGCATGAAGCGCATGATCCTGTTCGTTCTTGTCTGCCTGGCCGGGAGCCTGCACTCACACGGGTCGGAGCCCGCGGAGGCGGCGCCGGCCCACCGCGTGCTGGCTTTCTATTACAACTGGTATGGGACGCCGGCCTTTCAAAAAGGAAAATGGGAACACTGGGCCGAGTGCCGCGGCTGCGCGCACGACCCGGCGAAAACCGTGGAGATCGCCTCGCCGCGCGACGGGAAAAAGTTGACTGTGCCGGATACCGGGACGACGAACCACCCGCACCAGCTCTACGACTCGAATGACCCCGCGGCCATCCGGCGGCACCTGAAGCTGGCCGAGCAGGCCGGCATCGATGCCTTGATCGTGACCTGGTGGGGAAGGGGCTTGTACCACGATCGCGCCCTGCGCCTGGCCATGGACATCGCCGCCGAGGCGAAGTCGCCGGTGAAATTCACCATCTATTACGAGCAGGTGCCGCGGGGCGCGGCCGACCCGGTGGCCGCTGTGATCGACGATTTCCGCTACCTGCGCGAACAATACGGCTCGCATCCCTCCTTCTTCCGCCACGACAACAAGCCGGTGTTTTTCGCTTACGGCCGGGCCATGGGGCAGATGCAGCCGCAACAATGGGCGGCGGCGCTGGCCGGCCTGCGATCGCCGGGCCCTGCGCTGGTCATCGCCGACGGGCTGAATCCGAAATGGCTGGAGTGGTTCGATGGCCTGCACGAATACAATCCTGTCGGCCAGATCCTGAAAAAGACGGACATGGCCGCCCGCTACCGCGATACGGTGGCGGCCTGCCGGCCACGCTCCAGAATCTCCACGGCAACCGTGTTGCCCGGTTACGACGACAGCAATATCGGGCGGGAACGGGTGACCCGGCTGGGCCGGGAAAACGGCGACTTGTACAAGCGGCTCTGGCAGGCGGCCATCGCGGCCAACCCGGACTGGGTGCTCCTTACCAGTTTCAACGAGTGGCACGAAGGAAGCGAGATCGAGCCCAGCGTGGAATGGGGCGACCAGTTTCTCAACCTCACGGCCGACTACTCGAAGAAATTCAAGAAGAAGTGATTGAATCAGGGGCCGGGCCCGGAGCCGCAGATTGGGCAGATTTCACCGGTTACCTTTGAATCTGTGCAATCTGCGCAATCTGCGGCTGCGCGCTGGTTGCAGGATTTCGGATTGGTTGTTCAATTTGCCGCCGGATTCCGGGATAATGACGGTTTCCATGGTGCGCACCCATCCTGTTCGATGGCTTGGCTGGCTGTTGATTCTTGCGGCGGTGTGTCCGGCGCAACAGTTCGCGCCCGCCGGCGCGGCTCTTCCCCAGGCCAATGGCCTGGAGGTGGAGATCCGAACGCTGCGCGAGCGGCCGGCGGTTAAGGCCGCGCTTCAGCATTTGAGCGATCAGTACGACCGGATGGTGGCCGACCTGGTGGCCATCACCCAGATTCCCGCCCCCTCCTTCAAGGAGCAGGCGCGCGCGAAGTTTTTCGCCGAGCGCCTGCGGGAGGCGGGCCTGAAAGACACCCACATCGACGAGGAAGGCAACGTGGTGGCCGAGCGGCCGGGAAACAATGGAGAGCCGACGGTGATGTTGGCAGCCCACCTCGACACCGTTTTTTCGGAAGGCACCGACGTACGGGTCAAGAAGAAGGGAACGATCTACAGCGCGCCCGGCATCGGCGACGACAGCCGCGGCCTGGCCGTGGTGCTGGCCGTGGCCCGGGCCATGGAGGCCGTCCAACTGAAAACCAAGGGCACGGTGGTTTTTGTCGGCGATGTGGGTGAGGAGGGACTGAGCAACCTGCGCGGCATGCGCTACCTGTTCGAGAAAAGCCCGCTGCGGAAGCGCGTGGACCTGTTTATCTCACTGGAGGGCGGCGGCGATACGGCCATCACCAACGGCGGCGTGGCCAGCAAGCGCTACCGGGTCACCTTCCGCGGCCCGGGGGGCCACAGTTTCGGCGCCTTTGGGTTGGTCAACCCGGCCTTCGCCATGGCCTCCGCGGTCACGCGGCTCAGCCGCATTCAAGTTTCTCACAACCCCAAGACCACCTTCAACGTGGGGATATTCGGCGGCGGCACCTCCGTCAACTCCATTCCTGCGTCCTGCTGGATGGAGGTGGACTTGCGCTCGGAATCGTTTGCCGAACTGGGCAGAGTCGAAGAGCAGTTTCTGGCGGCGATGAAGGAAGGAGCGGACGACGAGAACCGGGCCCGCGGCACCGAGCACGGCGCCATTACGGTGGAATCGAGGCTGGTGGGCGACCGCAAAGGCGGACTGACCCCCGCCTCTTCGCCGCTGGTGAGAGCGGCGGTGGCGGCCACGCGCGTGGTTGGCCGCGTGCCCATGCTCAACTACAGCAGCACCGATGCCAACGTGCCCATTGCGCTCGGCATTCCCGGCATTGCCATGGGCGCCGGCGGACGGGGCGACCGCGCACATTCCCTGGATGAATGGGTGGATGTGGACAAGGCATCCTCGCTGCCCGGCCTGGAGCGCGCGCTCCTGGTGACGCTGTATCTGGCCGGCGTGGTTGAGTAGCGGCGACCTTCAGGTCGCCAGGTCCATCGCTGGCGCTACCGGCATGCCGGGCGCGAGGCCCGGCGCTACAGCAATTTCCATCGCGTGCCGATGCCGGCCGAGATTTCGAACGTTCCTGGCCAGTGTGGAGAACCATGCCCACCATGCGTGACCGAGTGCACCTCACCCTGCGCGCCAGGGAATACCTGGCGGCGGCGCTGTATTGCCTGGCCGGCGCGCTGCTGTTCTTTCGCGGCCCGTTGCTTCTGCGCCGCGAGTACCACATCCCCTACGACCTGGAGGGCTATCACCTCCCGCTCCTGAGCTTTATCGGCGACTCCCTGCGCCAGTACGGGCAACTGCCCTGGTGGAACCCATACACCTACATGGGGGAGCCTTTTTTCGGCAACGTGCAGGCGGCCATGTTCTATCCGGTCACGCTGCCGGCGGTGTTGGCCGCCAATGCGGTCCTGGGTCGGGTGACGCTGTGGTTCGTGGAAGCCCTGCTGGTCGCTCACGTGGTATGGGCGGGCGTGGGCGCCTACCTGCTGCTCCGCAAGTTGGGGGCGGAGCACCGGGCGTCGATCGGCGGCGCCATGATCTTTTGCCTGGGCGCTTTCTTTGCCTCCCAGACCCAGCATCTGGGCGCCGTGTGCACCGCCGCTTGGCTGCCGTGGTTTCTGGCCGCGCTTCGCCGCCTGGAAGAGCGGACCGACTGGCCCTCGGTCGCCCTGGCCGCCATCTCGCTGGCGGTGATGATCCTGGCCGGGTTCCCGGCGGCCTGGTTGCCGGCGCTGTTCTTCGGCCCCTTCCTGTATCTGTACTGGAGTTGGCAGCGCCACCCGGTCCTGGAATGGGGGGCGCACTGGCGCCGCCTGGGGCTGCTGCTGGCCGCCATACCGCTGGGGTTCCTGCTGTCGGCTGTGTGTTGGCTTCCGGCCAGCCAGGTGGCCGGCCGATCAGTTGCCGCGTGGCGTCCCTCGGCCCAGGCTTACGGCGGCGTTTCGCTGGAGGCTTTGACTTCGCTGGTCTGGCCGAACCTGTTCTGCCAACTCCAGGGAGACTATTGGCACCCGGAGAATCCCACATTCCTGCACCTGTACCAGGGCATACCCGCGCTTCTGCTGGTCTTCGGGGCGCTGAGCTGGTTACTGGCCCGGCGTGCCGCCCGTCCCTTCCTGGTCTCCGGCCTGATCGCCGGGCTGTGGTATTTCGGGCCGACTTTTGCGGTGTCGCAGTTGTTCTACGTGCTGTTTCCGGGCGCGGTGCGCCGCGGCCTGTACGCTTGGACGGCCCTGGCTTACTTCTCGCTGTCGTTCGCCGTGCTGGCGGCGCTGTCCCTGGACGGCTGGCAGCGCGGCCGGCGCCATGAATTGTTCCCCGTCCGGTTGTGCCGGCGTGCCGCGCTGCTGGCTTTGGCTCTCGGTCTGATGGTTTGCATGGTCGGCTTTCAAGCTCCTGCCGGCTCCCCGGTTGGCCTGCGCGGCGCGAACGCGGGCGCCACCCTGATCCTGGTCGCCGCCCTGCTGGCGCTGTGCGCCTGGATTGCCGGCCTTGCGTCCGGACACCCGGAAGCCGGCCGGGCCCGCACTGTCGGCGTTGTTTGCATACTCATCGCCGCGGACCTTATCGCGATCGGCTCCAACACCCGGCTGAACAGCTACGACGGCCCGGGAGATGGGCGGCCGAGGGAGGTCGATTGGCTGCTCAGCCGGCTCGGGCCCCAGCCCTTGTTTCGAATCGATAGCAGTCATGCGGGCGGCACATGGCAGAGCGTGCTGCCGCACTGGCGGCTGCCCTCAGCCAACGGTTTTAGCCCCCAGTTGCTGCAGGACGTCGTTTACTACCGGACCGGATACTCCCGGCTGGACGATCGGCAATTCGTGCTGGAAGCACCCCGTTCCCCGCTGCTGGACCTGACGGGGGCGCGCTATCTGGTCTCGTCGGCCAAGGAGATAGAAGGTTGGCAATTGGTGTTCCGCGGCGACTTTAGCATCTTTGAAAATCGGCGCGCCTTTCCCCGCTACTTCCTGGTGGGCGGCACGGTCGCCGCGCGTAATGTTTCCGAGGCCGCGCACAAGATCAATACGCGGGAAGTCAACCCCGCCCTCGTCGCTGTTGTGTCGGAGTCCGAGATGCGGCTGCTGGGCGAGCCGGGCCCTCCGGCTTCCTCCCAGGAGCTCGGCCAGGTCGAACTGCAGGCCTGGTCGCCGAACGAATTCCGGCTCCAGGTGTCCGCCGCGCGCCCCGCCGTCCTGGTGGTCACCGAGACCTACTGGCCGGACTGGCGGGTGACCATCGATGGCCAGGCGCGGCCGCTGGTTCGCGCCGACGGTATTTTCCGGGCGGTCGCCGTGCCATCCGGCGTTCATCAGGTGCGGATGTACATCGTCCCGACGCGGCTTTATTTGGGTGGCGCGATTTCTCTGGCGGGCCTCCTGCTGGCCGCGGCCTGCCTGCTGTTCCGAAAGCAAGCAGAGGCCGCGCGGCCGGCAGCGGCGCGGCAGGCTGCCGAATGACACAGGCCGGCGCCCCAGGCGCCAGAAAAACCCGCCGGGCCTTTTTGTGTTACCGCCCTTCCGGGGGTGGCTGCTTGCCCGCCCACACCTTCCCCGATGGCGATTTCCGGTAGTAGGCCAGGTCGAGCAAGGCCCCCGTGCCGTCTTCTGTTGCTTCCTTCAGCGTGAAACGATACGTGTGGCCGGGCAGGAGGAAGTCGGGTTTGGTTGCGCCGCTGGCGTACAGGGCCATCAGTGTCTCCGGGCCGCCGTCGGCGTTCACGAACACCATCGCGGCGCTGTCCGATTGCCAGGAGAGCAGGCCGTCGCTGGTGATGGTGATGGCGCCCTGCGGAGGCTGCCTGGGTGCGCCCCTGGCGAAAAGGTCTGTGGAGTCAAACAGGCATCGGCACTTGTCGTTGTAAGTGGCCACCACGGCGTTCTGAATGAGGGGCCACGGCACCTGCCCGGGCCGCTGAACGATGCGGACGCGCAGGCCATTCAGGCCCGTGCTGAACCGGAACGTGTCGCCCTTGAGGTAGTCGAACCGCAGATCGTCCGGCGTTTCGTTGACCACGTAGATGGTCGAGCTGTTGTTTAACTTTCCCGCCTGCCCGTTGAGAAAGAGGACGGCGTTGTGGGCGGTCAAAGCGCTGCCGCCCACCCAGGACAGCCGCGAATCGTTCTCCACGTTGATCGAGGAAAGCGACGCGTGACCCAGACACACCGCGCCCGCCAATAGGACCACAGCCGGACCGGGAAGACGCCGGCCCAGATAGGCGAACAACTCACCGATCACCAGGGCCAGCCCGATCAAGGGCAGGTACAGGTGATGAGGGAATTCCTTGGCCAGGGCCGCCATGGGAAGCACGGCGATGAAGAACCACAGGAGGCCGGTTCTTACCCCCAGGTTCCCTTTCGCCAGTGCGATCAGGGCGAACAGGGCGATCAGCAGCCCGATACCCGCCAACAACCACAGCAGGGCGGGGCGGGAGTACCAGCTTCCGGTGCTCCCGCCGAAAGGAATCTGAAGAGACCAGAGCAGGAAGCGCAGCAGGCCGCGCGGCAACTCGAATACCGAGAGCGCGTAGTCGGGCCGGCCCTCGGCCGTTACGCGCCCGCCGCCCCAGGAAAAGGTGCGGGCATAGAGCGCCAGATACGCCAGCCAGACGGCGCCCATCGGTGTCCACCGCCTCACCCAGCCGCGCCAGTCACTCCGAAACTCCGGGAATGCCAGGATCGCCGCCAGCAGCAGCAGCGGCAGGGTAACAGCCGCTTCCTTGGAAAACAGCGCCAGCGCGCCGAGCACGGTGGCGGCCGCGAACCGCCGCGTGAAGAAGCACCACGCCGAGAGCACATAAAACAACGCTACTGTGGTCTCGGCGAAAAAGCCATTGTCGTAAGTTGTGTAGAAATTGATGGGATGAAGAGCGAAGAAAAATGCCCCGACGAACGCCGCCCGCCTGTCCTCCAGAATCCGCACGAAGGCCCGGTAGACAACCAGGGCGACAACAATGTGCAGCAGCAGCGCACAGGCCTGATAGGGCAGGTGGTGGTTGCCGAACAGGGGGAACAGCAAGTAGGCGAGCAGGCTCTGGGAGAAGGGGCGGTACCATTGGCCCACCGAAAAGAATGATCGGAAAGCTTCCCAGACCGACCTCGGTCGCACCAGCAACTGCGCGATGCTGTCGCCAAAAAAGTAGTTGCCGAAGGAAAGGGAGAATACGGCCACTGCGGCAGCGACGAGAACCACCTGGTAAAGGTCCAGACGGCGCCAGTTGGAGAGGCCGGCAACGAGGAACCCGGCGGCCAGCAGGATGGCGGCCAGCGGCAGGCCGTACCTCTGCCACAGTGTTTCCCGTGTGACCACCAGCCGGCCGTAGGCGTCTTTCTGCGCGGTGACAGAGTGCAGCCACCGGCCATCCCCGGTGTTCCGCAAGACAAAACGGTAGATGGGGCCGGCATGGGGCCAGTCCGGCTTCTGTTCACCGCGCGCCGCTTCCGCCATTAGTACTTCAGGCCCGCCATCGGGCGACACATAGATCGAGGCCGGCGCGTCGGCCTCCCAGCGGATGATGCCCGAGCTATCGACAGTGATCCTGCCGCCCGGATCGTTCGGATTGCCGGCCCCGGCGGACCACGAGGCGAGCGCGGCGACAGCCAGTAGCGCGACAGCGAACCTCATGAAACCCGGATTTCCTGAACCAGACATGCCGATTCGGTTCATACCGGCCTATCCGGTCAAGTTAGCATATCTTCCACTCTGAACGCTAACCAGGCGGCCCAGCCCTTTGGAGTGCGGCAGCAAGCCGCCGCACTCCAGGCGCCGTGTGGCGTAAAATGAATGGTCCCATGACTGATACAATCGCGATACTTGGGGGCACGGGCGCCGAGGGCTTCGGCTTGGCCTTGCGCTGGGCGCAGGCCGGCGTCTCACTAATCATTGGTTCGCGCGACGCGGCAAAGGCGCGGGCGGCGGTCGAGCGGCTCAAGGAGGCGATTCCGGCGGCAGCGGTCGAAGGGGCTGTGAACGGCGAGGCAGCGGCGCGGGCCGCGGTGGTGGTCCTGACCGTGCCTCTGGTGGCCCAAATCCCCACCATCAAGGCTGTCCGCGAGAAGCTGCGCCCGGGGACTGTGTTCGTAGACGCCACCGTGCCGGTGGGCGCCGCGCTGGGTGACCGCATCGCGCGCCTGGTCACGCCATGGCCGGGCTCGGCCGCTCAACAGGCCGCCGCGTACCTGCCGCCCGGCGTCCCGCTGGTCTCCGCGCTTCACACCTTGAGTGCGGTGGCCCTGGCCGACCTGGCGCACCCGCTGGATTGCGACGTGCTGATCTGCGGCGACGATGCCGCCGCCAAAGCGGTTGTGAGCCGCCTGGTGGAAAGAATCGCGGGTGCCCGGGCCATTGATGCCGGCCCGCTCGAAAACGCCCGGTTTGCCGAGCACCTGGCGGCCTTGCTGATCGCGCTCAACATAGGGCACAAGGTAAAGCATTCCGGGGTGCGGTTCACCGGACTCGCAGGGCTCTAGCCCGCATTATTCGTGAAACCGCAGCGTGCCGGCCGCTCTGCCCGTCGCCGCGGACAACGCGGCAGAGCCGCAAAGCCGTAAGAAATGCGGGCTGGGTGCTTCAGAAAACCGCACAGGCAGGAATGCCTGTGCCACTTGAGGCACTCGCGAGATTCGACGCTCGCGGCTCTGTTGCCGAGGTCGTTTCGTCGAGTTTTGCAGGGGCCTCACTTGGCAGCCGAGAATCAAGGGGGGCCGGTTTCTGTACCGCGCCAATCTCCAGGACAATGCTAAGTGGCAGGGTGTGTTCTATCGCATTAAACAGGTGGTCCCGGTGGTTGCCGAGCAAGAGGCGGAAACCGTCGTGATCACCGTGTACACGTTCTATTTCTGAAGGGGCCGGCTATGAGAATCAGCTACGAGCCGGAAATCGACGCGCTCTACATTCGCCTGGTAGAAGGCCCGCAAGAATGCCGCACCTTGCGGCTCAGCGACGAAATCGCGTTGAACCTGGGACCGGGCGAGACCCTCGTCGGTATCAAAATCCTCGATGCCAAGGAAACGCTCGGCAAGGGCGAGTTGCCCCGGGTCGTGCTGGAGAACGTGCCGTTCGCAGTTGCCTGAAAGCATCCGCATGCCGCCGAGAGGCAGTAGCCGATGGAGCGAGGCAGCCCGCGAAGCGGGCGATAGATTGATAGCCCAAGGCGTAAGCCTTGGGTCTCGAAGCCCAGGTTTCGAAGCCCGCGTAGCGGGCGGCAGAACGGCAACCGGGCGTTTCTATCGCCCGCTTCGCGGGCTTGCCCTCCCCTCTCTTGCTACCCACACCTTGCGGTGTGGGCTACCAGTCTATCGCCCGCTGCGCGGGCTTGCTTGCCGCCAACGACGCGGCGTCGCCGAAAGCCGAGGGAGGGCAAGCCGGTGTCACCGCTTGCCTGCCGGCCGCTTCACGGCTATCATCGGCAACGCAGCGGGACAACAGGCGGAGGCGAGCATGTCTTCTTTTCTGCGTGGCACATTGCGGGTGGCGCTTATCGCGGGCCTTTTCAGCGTTGCGGCCGGCGCGCAAGATGCGCGCGGCAAGATTCTGGGCATGGTGACCGACTCGACCGGCGCCGTGATTCCCGGAGCCGCGGTCACCGCGGTGCAGCTTGAGCAGAACACCAGCACGCCCACCCGCACCAACACCGCGGGCAACTACGAGCTTCCCTTCCTGTTGCCCGGTCCGTATCGCCTGGAAGTCGTGGCGCAGGGATTCAAGACCTACCGCCGCGAACCTATCGAAGTGCGGGTGGGCGAGACCGCGACGGTGGATGTGAAGATGGAAGTCGGCGCGGTGACCGAGTCCGTGCTGATCACCGCCGAGGCGCCGCTGCTGGATGAAAGCTCGGCCACCGTCGGCCAAACCGTGGACCGCCATCAACTGGAGAACCTGCCCATTGCCGGCGACGACATCATGTACCTGGTGCAGCTCGGCGCGGGCATCACCACCGGGCAGGCGCCGAACCACAACTGGCTGCCCAGCGCCGTGGACGTGATGTCCAACACCACGGCGGCGGGCACCCGCAGCGGCTCGAATTCGTTCGGTCTGGACGGCATCCCGAACATGACCGGCACCCAGGTTTCGTTCGCGCCGCCCGGCGACATCGTCCAGGAGTTCCGCGTTGACGTGGCCAGGTACGACGCTTCCCTGGGCTACGGCATGGGCGCCTACGTCAACGTAATGATCAAAGCGGGCACCAACCAGTACCACGGCACGCTGAACTGGCTGGTGGCGCCCAATCCCTGGCAGGCCAACAGCTTCTTCGCCAACAAACAGATTTACGACCTGACCAGCGGTCCGGTCACACCGGAGAAAATAGCGCGCATGTCGCCGCCGCGGAAGGTGAACCGCTACTCCGCCACCATGAGCGGGCCCCTGGAGATTCCGCGGCTCTACCACGGCCGCAACCGGACCTTCTGGACGTACGGATTTCAGGGCTTCAACCGCCGCAATCCCACCAGCACCTATCTGACGGTGCCCAGCCTGGCGGAGCGCAAGGGCGATTTTTCGGCGCTGCTGGCGGTGGGAGCCAACTACCAGATCTACGACCCGGCCACCGTCCAGCCCACTTCGGCCACCCGCTTCAGCCGCCAGCCCTTCGCGGGCAACATCATTCCGGCGGCGCGGCTGGATTCCATGGCGCAGAAGCTCCTGGGGTACTACCGGGCCCCCAATCTCCCGGGCAGCGTGGATGGCCGCGACAATTACCAGGTCGGCGGCAACAACAGCAACAACTTTCTCCAGCACATGGGGCGCGTGGACCACGTGATCAGCGACCGCCACCGGGTCTTCGGAAGGATCACGCACTCCTGGCTCAACTTCTACCGCAACCAGTATTTCAACAACGAGGCGCGCGGCCTGAACCGCTACCGCTTCCAGAACGGAGTGGCGCTGGACGATGTTTACGTGATCTCGCCCTCGTTCCTGCTCAACGTGAAGTACGGCGCCACGATCTTCCGGGAAGTGGATGGCCCGTTCAGCAAGGGTCTCGACCTTGTAGGCCTGGGGTTCTCGCCGGGCTTCGTCGCGCAGTTGGACCCGCAAGCGGTGTCGTTCCCGCAGATCGCCATCGACCAGTACGACGGCCTGGGCGAAAACACCAACTACGACAACGTCACCAACTACCACACCTGGGGCGCCGGCGTGACCCAGATGCACGGGCGCCACAGCCTGAAGTGGGGCGGGGAATTCCGGCTGCTGCGCGAACACTCCTACAGCTTCGCCAACGGCACCCCGAACATCGTCTTCAACAACAACTGGACGCGCGGCCCCATCGACAACTCCGCCGGCGCTCCCATTGGGCAAGGGGTGGCTTCCTTCCTGCTCGGCCTGCCCACGGGCGGCAACGTGGATGTGAACGCCTCCAGCGCCACCGAGTCCACCTTCACCAGCTTCTACGTGCACGATGACTGGAAGATCGCCCGCCGGCTCACCCTGAACCTCGGGGTGCGCTGGGAGTACGAAACCGCGCCCACCGAACGGTTCAACCGCATGGTACTGGGTTTCGATTTCAAAACGCCGAATCCGGTGCAGGCCGCGGCCCAGGCCAATTACGCCAAGGCGCCCATCGCGGAAGTCCCGGCCTCTCAATTCACCACCCTGGGCGGTCTGACCTTCGCCGCCGTGGACGGCAACCCGCGCCAAATGTTCTCGACCTCGCACCGGAGTTTCGCGCCGCGCTTCGGCTTCGCCTGGCAGGCGCTGCCCAGGATGGTGGTGCGCGGCGGGTACGGCATCTTCTATGACCTGCTGGGAGTGGACCGCATCGACGTGATCCAGACCGGGTTCAGCCAGCGCACCACCCTGGTTCCCACGCAGAACAACGGCCAGACCTTCATCGCCACGCTCGCCAACCCCTTCCCCAACCTGCTTCGGCCGGGGGCCGTGGGATTGACCACCTACGTGGGACAGGCCGTCACCTTCCAGAAGCCCTTCCGGCCCACGCCCTACGCCCAGAACTGGAGCTTCTCCATCCAGAGGCAGTTCAGCGGCCGCATGGTGCTGGACGTGACCTATATGGGCAACCGCATTACGCGCACGACCGTAAACCGGGAGTTCAATCCCGTTCCCCGCCAGTACCTCAGCACCCTTCCGGAGCGCGACCGGACGGTCATCAACATGCTCACCGCCAACGTGACCAATCCCTTCTACGGCCTCGCCGCGTTTGCGGCCTCGGGCCTTACGGGCCAAACCGTGGCGCGCAGCCAGTTGCTGAGGCCGTACCCGGAATTCACCTCCATCATGGCCCCGGATGCGGTGGGCTTCGGATGGTATCACTCACTGCAGGTGCGTCTGAGCAAGCGCCTGACCAGGGGCACGACCTTCAACGTGAACTACACTCTCTCGAAGATGATGGAAGCCATGAGCTTCCTGAACGAGAGCGACCCCACCCCGGAACACGTCATTTCGGCCCAGGACCGCCCGCACCGTTTCGTGGCCACCGTCGTCTACGAGTTGCCGGTGGGCCGCGGGCGCGCCATTGGCACGGGCATGAACCGTCTGCTGGACCGCGCCATCGGCGGCTGGCAGGTGCAGGGCATCTACCAGGGCCAAAGCGGTCCTCCCCTCTCCTTCGGCAACGTGCTTTACCGGGCCGACATTCACGATATCGTGCTGCCCCCCGATCAGCGCACGCCGGAACAGTGGTTCAACACCGCGGGATTCGAGAAGGTGAGCGGCAACCAACTGGCGCAGAACATCCGCGCCTTCCCCTCGCGCCTTTCCGGAGCGCGGGCCATGGGCGATAACTACTGGGATCTTTCGGCAGCCAAGAACTTCCGCCTGAACGAGCGCGCCAGATTGCAGCTCCGCACCAACTGGGAAGGCGCCATGAACCACCCGCTGTTCTCTGCCCCGAACACCGCTCCGACCAACTCCCTGTTCGGAACCGTGAACTCCACGCGCGGCGAAGCGCGCCGCGTCTACGCCGGC
>Ga0315291_10003253_pt1 | contig 21033 bp, 19 predicted proteins | sample YL17G12_20_MG_FD_203070 | JGI IMG/M metagenome (GOLD analysis project Ga0315291, IMG submission 203070) | Sediment microbial communities from Yellowstone Lake, YNP, Wyoming, USA - YL17G12_20 | ecosystem: Environmental > Aquatic > Freshwater > Lake > Sediment | place: USA: Wyoming | collected...
CCAGAACCGGAATAGAGCCATCCGCCACAGCTGAAGCTCCGTTACAGCAGTAAGAGTCATATTCCTGTCGGTAAGCATGTTGCATGGTATATATCTGCTTCAAAAGCTGTTTTGCCTCAGACTGCTTGGACTTGGTAGTAGCCCTCATAAATCTCGGTATAGCTAAAGCTGCCAATATACCGATGATGACCACTACGATCATCAACTCGATCAGGGTGAAACCCTTCTGCCCTTTTTTCATTTTACTCAGCATCTTTTTTCACCCCCTCTCCTTTCTTTTAAGGTTATTGGTTTTTGGGTGTTGGTGATTCCAATGTTAACTGAATTTACCGCAAATAATATGCCATACAAAAGCTCTAAATTATAACCCCCTTAAGACAATGTACTTAGTCATTATTTATTAAGTGAATTATTTCTTTTTTATTCTAAAAAAGAAGGCATTTCGCTTATTTAATTGCGAAATGCAAATCACCTCATCTGTTCAAATTTTTGCCAGTCCTATGGATCCGTCCCTAGGAATGAATTCTTTTCTTTAAACTTTCTATCCGGTTTTGAAGTTCAAGATTAAAAGGATCCTGTTCTCCAGCCATAGAATAATTCTTTAAAGCCTCTTTTATCATTCCTCTTTTTTCATAGTAAAGTCCCCAGCGGTAAGTGATAAATACGAACATCCTCTGAGCATCACAATCATTTAGAAATGCTTTTTCCTCTTTGTGAGTAAAATATTGCCCTTCAAATTCCATCTGCTTGAATAAAATTTCATCTTGAAATTTAGTTGTAATTTTCTTCTCTATCTTAAAAAGGAAACCTGCGGGAGAGAGAAAATCAATCAAGTCTGAGTCTCCCTCTGAAAATTCCAGATATAGTGGTAAATTCTGGCACAATCCTTTACTCATTAAAGCTAGGAACAGGTCTTCACCAGTTAAACCAGAATTGATACCCGAAAAAATTTCAGGATAATTACTTCTCTCCTGTTGACAGTTCCATTTCGCTTTTAATAAGCCCCGGTCTAAAATGGCAATATCATTTCTATAACCTTCTCCATATTTGAGAGCACACAGTATAAAATAGAGATTGGGATTATCGATAAACAAAACTGCATTCTTTTTTGCCTGAGATAGAACTCCTTTTCCATATCTATAAGCCAGATCATTTTTAGATAGGTCTGCCAGTCGGTAAAAGGTCAAAAATGGCAAAAAAGAAATTGAAAGAAAGAAAGAGGAGAACACAATTACCAGACTTTTTCTAAAACCCGGGCTAAACTCTGTATCTCTCACCCATTCATTGATTTTCTTTAGTATAAATAAAACTCCCAGCCCAAAAAGAAAAGAAAAAGATAAGATAGTAGGAAGTATGTATCCCTGGAAATCTGAGCTGGTGGAGATAAACTCAGAGGGGAGAACAATAATAGTCAACGAGTTCCCGATAATCAAAAGAAGAAAGAAAATAAAAAGCTTCAAATTTTTTATTAACAAAAATAGCGTACCCAGCAGGCTAAGCAGAAAAGGTAAAAAAGTTAATTGCGAATAAATCATCACCCAGGTATCTTTAGTCCTTTCCCACAGGGTATAATTCAGGGCAAATCCTATCTGTTTTACAGATTTCAATGCCAGGAATGCAGCTATGGTTTTTTCCAGGTTAAAAGGATCTCCCCAGTTCAAGGCTGGTGAGTTAATTGCCCTTAAAGGTAGATAAAGATAGACGCTGCCGCCTAAAATAAAAAAAATAAAAGATACACCCAATTTTTTTGGTTTTAAGAAATTATGAAAATCATAACAGCTAAAAAGGTAAATGAAAGCTGGAAATACGGATAACAAAGTAACGTTGTGATTTCCCATCCCTAATCCAAAAACAAAAAAGAAAAGATATAGCCAGCGTAGTTTTTTCTGATAAGTTTTATTTTTCACCAAATCGATCTTAGATGAAATCTGATCAAAATTAGATCCATACAAGTAGTTTATTCCACAAAAGAGCAAGAGGATAAAGAGTAAACCGTTTAAAGAATAGACCTCTGCCCTGACTCCTTGAATCCAGAAGGCATAGTTCAACCCTGCCACTAAAAGCAAAAGCGTAGAAGTGAAAATAAGCAATTTTTCATTTTTAGCTAATTCGTAAAGGAATATCCGGGTAACCTTTAAAAAAAGCAGGAAGAAAATCGCCAGGCTGAGCGCAGAGAATATACCGGAAAGTAAATTCAGTTTTAAGGATAAAGAGAAAGCAGGCAAAAACGAGAAAGCTTTACCCAGTAAAACATATAAAGGAAAGCTCGGAGGATGTGGTATGCCCAGAGTAGCAATCGCGGCTACAAATTCTGCACTATCCCACCAGAATATGGTTGTACAGGCAGTTCTCCAGTATATCCCCAGGAAAATCGTGAAATAAAGTACTGCTAAAAACCAGGACTTATGTCCATATTTGTATTCATAGGATTTGGAAGGATTCTTCATTTCTCTTTGAGATTATATCTTTCTATTTTGCGGTAGAGGGTAGAAGCATCTATCCCCAGTATCTGGGCGGCTTTGGTTTTCTGCCAGCCAGTTTGATTCAATACCCAGAAGATATATGCTTTCTCTATTGATTCCAAAGCCGGGATCTCAGGTTGAGTTGGCCGGATAAATCCCAGGGGTTTATTCTCTACGATATTTTGGGTAAGAGAATTCAGATCTATAATTTCCCCTGATGTCAAGAGAACTGCTCTCTCTAGGGTATTCTCTAATTCCCTGACATTTCCAGGCCAGGGATAGCTGACCAAACTACTTATAGCTTCAGAAGAAATCCCCTTCTCTAAAACCCCCAGTTTATCACAATATTTCTTAATAAAGAATTTTATTAAAAGCTCCGTATCTCCTTTTCTTTCCCTTAAAGGTGAAATATGTATTGGGATTACATTAAGTCGATAAAAAAGATCGGTTCTGAAATTTCCTAATTTAACTTCTTCCTCTAAATTTGTATTCGTGGCGGCAATAAGCCTCACATCCACATCCACTGGTTTGGTGCTTCCCACTGGAGTGAACTGTTTTTCCTCTAATACTCTTAAAAGTTTCGCCTGAATAGTTGGAGAGGTTACCCCGATCTCATCCATAAAAAAAGTTCCCTGATTAGCCACCTGGAAAAGTCCATCTTTATCCCTTACTGCTCCGGTGAAAGACCCTTTTATATGCCCGAAAAGCTCGCTTTCCAGGAGACTTTCCGGCAGAGCCGCACAGTTAATGGTGATAAAGGGCTGATCTACTCTACGGCTTAGCTGATGGATGGCTTTAGCGACTAATTCTTTCCCGGTTCCGCTTTCCCCCTGGATCAGAACAGTGCTGTCAGTTTCCGCAACCCTCTCCACTAATTTCTTCAACTGAGTAATCTCTGGAGAATTACCGATTAGATTTTGCAAGCCGAACTCTTTTTTCAACTGCCTTTTAAGATTTATATTCTCCTCTGCTATTTTTTTCTGTTCTAATGATTTCTTTATAGCGATTTTTATCTCATCTACTTTAAACGGTTTGGTGATATAGTCAAAGGCACCTTTTTTAAGAGCTTCGATAGCAGTGTCAACCGAGGCATAAGCGGTCATAACGATGAAGTTTATATCCGGAGAAATAGATTTAGCCCGGGATAAAAGCTCCAAACCGTTCATCTCCGGCATCATCAGGTCTGCGATCACTAAATCATAGTTTTTATTTTTTATCTCCTCCAAAGCTTCTTTGCTGCTTACGGTAGAGGTTACCTCATATCCTTCTTTCTGCAGCATAATCTGCATAAACCTGCACATGCTTTCTTCATCATCTATGACCATTATTTTAGCCTTTTCCATACTACCCTCAAATATTTTACTGAAATTATTAATTAGACTATAGACTTTTGCCTTTAGCCTGTATTTATAGCCTGCATTAATTTTATCGGCAGAACAGGACTTATCTTCATTTTAGGAAGTAAGAGATAGGGATATAAAATAAGTTATAATTTTTCTCAAAAAAGTGCTTGACAAAGCTATTGATGATGTTATTTAATAGATTAGATTCATTTTTGATTATAGAGAAGAATATCTCCAATTTCGGGGATTAAAAAACCTACTAATTAATGGGGTCAAAATGAAAGGTAAAATCTTTTCCTACGGATCTGTAGGATGGGGAACTATCCTCCTGGTAATTCTATCTATTCTTATTTTTTACTCTAACTGCACCAAGAAATCAACCAGGTCATATTACAAAAGGGATTATTACTTATACACAAATGGTGCTGGTGGTTCTAAGCCTAACCAATGGATTTATGTAATTTCAACTGAGACCGATTCGGTAGTAGATTCAATCTGCCTTGGACCGTATAAATGGCCTGGTTATATGGAGTTATCACCTGACAAAAGAACACTTTATGTAATAGTTGACCTTTTTGATACCATCACTTATAGTTCCACTTCTACCTATTATGAGATAGACACTCGAACCAAAGCCATCAAATATACTGGTCCTAACAGTAGCACTGTAATCTCACCAGATGGAAAATATTTATTTAAATGGGAAGGTGAGTTCAGGATTTTCGATGCTTGCACTCATCGACTTATATATTCCGAGAGCATTCTATTTTTACCAGGCTGCTTTGACAAGAATAAACCTTTAGCTTATGGTGGAAGTGAAAAAGCTGGTGAAATGAGGGTATTCAATTATGAGACTAAACACTGGGTTAAATCTTTTACTATTCATTTAAGAGATGGAAGGATACCTTTGATACGTAATTATGTTCTCTCGCCTGACGGTAGCACTTTGTATCTCCTTGTTACCGCAGATGTTTACGAATATTATTTCTGTGCCTATGATCTAATAAAGGATAGCCTTTTGGTTCAACTTGGGATAAACTCAATTGGGCAATTGGCTATTAAACCTGACGGTAGTACTGTGTATATGACAGACCCTGGTGGAGGAGGAGGTTGTATTCAAATTGAACCCCCGCCAACTGGCAATCTTGGAGTTTTTGACACGAAAACTAACACTACCTTACCCAGCATTAACCTCGATCCGCTGGGCGATTCTATCCACCCTCCCCCACTCAATCCCTCCATGATAAGGATAACCCAGGATGGAAAGAAAGCTTACCTCAGTATTTGTCATGACAGGATTTTGGTTATTGATCTTATAAGCAATGAACCTTTAAATGCCATTATTTTCCCGGACTATATCAATGCAGCCATTTATTATATAGCTTTATGAAAAAGGACCACTTTAACCTTAAACCATTTTAAAGGAGGTGTAAGATGTTTTCAATCAAGCGTTACTTAAAGCTATTATGGTTTATTACCTGCTTGTTGGCGTTTTCTACTACTTTTGCTCAATATGATTATTATTATTATGGTAACGGGCAGAAAATCCCCCTATTACTTTCGCCCAATAAAGTTAATATAAAGTTTACTCCAGGTATGACTCCAGGGGATATTTATAATTTTATTTTATCTGATGACGCGCTTAATCCAAACCTGGGACCTTACCCCTTCATGGATGGATATTTTATTCTTTATGTTTTACCGGGTAATGATATCAAGACTCTAATCCAGAGATTAAGAAACCGCCAAGAAGTAGAGATGGCAAACCCGGGATATTTAACTACGGATTCTATGGCACTGATGGTAACAGACCGATTTGTGGTTCAATTCTATGAATGGGTTCCGCGTTCAACTATTGACAGTTTGAACGCTCTTCACGGTGCAATCATTATAGACTCCCTTAGTCCTGAAGTTCCTAATCTCTTTCTTCTAAAACTTACTGGAGATATTGATAAGGATGTTCTGGTAACAGCTAACCAGTATTATGAAGAGCCAACTACTGATTATTCCCATCCTGATTTTATAGCTATAATCTGTATGGAGTTCTGTGATTATATACCAGGAGATCTTGATGGAGACAGCTCAATCACTGTGTCAGATATAGTTTATTTGATAAATTATTTATTTAAGTTCGGTCCTCCCCCATTTCCATTTTCTGAAATAGCAGACGCAAATTGTAACGGAAGAATTTCACTAACCGACATAGTGTATTTAATTAATTATCTTGTTAGAGAAGGACCCAAACCTGAAAAATGTTTTCTGTATTCGAAATTTATCCGTCGCTCTGGATTATCTTTTTAAAGGGTCGAGATTTTTATTTCAATTCCAGGGCAAACTTTCCGATATTGTTCTCGATCTTAGAAGGATATTTGCCGGAGAAGCAGGCTACGCAGAAATCTTCCCTGGGCAGGGAGGGCATCGATAGCATCCCTTCGATCGAGAGATAACCTAAGGAATCCACGGCTAAATATCTCCTGATCTCCTCGACCGATTTTGAAGAAGCGATTAGCTCCTTTTTGGTGGGCATATCTATCCCGTAAAAACAGGGGCTGATGATGGGAGGGGAACTTACCCGGAAGTGAACCTCTTTAGCCCCGGCATTTCTCAACATCCCTACTAATTTTCTGCTGGTAGTCCCGCGCACGATCGAATCATCCACGATTATTATTTTCCTGCCCTTTAATACCCCTTTAACCGGATTATATTTAATCCTCGCATCCAGATCCCTGATCTTTTGCTCCGGATGGATAAAAGTCCTGCCAATATAATGATTCCGGATCAAACCGACTTCAAATTTTATGCCGGATTGTTCAGAATAGCCCAGGGTATGGGTATTGCTTGAATCCGGAACTGCAATCACTATATCCGCATCTGCCGGCCGTTCTTTAGCGAGTTGATGGCCCAGCCTTCTTCTGACCTTGTCCACATTTTCACCGAAGATCATACTGTCAGGTCGTGCAAAGTAGATAAATTCAAAAATGCAGAAAGCATGTTTAACTCTTTTAAAAGGTGAAAACGATTTTAACCCTTTATTATTTATCAATATAATTTCGCCCGGCTTTATATCCCTTACATATTTTGCTCCGATAATATCGAAGGCGCAGGTCTCAGAAGCAACCACCCAGGCATCTCTGAGCTTTCCTAAAGCCAGAGGTCTCCATCCGTATGGATCCCTGGCGGCTAATATAGAATCCGACGTTATGAAGACCAAGCTGTAAGCGCCACTAACCTGAGAAAGAGCATCCGCTAAGCTATCCTCGATCTTTTCTTTTTTAGAGCGCGCAATCAGGTGTAAAATTATCTCGCTATCAGTAGTGGTTTGAAAGATTGAACCTTCTTTCTCTAATTTTATTCTCAAGCCTGTGGAATTGGTTAGATTTCCATTATGTCCTACTGCTAAGAGCTTATCCCCTTTATAAGTAATCTGGAGAGGCTGAATGTTAGCTACAGTAGAAGAGCCGGTGGTGGAATATCGATTATGTCCGATTGCTATCTCCCCTTTTAAGTCACCTAAAACCTCTTTACTAGCAAAGACTTCGTTCACCTGTCCCATTCCCTTTAACTGGAAGAGCTTACTGCCGTCAGAGGAGACTATCCCGGATGCTTCCTGGCCTCTATGTTGAAGGGCATAAAGCCCTAAGTAGGTCAGCTCTGCGGCTTTCTTTGCACGGTAAATAGCAAAGACACCGCAATTCTCATGTAATAGATTTTCTCTCATAACAATAAGGGTATCAAGTTATTCTATCTTTCCACGACTGTCAAGGATTTATTTATTATTCTCTGAAAAAGTAAAACTTCTGGAAATAAACATTAGAGAGCATAGCCTTAGCATTATCTCTATTCGCTAAAAACTGACGAACTAATCTTCGGTAAACCTAAAGATTGGCATTCCACAGTCCCCAATTTTATAGAAGACTCTGCTCCATATAATAAAAATCTGATTTATCAATACCCTTCTACGTTGAAATTCTTAAACTCTATAAAACCTAACCCTAAATTATTAAAGATTAACTCTAAGGTTTGCTCTAAAACTGCCGATAAGAAAATCAAATTAAGAGTGATGGTGAAATAAATTAACCTTTTTTCGTGGAGGTGGATTTATGCTGTTCTGGTCAACTATGCTTTTCCTCTTAGGTGTGCTGGCGTTTCTGGATAGCATTTTTAATTATGGAGAGATCTTCAGACAGGCCAATTCTTTCATGTTTATGTTAATCTCCTTAGGAGTATTAATCCGCTTAAGAAAGGAAAGAATGGATACTTTGAAGGCAAAATCCAGATTAACTGAACCTCTAAACACCGAAGAGAAAAAGACTGAACCTTTCAGAGCTGAAGAGAAAAAGGTTGAAGTAGGATAAGCCAAGAAAAAAACAATAAAAAGGCGAGATTATCCGCCTTTTTATTGTTTTTTTATCAGAGTTAATAGCAGAGATGCCTTGCAGTGTGTTTCTTTATTAAGATTCAGAGGAAAAATCTCTCTTTTTAGAACCTGCCAGGTCTATAATCTTTACTCCAGGTGCATATTCCACAATCACCGGCTCAATTATTCTGAGAAGATTGTGAGTAACCTCTTCTATCTTCAGAGCATTTTCTTCAATCTTCTTTAGCTTTTCCACTGTCTCCTGATCAAGATATTCTTTACGAGCTAAAAGCAGTTGTGCATTTCCTAAAATCGCTGTTAAAGGATTATTAATCTCATGATTTACAGTTCCAGAAGTGATAGTTATGGCAGAAAGCATTTCAGATTTTAAAGCTTGTTCTTTTTCCTCTTCTATCTTTCTCTTCTCAGCCTTAGTAAGATACCCTTCAGATTTAGAAATTCCTAATCCTAACTGACTCCCCAAAGCTTCTAAAAACTCCTCCTCTAAAATTAGATTTCTGTTTCCTGAGCTTAATCCAGTGATTGCCCCTAATAATCTGCCATCTGCTCTAATCGGATAGGAGAAAAGGCTATATAACCCCTCTTTTTGTAGGGTCAGATATATAGACTCAATTTTAAAATCCTTTCTCATCGTCTGAATAGCACTTTTTTCTATGGCTGAAAGGAAATCAGCTTTATCAGGTTTACCGGATATAGCTTCATAGATTAATTCTTTTGTATCCTCATCCCATAAAGCAATTGAACCAGCTTCCAATCCCATTATTTCCAGGGTCTTATCTATTACCTCTTGAATTATTTCTTTAATGGGGACTGAGCTGTTAATCCTGATAGCTAAAAGTCTTAGAACCTGATATTTTAAACTGTCTTTAGAGATTTCCTGTTCCATTTTTGTCCTTTCTAAGTATGTCTATTTTCCCATGAGAAATGCAAAAGATATGCCGTTGGCAAATTTATAATGAGTATAGAGAAATGATAGGATAGGAGTATAATGTAATACTTCAAATATCATTTATAATACTTTATCTATTATAGAGTTAGTTGTTAATATAATTTGAATGCTTGTAATACAAAATAATCTAATAACTTTAAATTATTAGTAAATAATTCATTTCTTATGCATTTCCTTTCATATTAGATGCAAGCTAAAACACAAAAAAAATCAAAATAATTCAGCTAAAATGGAGCAGATCTCTTCTAATAAATGTTTATCTTCCTCTGTAAAAGCATCCAATCTATCAGAATCAATATCTATCTCACCCCAGACCTCTTCCCTTGTCATTATAGGAACTACTATCTCCGATTTAGTTTCCAGGCTACAGGCTAAATATCTCGGATCGGATTTAACATCCGGGATGATTATAGATTTTTTCTGACTGGCTGCCGCCCCGCAGATGCCGCTATTTAAACGGATCCGGCTATGAGGTGAAGGTTTGCCTGAGAATGGACCAAGCACCAGCTCCTCTCCTTCCAGAAGATAAATCCCCACCCAGCTATAATAATCGTAATGATCTTTTAGTATTCTTACTGTTCCCTTAAGAACATCTTCTCTTTTACTTTCAGATTTTACTAATTCTTTTATCTGCGTAAGAATCTTTTTTTCTTTCATTTTCATCTCTTGCTCCTTTTTTCCATAGTTGAGATCTTGAAACAACTGAATAACTAAAATGGAAGGCTGAACCTTCATCTGGACAAAAACAACGATTTGGCTAATTCATAGCTTTTCTACTGCCCTTCTTACTGCTTCGATATTGTCTTCGGGTGTATGTGGATATATGACACATCCTGGACCCAGGATAAAATTCACTTTCTGGTTAAGCTCAATTATCTCTTTTGTTTTTTTTGTAACCTTATCGTAGGTTCCTTTGAGTAATAAATTCTCCTGGTCTATTCCACCCAGAACGATCTTATTGAGAATTTTTGCTCCATCTTTTAAATTTAGATTCGTTGGATCAATCGAATCCCAATTAACAACTCTAACTGGATAATCAGTGAAAAGAGTAAGAAAATTATGGCTTTTACAGATATGTAGAATATTGAACTCGGCAGATTCTATCTTCTGCAAGAGCTTTAGGTCATAAGGCTTGCCAAATTCTAAATATTCTTCTTCAGTCAATAGATTCTTGGTCGCCCACTCGGTAGTGGCAAAGAAAATCCCATCTGCTCCCGCATTCAGACATTCAACTGCGAAATCCGAATAAGTCTCAGTGATTATCTCTAAAGCGGTATGAATTAATTCAGGTTCCTTTCTTAAGTCTTTTAATAAATCCTTTTCCTCTTTTACTAAATCCCCAGCAATGGACAAAGGTGTAAAGATCGTTTCAACGATGAATATTTCATCCTTAAGTCTTTTCTTAATCAACTTAAGAGCTTTCAACTGTTCTGCCAATGCTTTATCTGCTGAATTTAACACTTTTAATCTTTTCCAGTCTTCAGTTTTCTTAACCGGATGCTCTATGACTTTGGTTTTGGTCAAAGGTTTTTGACTGTATTTTGCTTTTGCTCCCCAGCTTTCGATATGATAGCTTGCCCGTGGGTTAACTTTCATAAAGTCCCAGTCATATTTATTCTGAAAAGCTGTCATTGCCCCTGCTAACCTTGAAGCACTTGACTCTTTATCATAAAAATGTCTCCATAAAGAAATCGGCACCCGGTCAGGCCTCTCCCCTTTTAAGACCGTTCTAATTCTATCTTTGTGAATACTCATCTGTTAATGTAGAGGAAAGCCTCAAGGTCTTTAGACTTTAGCCTTCCATTCTTTTATGAAGGTCTGAAGACCCCCGCTACATTTCCCTGTCTACTGTCTACTACCTACTGTCTACTAATTTCCAATCTCTCTTTATACAAAGGAAACTGCTGACAGAGCTCTTCGATTTCTTTTCTTACTTTCTTATAGACCTCTTCATTCCCTAAATTGGAAATGGTCTCGTGAATTAACCTGGCAATTATTTTCATCTCTGGCTCTTTCATCCCGCGGGTAGTAACTGCAGGGGTTCCTATCCTTATCCCTGAGGTGACAAAAGGTTTTTGCGGATCAAATGGCACAGTGTTCTTATTGACCGTTATCCACGCCTTATCCAAAGCTTCCTCTACCACCTTTCCAGTTATTTTTTTCTCTACAAAGCTAAGCAGCATCAGATGGGTATCAGTTCCACCAGCTACTACGCGATAACCATAATCTATAAGCTCTTGAGCTAAAGTCTTAGCATTTTTTACAATCTGCTGTTGATATTCCTTAAAAGAAGGTTCTAACGCTTCTTTAAAAGCCACAGCCTTGGAGGCAATCACATGCATAAGTGGACCACCCTGTATGCCCGGCATTATCTCTTTATCCAGCTCCTTGGCATATTTTTCCTTACACATAATCATCCCTCCCCTGGGACCACGTAAGGTTTTATGAGTGGTAGAGGTTACAAAATCAGCATAGGGCACGGGTGAAGGATGAATTCCTGCTATAACTAATCCGGCTATATGAGCGATATCTACCATCAAATAAGCGCTAACCTCATCTGCAATCTTACGAAACTTTTCAAAATCCAAAATCCTGGGATAAGCGGTTGCCCCTGCCACAATCAATTTTGGCTTACAGTCTTTAGCTATTTGTAAAACTTCATCATAATCTAAAACTTCAGTATCTTTTCTAACTCCATAAAAACATACTTTGAAAAATTTCCCGGAGAAATTAACCGGCGAGCCATGGGTCAGATGTCCTCCGTGAGAAAGGTTTAAACCCAGTATAGTATCTCCGGGTTTTAGAACACAGAAATAAACCCCCATATTTGCCTGGGAACCGGAATGGGGTTGAACATTAACATGTTCACATCCGAAAAGCTGTTTTGCCCTTTCCCGAGCTAAATTCTCAACCATATCCATATACTTGCATCCGCCATAATATCTTTTTCCCGGATAACCTTCAGCGTATTTATTGGTCATAACCGAGCCTAAAGCCTCTAAGACGGCCTCGCTGACAAAATTCTCCGAGGCGATAAGCTCCAATTGATATGCCTCTCTTTTGGTCTCCCCTAAGATCGCCGCATAGACCTCAGGATCGACCTCTTTTAATCTGCTCATAATAAACGCTCCTTAAGTTCTTTAGCGACCCTGAAAGGGTCGCACTACGAAAAACATTTTCATTCTTTAGACACTTGAACCATTGAACCTGTTTTTTATTTGAGGTCTAAAGACCTCCGCTACGTTTTAAAGCACCCGATTATTATGTCGGGTGATTTAGTCTCTTTCTTTTGTAGCGTCGGGGTTCATCCCCGACGTTTCTTTCATTTTCCCTCTCCTTAAAGAAGAAGGTTAGGATGAGGTCCTTCTCCCGTCGGGCGTAAAGCCCGACCCTACATATCTTGTAGCGGAAAGCCGTCAAGGTCTTGATACTTCAGCTTTCCATAATTTTTCTTTACATCCTAGCCCCTGAAGGTCTGAAGACCTCAGCAACATTTCTTTAGCGACCCTGTCCTATGGATCCGCTAATAGGAAAAGGGTCGCACTACGAAAAATCATTTACTTTCCTCTAAGGAAATCTTATCCAGTCTTCTTTGATGCCTGCCTCCTTCAAAAGAGGTGTTCAACCAGACCTCAACAATTTTCAGAAGCTTTTCTTCAGGTATAAATTTAGCCGAAAGGGAAAGAACATTGGAATCGTTATGCTCGCGGGAGAGCCTAGCCATTTCTTCATTTAAACATAGAGCCGCTCTTATCCCTTTAATCTTATTAGCTGAGATGCACATCCCTATCCCGGACCAGCAAAACAAAATCCCTCTTTCTGCTTCTTTGTTTGCAACAGCTTTTGCTACTTTAAATCCGAAATCCGGATAATCAGCTGATTCCTCAGAAAAAGTGCCAAAATCTATAACCTCATATCCTTTTCCCTGAAGGAATTTTTTTACCTTCTCCTTATATTGAAACCCTTTATGATCCGCACCTAAAGCAATTTTCATATTCACTCCTCCTATCTTCTTTTTGCTACTGGCTACAAGCTACTTGCTACCAGCTTTTAAAAATTCACCATCAATACCAACTCCCCACATTGAAGGTGTAGTCCACCAGGTATTATCCTCTCCGTTTCCAGAATATTTGTCTTTGCCCGACAAATCCAAGAAGATTCCAATAGAACCATATTCTCTCCTCGGATTACCATATCCCTGAGTATTACTTTTTAAAGTCACCAGGTAACTATCATCTCCCTGGTAATCCATCTGAATACCTAATCCGTTAGCACTACCTGCTCCCTGAGAAAGGTCAAAGGAGAGATAGTTGTCATTTCCAGATTGATCCTCCAGTATACCACAGGCTAAATCATGACCACATCCTTGAGAAACTCCATGCGAGATATAATCGTCATCGCCAGACTTATCTAAAAGTAACCCCAGAGTCATATGGGTGGCTGCTCCCTGAGCATATTGATATGAAATATATTTATCATTTCCTGAAAAATCTATTAGACTTCCTAATCCCCACCAGTAGCTTGCTCCCTGTCCAAAAATGTCTGAGATATAAATATCGTTTCCCGAAAAATCACATAAAAATCCAAATCCCCCGGACATAATCGGCCTTAGACCATAAGCAAATCCCTGGGATAAACTCAGATAATGATCTTTGTATCTAAGGATATCTTTATATTTCCCTCCAGCAAAATAGGAATCGTTACCGGATGAATCAATCAGCGCTCCAAAACCAGAAACAAAACCAAATCCCTGGGCATATAAAGCTCCATCATATTGATCCGCTCCCTGCAGATCAGACAGAATCCCCACCCCAAAACCACCTGCACCCTGAGTAAAAATGTCCCCGAAATATTTATCGTTACCCTCCTCGTCGATAAGAATTCCAACTCCAAAAAGCCCTGCTCCTAGGGAGAAACTCCTGCCCATATAGTTGTCATCCCCGGATTTATCAACCAGAATACCTGTTCCAAAGAAACCCGAACCGATAGTATAGTCGCCTAAAGAGATATAGGTGTCATTTCCTCCTAAATCCAGAACAACTGAGGAGCCTTCTGACGAGGTTAAATTATATTGATCATCACCGCCCAAATCAATTATTATCCTCGGGTTTCCCTTATAGACTGAAGAGCCAAATCCTCCCACTACGATTTCACCATATTCTGTTTTCGTTGTAATTATCATATCATTCTCATTTGATTTTATTTTCGGGGATGTGGATAGGTATTCGTTTAAAATAGAAATCGCTTTCTCCACCATCTTACACAGTTCAATATTTTGAGAATAAGCTTTTTCGAGTTTAAATTTTTCTGCCAAAGGAATCAAATCTTTGGCTAATTTTTCCTCATATTTTTGTTCTTTATCCATCTCCTCTACGCTTTTAAATTCATCCATCACATCTTCCAAGATCAGGATAGGGAAGTAATTCTTCAGGGAATCAATCTCTTCAGATGAAAGTTCACCCAGAGTATATCTCCACCCTTTATCTGCTTTTGCAAGTCCAAAGTAAAGATAACGTATGGCTTCTCTTAGCTTTTCAGGCAGCTTATCTGTTTTTTTCAGGTTTTTCTTTAGAAATAGTTCTTCGGAAGGTTCAATTTTCAACTCTTCTTTAAGCTCGAACACCTCCAAACTATCAGCTTTATTAGATTTTGAAATTATATATTTGAATCCATCTTTTAAAAGGGCTGAAGGTGAATCTTCACTCTGTTCTAAATTTACAGCCACCTTCTCTGAAAATGAGGTAATTTCTAATGGGTCTTTCATCAACTCATCTATCTTCTTCAACCTAAACGCGTCAACTTCCAGGTAATCATTCCTGAAGGTTAAGTCTTCTTTTTTCATCTTAATGCATTTCAGAGCCTCATCTAAGGCAACATTTTTAAGAGAATCTGAGTTTGAGTATGTTTTTTGAGTGAAAGAAAATGAGTAGAAAAATGTTAAAAATAGCAATGAAATTGCCCAGAGCTTTTTCATTCAACCTTTCCTTGAGTTTTCCCCCTTTTCCTGCTTTCCAGTATTACCAGAACTAAAATGCTGACCTCATACAAAAGATAAAGAGGGACTGCTAAAAGCATCATGTTGAAAACATCCGGAGTTGGAGTGACGAAAGCAGCTAAGATCAGAATGGCTACCACCGCATACCTTCTCCCCTTTCTCAAGGTCATAGAGGAAATAATTCCTATCTTACCAAGGAAATATGAAACGATAGGCAGTTCAAAAACCGCTCCAAAAATTAAAGTGGTATAGCCGATAAAACTCAAGTAATCATCGATTTTTATCCAGGGATGGAGTTTGTCCGTTCCAAAGGATAAAAGGAATTTAATCATATAAGGCAGAACCACAAAAAAGGCGAAAGAAGCTCCGATCAAAAAAGAGAGCGTGGATAAAATCACTAAAGGAATCACAACTCTTACTTCCTTCTCCAAAAGTCCAGGCACCACAAACTGCCAGAGCTGGTAAAGGATAACCGGTGAGCTTACGATAGCTCCCAAAATCATCGCTATTTTCATCCGAACATATACCGCCTCAGCCGGTCCCATAAAATAAACTCCGGGTAAGGGCTTGGCAATGAAATCTATAAGCTTGTCTGAGTAAAAGAAGGCGATGATTGAAAAGATCATTATGGTAACAAGACATTTGATCAGTCTTGACCTGAACTCCTCTAAGTGGTCTAAAAAGGACATTTCTTTTTCTTTGGGCATTATCTATCTACCTTCCCTGTAAAAATGACAATCTTAAACATTCCGTACCAAGACTAAATAATATCTTATTTTCGGAGTTTGTCAATCATTAATTATGGTAGCGTCCAACTGGATGAAAAATGGTAGCATCGGGCTTTATGCCCGACGAACAAATAACGTCAGGGATGAACCCTGACGCTACGAAATCTTCCCTCTACCCTTGTCGGAGAGGGTCAGGCAGAGTCTTTTAGGTTTACTAAAAATAAGTAAAGCTAGAGTCTTCACCAGGATCCTGTGGACAAGACCTTGACGGCTTTACACTACATTCTTAAGTTGGTATATAAATGAAGGGGGTTGATTTTTATGACCCCAGCAGACCCTGGAGCTCAGCTAAGAACTCATTTATATCCTTGAACTTGTGATAGACCGAGGCAAAGCGAACATAAGCGACCTCATCTAAATCCTTAAGCTTTTTCATTACCAGCTCCCCAATTTCTTTCGAGGTAACTTCCTTTTTGGACAGTCCCTGCAACTCCTCTTCGATCTCATCCACCAGAGAGGAAATCTTTTTCAAGCTGATCGGCCTTTTATTGCAGGCCAGCTCTATCCCTCTTTGCAGTTTTTGCCGGTCGAAATCTTCCCTTCTCCCATCGTTTTTAACCACAGTCAAAGAAACGTTCTCCACATATTCATAAGTGGTGAACCTTTTCCCGCACTTCTCGCACTCCCTTCTTCTTCTCACCGACCTTCCCTCCTGAGAGGTGCGAGAATCTATCACTTTATCTTCTTCATTTCCACAAAAAGGGCATTTCATCTTTTTCTACCTCTCTTGCCTATATGTCTTTTTACTTATTCTCTCAGAATTTCAATTATCACTCCAGCCTCCTTTAACATCTTCCGGGACATCTCATCCGGATAGCTGTCCTCTATTATTATCCTTTTTATCCCGGCATTAATAAGAAGTTTTGAGCATAAAATACAGGGATGTACGGTCGAATAAATTATGCTATCTTTTATGCTAATCCCGAAAGTTGCGGCCTGAACAATAGCATTCTGTTCCGCATGAGTAGCCCTGCAAAGCTCATGCCTTTCTCCTGAAGGAATGCCAAGTTCTTCTCTCAGGCATCCAATATCCAGACAGTGTTTAAGACCGCTTGGTGCTCCATTATACCCCGTAGCTAAGATTTTCTTGTCTTTGACAATTACTGCGCCTACTTGACGCCTGAGACAGGTAGAACGGGTGGAAGCCAAACGAGCTATATTCATAAAATATTGATCCCAGGTGGGTCTTTCTCTGTATTTTAATCCAGCTTTAGTTAGAATATTCTTTTTCTTTAACTTTATGCCGGCTTTACTTCTTGATTTTTTCAATTGTGATTTTATCTCCAATTTTAGCTTTTAATATCTTTTGAGCATTACCCTGATTGACCGCTATTTCTAATAAATTGTTGCTCCCTACCAGGGCAATGATTTCACCTTCTTTTACCTCTGCATAATAATTTCGGAGATGACCCAATTTTTTATTTCCGATTTTAAGCTGAACCATTTTTTCTTCTTTTACCAGATTAGAATTTATATTAGAGACCAGATTTCCAAATCTATCAATATATATTATTTCTCCGGTAATATGATCATTTTTATAAACAGGCTGGGGTAATTTGAATTTATAGCATTCCTTAGTCATTGCGCCAAACTCTTTCGGGTCAACTCCCAGGGATAGATAGGCTGAAACCGGTGCAAAAACATCCCTGGCCTGAAAAGTGGTGGAGGGTTTATTCAAGAAATATTTTGAATTGGTCAAATCGAAGATCCCCCTAATTTTTTCTTTTTCAAAGATAAAACTGAATAACCCGTTGTCCGGGCCAATGAAATAATGATTATCCGTCTGGATCAAAAGTCCTTTTCGCTTTCCTCCGACACCTGGATCGACTACTGCCAAATGAATCGTTCCTTTTGGAAAAAACAGATAAGAAGAGTTTAAAACTAAAGCCCCTTCCAAAATGTTAAAACCGGAGATCTCATGGGTGATATCAATAATTTTTATCCGGGGATTAATCATGAGAAGCACACCTTTAACTGCACCAACATAACTGCCATTTTTACCAAAATCCGTAGTTAAGGTGAGAATATTATTTGACTGCATCTTTATTAACCTTTCAAATCCAGAAGATTCAAGCCAGTGATTGGGTCAGGATTTTTCAATAGATTTCCTTCAATATGATTGAAAACTAATTCCACGGTTGCGGTAACAACAGCTTTTCCTAAATGTCCGGAAAAGGTCTTAAAATCCTCATCTGCCAAGGTAGCATGAGCATGAACAATTATCTTCTCATTTGAAAACGCTACGTCCCCAACCAGGCTGGTTAATTCAAAACCTTCTTTGAAAGATTTTTCTTTATACTCTTTCTTCTCCAGGTTAAAATAACCTAAGGTTACATCCTTCACTGCACCCAACCCATAGAAAAACCCGCCTTCGATCTTTTCCTTCTCCACAAACTTTTTCAGGGAAGCTATTATCTCCTCCCCTGTTTCCAGCCTGATCACATAGGTATTTTTAAACTTACGGTATTGCATCGACTCTTGCCTTTAATTAAGATTGGAGTGTAAAGCTTTAGCTTTACCTTTTTGGTAAACCTGTCCGAGAAGCGGATCCGAAGGAAAGGTTTACACTCCAAAACTTTCCTAAAACCTTCTTAAGTCTCCGAGTCAATCCAGTATAAATACTCTTTAGAACCTGCGATTATCGGTAAAGCGATTATCTCTGGCACTTCATAAGAATGAATATTTTTGACTTCTTCTTCTACATTTTTATATAACTTTTTTCTGGTTTTAATAATCAATAACAACTCTTTTTCCTCTGAGACCTTATTTTTCCATCTGAAAATAGATTGAACATCTTTAATAATATTAACGCACGCGACCAATCTTTTCTCAACCAAAGACCGGGCAATCTTTTTAGCTTCCTCCTCAGACGAAGCAGTTACGAGTATGACAATGAAATCTTCCACGCTTAGACTCTTAAACTTTTGTCCGCCTTAGGCGGATTGAATTTTTTAAGGTATTATCTTCTTATTTTCCGTTTCAAAACATTTTCTATCGAATCCAATTTCCCTTTTAACCGGTTCTTAGCTCCTTTCCGGTCATCGAGGGTGATTACCACATAAACCCGATTTGATTCTTTTCTTAAGGATTTATGACATTTTTTGATTAAGCTGAAAATTTTGTCACACTCCCCTTCGACGATAGTGCTCATAGAAGTAGACTGATAAGGCAACCCACTTCTATCAACCAAATCAACTATCCCTGCCACATATCTACTTAAACTCTCCCCCTTATCCAGAGGAAACATACTAAATTGTGCTAACATTTTTTTCCCTGTTTTAAAATTTATCAGTATGGTATGGCGTTTGAAATACGCCCTTATATCTGGTTGGAAAATTTAATTAAAATCGGATTGTTTGTCAAAGAAAAAAGTGGGGGCATCCGCCCTTGGCGGACAACCTACCCTTTAAATGTTTTATTTTTCAGTTATATTATAATCAATATTCAAACCTGATTTCTTTTCCGAATCTTCTCATCCCTGATCAGGTCCAAAAGTCTGGATAATTGCTCTACCCTGAAAGGTTTTGGCAAAAGATAGTCCACGCCAAACTGCTTGATTTTCTCCTGCTCAAAACTTACACCCCAGCCGGTTATCATTACCACCGGTGTCTCTTTTCTTATCTCCTTTACCCTTTGAGAGACCTCCCAGCCAGACATCTCTGGCATTCCCAGATCAGTTATCACCAGATCAAAGCCATCACGCTGGAAAAGCTCAAGTCCATCTTTACCTGAAGAAGCTACTTTTATACTGTGCCCTAATCCCAGTAGAATACTCTCTAAAAGGTCGCGGATTATCTTCTGATCATCTATAGCTAAAATCTTCAGGCTCTCAGCTATCCTCTTCTCTTCTGTAATATCAATCCCTTTATCTGAGATCATTTTTTTCTCTGGAATCTCCTCCGTCTCGCCTTTTACCTCGCGGATAAGTTTGCTTCCTTCGACCACTAATTCCTCTATCAAATTCATCTGATCCGCAATGGTATTAGAAGCTAAATCTTTATAGGATTTAATCTGAAACCTTATAAGCTCAGCATTGCCTAGAATCCCGGCTAAGATATTATTCAGGTCATTGAAGAACTCTCTGGAAACCTCCCTTTTACCCTTATCTGTCTTAGACAGAGATTCCGGAACTTTTTCAAATCTGGCATATTCCACCACCATCTCCACCTCCCCCTTATCATCCAGTAAAGGATAGGTCCAGATTTTTAATAACCCTTCATCTTTTGATTTTTCATTAATCAATTTAATCTGTTTGAAATAAGGCTTTTTCTCTTTGAAAGTAAGATAACAGGGGCAGACCTCAGGCTGGTTTTGTTGATATAGCACCTGAAAACAATTCTTTCCCAATACCTCTTCCTCGGTCAGATCCAAAAGCTTTAAACCAGCTTTATTTATTTTAATAATTCTCTGATTTCTATCATGAACTGTTACTCGATCCTCCAATGAATCTAAAAATGAGATGAGCATCGTTTCCTTCTTCTCCAAAATCTGATTTAAGATAATCCCCTCCAGGGCAACTGTAGCCTGTAGAGCTAAGGTTTTAACAAAGTCCTGTTCAGACAAAGAGAGACTATCTTGCTTGGTTTTACATTCAAAAACGATTAACCCGGAAGCTTTATCTTTCATCTTAAGAGGAATCGCTACAACTTTTTTGACCCCTTTGACCTTTAGTTCTGGATCCTGTTCATCCGATAAATATTTTATTTCATTATCTTCAATTGCCTCTTTAAACCAGCAATATCCAGGCAAATAGATTTCAGCTCTTGAAAATTCGGTCTGCGAAGTAGCTCTTAAAAATAAAGTGTCACCTTCTCGAAGATAGATTTTGCAATCACAAGGATAAAATATTTCTGCGCCTGTTTTTACTATACGCGAAAATACCTCTTCAAAATTATCATTAACTAAATCTTCGGCTATAAGTCTGAGTGCTCTCTCTTTCTCCCGGGCTATCTTTAATTCCCTCTTTTGTTGTTCTAATCTCTCAATCATTAGCAATCCCTGGATTCTTCTCCCTAAAACCCCTGCCAATTCTAATAAATTCTCAGAATCGGGATTTTCAAAAAGATATTTGTTCGTAGAGAACAGTGAAACTACACCTATAGGCTCTTCGTTTGAATA
>Ga0315291_10003254_pt1 | contig 21027 bp, 20 predicted proteins | sample YL17G12_20_MG_FD_203070 | JGI IMG/M metagenome (GOLD analysis project Ga0315291, IMG submission 203070) | Sediment microbial communities from Yellowstone Lake, YNP, Wyoming, USA - YL17G12_20 | ecosystem: Environmental > Aquatic > Freshwater > Lake > Sediment | place: USA: Wyoming | collected...
GAGATTTTGGGTGTCGCCGCTGTGAAGGATGGATTGAATGTTCGGGTAAGTGAGATCCATGGTATGGCACAGCGAGGTGGAGCTGTGACTTCTAGTGTGAGGATAGGTGAGAACGTTTTGTCGCCTACGGTTCTGGATGGGCAGGCTGATGTGCTTCTAGGGTTTGAGCCTTTAGAGACCGTGCGAAACTTGAAGAGCGCTTCAGGAGAGACTCTTGTGATATTGAGTGACGAGTGTATTCCTCCCACGGAGCTCTCAGCCAAGAACGTTGCTTATCCAACCATGGATGAGATTCTGGAAAAGATTCGCAGATTCACTGAGAAAATTATTGTTGTGGAGACTGGAAGACTGGCTGGTGAAGCTGGAAGCAGTCTCACCCGGAATACTGTCTTGATCGGGGCGTTGGCGGCGACTGGGAAAGCACCTGTGCGAGTTGAGAGCTTAAAGGAAGCGTTGCGGGAGCTTGTGCCAACTAAGCACATGGAAATGAATCTCAAAGCATTTGAACTTGGCTATGAATACATGAAGAAAAAAATTTAGGTCGCTTCTGTCTTAGGATCGGCGGAGTCTTCTTTTTCTTTTTTCAAAATGGCTTTCAGTATGCCTTGGAAGAGCTTCATGTCGGAAACATTTACGAGTGGAATTTGGAAGCTTTTATCGACTTCCAAGATCTTCTCGAACTTCGGAAACTCGGCGTAGCAGATTTGGCTAATTGGGAATTCCTTCTCTTTCAGCTCGTGTTCAAAGGATTTGTCGTAGACTTCGAGGCAAATGATGTAGCCGTCTATCCAGTAGAGCCTAGTGATTCCATAGGTTGCAGCGCACCATGCGATGTTGTTGGTTGACCGCTTGTCCAGACCTAACACTAGGATTTTTCTTGTGGGGGCGATTTCGACTTCCATTTGTTTCTTTTACTCCTTGAAAGTGCTGTTGAGTACTTCTTTGGCTTTGCTGCTTATTTTCGGTCCGAGTCCATGGACGGTTTCAGACCAGTCGTCAACGTTTATCAGCGCGTTCATTGGGGTCTGGTAGGATTTGAGGATTGCTATGGCTTTTTCTCTTCCGATGTTTGGTAGGCTAGCGATGAAGTACAGTTGGGCGTCGGATGTGCTGTCGATCTTCTTGAAAGCGTGGACGGTTGGCGCTCTTTTTTCGACTATTTGTTCTTGGTGTGCAGCAACGTATAGGAAGTCGATGGTTTCCTTGTAGGACGTTGTGTTTACCATTGCGATTCCGTTTCTTGCCAGACTGAACATGGCTCCCCAAACGGACGCGGGCTGAATCCTGCTATACTTGTAGATTATTGGCAAGTAACCTTCCAGGAGGATTAGGGATTTTGGATAGACTTCTTTGAGTCTGAACATTTGTTCGAAAAGATAGCGGCGTGTGAGTGTATAGACGAAGTCTTGAACAGTCTTTCGTTCCACGGCGCACACGTCAGACAAGATATAGTCGCCTTTCTCAAGCTGTTCAGTTCTTATGTTAACGCCGCGCTCTTTCAATCCCTTGACGATTTTCGCGGCAGTGTTGGCTTCACGACTATCAATGATTATGGTTGGCTGTTGTTGGCGGTTCTGTTTTTCCTCTTTCAGATATGGAAGTAGCGTCTCTTCTCCTGACATTTTCTCAGCCTACGTTTTACTACAGAAGCACAAGAACTGAATTCTTACTGATAAGAGTTAAGCTTGATGCCTCTTGATAATGAAAAACTAGTAGACGCATAAAAAGGGAAAGGTAGAGTTTATGGCCCTTTCTTAGTGATTTCCTTAATGATTCCAGCAGCTACCGTCGTACCCATGTCTCTGACGGCAAATCGGCCTAGCTCTTCGAACTCAGAGAACGTTTCAACACATATCGGACGCAATGGTTCCATTCGCACTAGGGCAGCATCTCCTGTCTTCAGGAAAGTCGGTTTCTCTTCCACAACCTGTCCTGAACGCGGGTCAATCTTCTTTATCAGCTCAGTGAACTTGCATGCCACCTGTCCCGTGTGGTAGTGTAGCACTGGCGTGTAGCCTGCCGCGACAGCCGTTGGGTGATATATCACGATTATCTGTCCGATGAACTCTTTTGCAACGGTCGGCGGATTGCTGACGTGTCCAGCGACGTCTCCGCGAGAAATGTCCTGTTTGCCTATGCCTCTGATGTTGAAACCTATGTTGTCGCCTGGTTCAGCCTTCGCTATTCTTTCGTGGTGCATTTCCAAGGATTTGACTTCTCCTTGTTTGTTGGATGGCATGAAAATGAGCACGTCGTTCTCCTTGACAACTCCTGTCTCTACTCTGCCAACTGGAACTGTTCCTACACCCGTGATGCTGTAGACGTCTTGGATTGGAATCCGCAACGGCTTGTTAGTTGGTTTTGAAGCGACCTCAAACGTGTCCAAGGCCTCAATGAGTGAGGGCCCAGTGTACCATGGCATGTGTTCGCTCTTTTTCACGAGGTTGTCGCCTGTCCATCCTGAAGTTGGCACGAACGGGAATTTCTCGACCTTGTAGCCAACCATCTTGAGCATTCTTGAGACTTCGTTCTTGATTTCGTTGTATCTTTCTTGGCTCCAGTTCACTGAGACGTCGTCCATCTTGTTGATTGCAACGATCAGCTGGCGGACTCCCAGCGTGAAGGCCAGGAAAGCGTGTTCTCTAGTTTGGCCGCCTGGGCCTATTCCTGCTTCGAACTCGCCTCTTCTAGCTGAGCAGAAAAGTACAGCGCCGTCTGCTTGGCTTGCACCCGTGATCATGTTCTTTACGAAGTCTCGGTGTCCGGGCGCGTCTATGACGGTGAAATAGTATTTCTTGGATTCGAACCTTAGGAATCGAAGGTCTATTGTTACTCCTCTTTCTCGTTCCTCTTTCAGGTTGTCGAGAACCCAAGCGAACTTGAATGATTCTTTGCCCATTTTCTTGGCTTCTTCTTCGAACTGTTTTATTGTGCGTTCATCAACTGCTCCCGCTAAGTAGAGTAGGTGTCCTGTGGTGGTTGATTTTCCGTGGTCTACGTGTCCCATGATGACTAGGTTTAAGTGTGGTTTGCCAGATTTACTCATTCGTTTTTCCTCCTTATTTTCCTAAATCCTCATCAAATATTAGTGATTTCGTTTACACAACTGTTCATTCAGTTATTTTAAGTTTATGATGATGCTTCTGCGTTTATGATACGTACGCGGAAAACCTCTTAGGCCTTCTGAAGAGCATTATTCCAGTTTTCTCTGTGACGTACTCGAAGCAGCGTTGAGGACTTTCTTGGCTTCTTCCACTGTTGTGGCTGTGGCAACTTCGAACTGGTCGTCTTCGCTTCAAAATCAACGAAAAAAAGCGAAGGAGTCTAACCAGAACTCGGGATTTCAACGTAAGAATCCACGAGCACTGTTTGAACTCTCTCGGATACCTGTCTCGCCTTCTTGACTGAAGGTTCATCCTTAGCGCGCGCTGATGATTCTTCAGTGAATATACATGCAACGAAAACAAGTGCGTTCCGTATACGAAAGCATCAGCAAATCCCATTAAGAAGAGCGTTCCATTAAGACGAAAGAAGGGGTTCCAACGGCTCAAACCATGTCGCAACCAACAGGCATAGGTTGCATTTGTTGGTTTGAACCGTGAAACCTATCCAAAGCTGAAAAGTGCCTGAATAAAAATGTTACCAATGATCTGGGCTTATGCACTACTCGCAAAAAGAGCAAGCTGTTAAAGGGATTATGGCAAGTTTGAAAAAGCATAGACAAGTTTTCTGCACCTAATTACAGCGCGCGCACGCACTTGAATGCGAAGTGAGTGGTGTGCCTAAAACCGGAATCTAGGATAAGGGAACTGCATGAAAATGTCCTCAGACAGCTCTGTTGTCTAATCGCATTTATAGGGAAGCTTGCGTAATATGGGGCAGTAGCGTTCTGTTGTTGAAGGACGAGAAGAACACAGCAACGTTGCACGTTACAGTCAAACATGAAAGGAGTGATGGAAATGGCGGAAAAATTCGGGATTGTTTTCATTGGAAGTAAACCACCGATGAACTATGTTCTAGCGATCATCACAAGTCTGTCAGCAAGCAATTCTAAGGAAGTAGTATTAAAAGCACGAGGACAAGCAATAGCATCAGCTGTTGACGTAGCAGAAATAACCAGAAGACGCTTCCTGAAAGACCTAAAAGTGAGCAGAATCGTTATAGGAACAGAAGAGATGCCGGCAAGAGAAGGCGAAAACAGAACACGGATGGTTTCAACAATTGAAATAGCGCTTACAAAAGACTAGCAAAAACGTTGCGAAGCGCACGCTTTCCAGTTTTTTCGGATACAAGCACCTTCCACTTTGCTACGAGGGGAATGTGCAAACGAAGGCGATAGGCGATTAACGTATGACGTTTTATTCGTAGAATATGAGGTTTTGTTTCTCCACGCTTTCGTGAAGCTTATTCACTGCGTCGTAAACGTCCTGTTCTTTCTTTGCCCCTGTGCAAACAAGGTTCCCGCTAGCGAATATCAGTATGACCACTTTGGGCTCGTCCATCCTGTAGATCAGTCCAGGAAACTGCTCCGGCTCATACATGGTTTTTACAAGGGTGCTCACTGCCTGTTCCAAGTCTATCCTTCCGCCTAGGCTTGCGGAGGCAACAATGTTCTGAATCTTCAACTCTGGTTTGCTGATGATAATTATTCCACCCTTTTTCAATTCCCTGACAACCTTCATGACAGCGCTGCGTGCTTCATTTTCCGATTTCGCTCCCGTGCAAACCATTTTGCCAGAATTGAAAATCAGCGTGGCGGTCTTCGGTCTCTTTATCCTAAACACTAATCCGGGAAACTGTTCCGGACGATACTCAACTCCTGGAAAACTCTTCACGACAGCGTTTAAGTCAACTCTCTGGTTTAAGGTGGCAGAAGCGACAACGTTTTGAATTTTTATTATGGCTTTAGTCTTCGGCATTAAAACCCCTTCTTATAGTGCAGCGGACGCTTATATACACGTGCTAGAGTATTCTGCGAAGTCCAGGAACTCTGCCATTGTCGTGCCAACGTGTTTCATAGTGTTCTCGGTTTCCTATGTCCAAGCAATTGCTGAACGTAAATTGGGTCCTTAGGTTTATAGTACTCAAGAGCGCGCGTCGGTTGCGAAAGCATCAACAGAATTCACAAATAAAGAGGGAATCATGCAGGAGCTTCCGTCATTATTCTGGTGTTTTGAGTTTATGATCTGACAGCACAATGTGAATTTATCAAGGTGAACGCATATTAGAATTGAGTCTCAAACTGACTAAGTGGACGAAACAGAGCAATGCCAACCAATTTGCCGCCGGACGCTAGGAAAAAATGGGCTGAGGTCGAAGCGACCAAAAACCCAAAAGACAAAGTTGTTCGCATGGAAGAGTTCTTGAGTCTAGTTCCGAAGCACAAAGGCACTTTGAAGCTTCGTGGTCAAATAAAAAAGCAAATGGCTGTAATGCGCAGAGAAATGGAAGAGAAGAAGCGGAAGAAAGTTGGAAGAAGCGGACCGAAATTCTTCATCGAAAAAGAAGGCGCCGCTCAGATTGCCCTTCTGGGAATGACAGGTGTTGGGAAAAGCAGTCTATTGACAGCGGTTACAAACGCAAGGACAGAGATCTCGTCAAATCCTTACACGACAAAGGAGCCTGTTCCTGGCATAGTAGTCTACGAAGACATACAATTTCAGATGATCGAAACTCCGGCTGTGATGGAAGGTTCTGCTGATGGTCGAGCATGGGGACTTAAGACTCTGGCGACGGCGCGCAACGCTGACGGCCTTATCGTGATGGTTGATTTGTCACAAGATCCTGTGGAACAGTTTTCATTGATCTTGAACGAACTGGAAAAGGCCCGGATACTGGTCAGCAAGCCGAGGGGGCGCGTTGAGTTTGAGAGAAAATTCATGGGTGCTGGTCTACGAATAATACTGGTTGGCAAGCTCGTTGACTGTGACATGCAAGATGTGGAAGAGCTCTTGAAGAGCTACCGCGTGAATGACGCCGTCGTGAAGATTTCTGGCGAATCCACTTTGGAAGAGATTGAAGATGCGATCTTCGAAAGCACCACGTACAAGCCAGCCATAGTCTTGGCAAACAAGATTGACGTTGAAGGTTCAGAACTGAATTTGGAACGTTTGAAGGCCCATATCAGAAACAGGTTACCCGTCATAGCTACTTCTTGCCAGAGAAAACTTGGTTTGGAAAGCCTCGGTGAAACCATCTTCAGGACATTGGACATCATCCGAGTTTATACGAAGGAACCAAGTCACAGAGAACACTCAAAGAAGCCTTTCATCTTAAAGAAAGGGGCGACGATTTATGATTTAGCAAGGGACATTCACAGCGATTTCAGAGAAAGATTCAATTTTGCGAAAGTCTGGTCAAAGCGCCTAACGTTTAGCCCGCAGAAGGTCGGCTTTACCTTCGTCCTAGTAGATGGCGATATTGTCGAGATCCATCTGAAATAACTGCGAGACGTGTTGCTATCTTGAGGCTTGGGCCACTCTTTCTATTTCATGGCGTTTTGCAACGGCGTAGCTTTTCATGTCGTGGGTGCCAGCCAGAACCAGTTCGTCAGCTAGGCATTCCTCTATCGAGCGGGGATTGTTCACTGATGCTTGGCGTGCCCCTTCACTAATGTGTCTGATGGCCAAGTCTATTCTTCTTTGTGGGGCAACGTCAACTGATAAGTGGTAGACTATGCCTCCGTAGCTGATTCTCGTCGTGTCTTCGCATGGAGCACAATTTTCCACTGCCTTGACTAATACTTCAATTGGGTTCTTGCCAGTTCGCAAGTTGACTATTTCAAAAGCGTTTTTCACTATGTTGACCGCTTTTGCTTTTTTGCCAGCGTTTTTTCCCGGCCGCATGAAGTTGTTCACGAGTCTTTCTACGATGTTGACGTTTGCCTTGCGAAAGCGTTTGTGTTCATGTCTTCCCATGCTGTGTGTTACGACAACAGGTTTCAGAGATACGTAACGTTGAAGGCCCACATCTTGAACCTTGATGTCTTTGAAACTCCATTTTTCGAAAAGTTTTATGTCTTTTTCCTGCTTTCCTTCCGCCTTAACGCTCAAAATGCTCACCGTGCTGGTTTCTGTTTTCTTCCGTACACTAGTTCGTTTAATGATACTCCGTTGACTGTGACGACTTTCCATCTTACTCCTGGAATGTCTCCCATGCTTCTGCCGCGTGAGCCGCCTATGCCCTCAACTAGTACTTCGTCGTGTTCATCCACGACGTTCAGGGCTCCGTCTCCGGGCAGGAATGCTGTGATGCTTCTGCCGTTTTTGATGAGTTGCGTTCTAACGCATTTTCTGATAGCACTGTTAGGCTGTTTGCTTTCGACTCCTACTTTTTCTAGAACTATTCCTCTTCCCATGGGTGCTCCTTGAAGCGGGTCTGCTTTCACGTCTAGTCTTAAGATTCTGCGGTTGTAGTACCTGCTGCTCCATCTGAGCTTTCCCCTTCTCTTAATCAGTTTTCTGGCGGCGAATTCGCCTTTTGGAGATTTGGAACCCATGGTGTTTTTCGCTCTCGCTACGTTTAATCACAATTCTGATATTTAAACTGAACGAAGAGCTTTCTGGAACTACGTTTTTGGATCGTTGCATTTCAACGATGGCCTGCGCACCAGTGGAGTTTGGACTTCTAGATGCGCTTAGAATGTTGAGCAAAATGGTTGTGCTTTATCTCTCTAGGATGAATGTCTTCTTGCGCTCAGTTGGTGTTGGGATGCGTTCAATCAGCATTCTTTCTTCTGGTTTTCTGCTTAAGCCCACGGGTTTGAGCCTGTTAGCTAGTTTAAAGGCGGCCTCCAGTTTTGTGTTTCTCTCTGCGTATATCTCGAACAGGGCATCTAGTTTCTTGACGCGTTCACCAAGTTTCGCTTTGAGTAGGACGCCTGCAGTCCTCTCTTTGGGTGCGCCGGCCTCTCTGGCAACCCTTGCAATGTCTTCATTGTTAACCCATAGCACTTCGCCCTCTTGGTCCGCGGTTACTTCTGTTTTCTTGGGTCCAACTGCGATGTCTTCAGGTTTGACTTTCGGGTCTCCACCTTGTGCCTCGATTATCTCTCTCAATTTTGCCTCGGCTTTTCCTGATTTGACGAGTTCCTCTGCTTTCTGTTTTCCGCTTTTGATGCCGAGCATCTCAAAAAGCAAGCCTGCCAAGCCTGTAGCTTTTTCTTTAAGGTCGGCTGGCCCATTTCCCATTATGGTTGACAAAGCTTCTCTTGCTTCGAGAGCAGGGCCTATCGCGTTTCCGATTGGTTGCTCGCCGAATGTGACGGCGCACTGAACGGTCATTGCCAGACGCTTGCCCAGGTCTATGAAGTCATTCGCGAGTGCTTGAGCTTCGCCTATTGTCTTTATCTTTGCCCCTCTCCCGGTTGGGATGTCCACGACCAAGTGCGTGGCGCCTATGGCTTTCTTTTTGCTCATGATCGATGGAAGAAGCAGCGGGTCTATTGCCAGCGGGTATTCGACTTGTATGAAAATGTCGTCTGCTGGCGCAAGCTCTAGGGCGCCTCCCCACACCATGCACCCGTTGGTTTTCTTGACTACTTCCTTGATTTCTTCTATAGTCAAGTTAACTGGGCAAAGAACCTCCACGCGATCAGCTGTTCCAGCCGCAGAAGTGATTGCCCTAGAAGATGATTTAGGTATGGTAAACCCGGCGGCAGCGACGATTGGCACAACCATTATCGTGGTTTTGTCTCCAGGTACTCCCCCGACGCTGTGCTTGTCAAGGATTGGCTTCTTCTTGAGATCCAGAGTGCTACCTGTTTTCACCATCGCCTTGGATAACGCTTCAATCTCGTCCATGCTTACTCCGTGAATGCTGAGGGCAACGACCAGAGCGGCAAGCTCCACATCACTGAGGTGTCTTTCAACCACGTCTCTAACTATCGTGTCTATTTCGTTTTCGCGAAGCCTTTCACCGCGTATCTTTGCCTGTACGTAGCGAAGCGATTCAGGAGCCTCAGCAGATTGAACATCAATGCTCTCTCCATCTTCTACGCACAATTTCTTCTGAATCTCCTCGTACAAACCGATGTAGTTCAGCGGAAAATCGTTGGCTACGTTAACTATGGCGACCACATTTCTGTTCCTGGAGGTTATGTTGACTCTGTCGGAAGAGTGCACCCCCAAGAAGCCTGCGGTTTCGTTGTCCAGTATGGCGATGTTTCTTCCGCCGGCTTGAACATCAAGAAGTCTAGCTTTGAGTTGCATCCAAATCCACGACCAGCCAACTATGTATGTCATCAGTTAAAGGTTTTAAGGCCAAATGGGTAAACAGAATCTGGAGGCTGAAAACGGTTTGAAGTACGTGGATTTTGTGGATCTGGATTACACGCCTAAAGAAACTGACGTTGTTTGTACGTTTTATGTTGAGCCTAAAGGCATTAGCCTGAAGGAAGCTGCTGGCGGGGTTGCCGCTGAAAGCTCGGTGGGAACATGGACTGAATTGACGACCGAGAAGGCTTACGTTAGGAAGCTTGCTGCACACGTCTTCAGTATTAATGGGAATACTATGAAGATAGCCTATCCGATGGAGCTTTTTGAGTTTGGGAACATGCCCAACATGCTTAGCAGCATCGCGGGAAACGTTTTCGGGTTGAGGACGCTACGGAATTTGAGGCTCAATGATGTTGAGTTTCCCAAAGAAGTTGTGAGTAGTTTCAGAGGTCCGAAATATGGAATTGAGGGAATACGAAAACTCTTGAAGGTTTACGATCGCCCGCTGGTTGGCACCATAATCAAGCCGAAGCTCGGGTTGAAAACAACCGATCATGCACGCGTGGCATACGAGGCTTGGGTTGGCGGATGTGACATCGTGAAGGATGACGAAAACCTGAGCAGTCAAAGGTTCAACCCGTTTGAAGAGCGTGTAACTAAAACCTTGGAGAGGCGAGACCAAGCTGAGAATGAAACAGGTGAGAAGAAAGTTTACATGATTAACATCACGGCGGAAACGAGCGAGATGATTCGACGGGCAGAATTGGTGCTTAAGCAAGGTGGAGAATATGTCATGGTGGATATTTTGACGTGCGGCTTTGCCGCTTTGCAGTCGCTTCGCGATCGGAATCTTGACCTCGTCATTCATGCTCACAGGGCTGGGCATGCCGCTTTCACGAGAAACCCCAAGCATGGGATTTCAATGCGTGTAATAACCAAGATAGCTAGAATAATAGGTGTTGATCAGCTTCACGTTGGCGCTGTCGTGGGGAAGATGGCTGAGACTAGGAAGGAAGTCTCTGAGAACGTGGAAGCGCTGAAGATGAAGATGGGTGGGTTGAAAGTGGTTTTGCCTGTTGCATCTGGAGGTCTTTATCCAAGATTAGTTCCGTCTCTGATGGATTTCTTTGGGAAAGACTTTGTCATCCAAGCTGGGGGTGGGATTCACGGCCACAGTGATGGTACGGTTGCTGGGGCTAGAGCTATGCGTCAAGCTGTGGATGCAACTCTGAAAGGTGTTTCACTCATTGAATATGCTAAGACTCATAAGGAGTTGGAAGCGGCGCTTCAAACTTGGAAATAGACCGCTAACGGATTCGCCTATTGGAAGATCCAGGGGTATTTCCTGTTTACAATCTCCAGCACTGTGTGTGGCGAGACTATTCCTTCTTCGCATATTATACCGTGGATGTAGTCACGCCTCGTCACGTCGAAAGCTGGGTTTCTTATGATCAAGTTATCCGGGGCATCTTTCCAAATCTCATCCGAGTTTCTCTCTTCTATTCCTTCGTAGTCGCCGTATGTGGTTACTGGGTCGAATTTCAGGAGTTCAGATACGACGTAGAAGGGCGTTCTGGCTTCGTGAGCAGCCAAGGCGACTGCGCTTGTGCCAATCTTGTTTACGACATTTCCTTCCGAAGTTATGGCATCGGCGCCCACAATCACGATATCGACATGGTTCATGAAATATCGGACTGCTGAATCCACGATCATCGTCGTCTTTATCCCAAGTTTCAGCATCTCTTTGGCAGTTATTCTTCCTTGGAGGACTGGTCTAGTTTCGGTGCAGACTACTTCAAAACGCTTTCCTTGTTGCTTTGCCTTTCTCAGTACGTGGGTAACTGTTGAAGAGTGGCAGTGCGTTAGGATCACCGAGTTGTCTCTTATTCGTCGAGCACCTATTTCAGCGATTTTTTCGTTTGAGTCTGCAAGGTCTTCAAGAAACTTGGTCGAGGCCACTGAGACTATTCTCGTCAGCTTTGCGGTTTTTTTCTCAGTGTTGCTTTCAACTTGGTTCACTATCCATCGAATGGCGTTTCTCATCAGAGGTTCTGTTTCTCTTGAGGCGAATAGGCTGTTCTTGGCTTCTGAGAGTTCCTTCAGGAGCTGGGTTTTGCTTTGGGTTTTGGTTCGTATTGCAGATGCTTCGATTGCCTTTATCGCAGCTATGGCAACGTTTCTTGCGCCTTGAATTTCAAGTCTCTTGATCTTTTCTGCAGTGTCTTTGACGGATTGTGACAGAGTTCTCACCTATCGTTGAATATCAATCGGTCTATGATATAGACTATAAGGTTTTTATTTCCGGCTTTGTTTTAAGACGTTTTCGGTGCAGCAGCTTGAGTGAAAGCAAGTTCAAGGCAGTGCTTTTCGATCTCGGAGGGACGCTGGTGAAAACTGAAGATCCGCCTGAGGTCCATAGAAGGATCTTGGAATTTTATGGCATCAAAGTCTCTTGTGGAGACGCTACTAAGGCTCACTCGGAAAATGAGAGAGAATTTGACGTTAGAGAAATGGCTGAGATGGGTTCAGCTTTTTGGGTTAAGTGGAACATGAAGCTTTTGGAGAGACTTGGTATCGACGAAAACAAGGAATTTCTGGCAAAGAAGATTGATGAGATGTGGTGGAATTACGCTCATCTAGAGGTTTATCCTGATGTTGTGGACACGCTCGTCCATTTGAGGGCTAAGGGAATAAGACTGGGAATAGTGACAAACGGACTCCAGAAAGACTACCAACAAATTCTGGGAAAGCTCGCGTTGGCTGATTATTTTGACGTTGTCGTCGGGGTTGATGCGTGCGCTAAGGCAAAACCAGACAAGGAAGTATTCCTTTATGCTGTCAATAAGCTCGGGGTGAATTTGAAGGAAGCCTTGTTTGTTGGTGACTCGGTTAAGTATGATTTTGAAGGCGCCAAGAAAGCCGGTCTGAAACCTTTGCTTATTAACCGAACCAAAGAAACCCCAGCAAACGTCGACACCATTGAAAGCTTGACTGCAGTTCTCCAATATGTCTGACAAAACCTGATCAAGGGTCATTGCTACTCTGGTTATCAGAGTCGATGGTATAGATTTCATGTCATGGTACATCATTCAATCCAAAGCCGCCGAAGCAGGCCCAGTGCTTTCGCAGCATCCTCTTCAGTTCATCAATCGTATGCTCCACTGTTTTGCGGCGTTGCGGTGGTTCCTTCGGCGGAGAATACGGATCTTTGACATTGATTTCCTTCAAGCTGACTACTCCGGCCGCTAGGGCATACCAGCATTGTGGCAAGACATGTGGGTTGTATCCGCTTCCAGGTATCAGGACAAGTCGGCCATCGCAGATTCTGTTTGCTGTTTCTCGAATGAGCTTGGATAGATTGAAGAAACCGTTGACGGTTAGACTCAGGTCTCCGAGCGTGTCTGCGAAGTGCGGGTCGCTTCCGCCGTTTGCTATGATTATCTCTGGCTTGAACTCCTCGGCCAAGGGTACGAAAACCTCGTTCAAAGCGTAGAGGTATGTGCTGTCGCTGGTTCCTGGAGGTAGCGGCACGTTGACGTTGTAGCCTTCTCCTTTTCCTTCGCCGATCTGCCAAGTGAATCCGGTTCCGGGGTAGATTGTGCGTGGGTCCTGATGGAGTGAAATGTAGAGGACGGTGGGATCTTGGTAGTAGATGTCGCTTGTTCCGTTTCCAAAGTGCACGTCGTAATCTAAGATTAGGAACCGTTTAAGATGATATTTTGCTCTCAAGTACTCGGTCAGGATGGCGACGTCGTTGAATATGCAGAATCCTCCGCCGTAGTTTCTGCCTGCGTGATGGTAACCACCGCCCATAGAAATGGCGTTGGTCGCGCTTCCATTGAGGACTTGTTTGCCGCATTCGACTGCGCCGCCAACGATGAGCATTGCTGCTTCTAAAATCGCTGGGGAAACAGGTGTTTCAATGTCCCAAGGCTTGTTTTCCTTTGCACATTTGAAGATGGTTTGGATGTAGCTTTCATCGTGAACTCTTAACAAGTCTTCGTTTGAGGCAGGTTGTGGTGGGACGAGAACGACGTTGGGGTGGTTGAATAGTGACTGATCGTTGAAGAACTCCATTGCGGCTTCGAAACGGTCTCCTCTGAAAGGGTGTCCCTCACCAAGGTCGTATTGTTTGTATTTTTCGTGAAATGTTACGATAGTCTTCTCAAGCACCCTGAGTTCTCCAAGGTCAATCTAGGGCTGTTTCTAATAAAAGGGTCTTGTGACGAAGTTGAAGACTATATAGATAGAAAAAAGATTGTGAATGTGATTGTTGTTATGCTTGTTGCTTTTCTTTGCTTTCAAGCGTCATCTCTTTTGGTTTTGAGGCGTTGATGTCTTCTGATTCATTCTGAGTGTTTTCGGTTGAGCCTGGCTCCTTGCTTTCGCTGCTGCCCAAGGTTTGGGGTTCTGTCTCCAATTCCTCGATGACTTTTCCGCTTGAAACTGCCTTCACTGCTTGTTTGATCAGATCTAGTTCTTTTCGGGATGTTTCGAGTCCCATTGATATCACGTTGATTTCGCGTTGATAGGTTTCCTCGTTGACTTCGCCAGTGACATGTTGAATCTCGAAGTTGGCAAGAAGAATTTCCAATGTTCGGATTTGTTCTTTGAGCTCCATCATTTTGCCGTTCATTTTTTCGAACAGTGTTTTTTGCTGTCTTTCAATGTCCGTGATGGCTTCGGCTATTTCAACGTTAAACAGGTCATATGTGGATTGTGAGATTTTCCCGACACTCATCAGATTATCGAGAGCCTGTTTTTTCTTCTTGGCAGTCTCGTACTCTTCCTCTAGTTTCTTAAAAGAATGTTTCCAAGAGATCAATCCTTGCACCGATTAGGCATATCCGGTGAAGGCTGGAGATAACTCTTGTCAACATGCTGGTATATCGCTGACTACTATGACCTCATTTGCGTTTGTGGTTTTGAGTATCAAAGTTTAAAAACTGATCATCAAGAAAAACCGCTAGCCATTCAGAATTGACCAAAAACAATCGAAACAACACAGTCTGAGCAGCATGATCAACGGAAACTGCTGCTTCAAAACCATTTTTATTGACCTAGCGTTTCAGAAGAGGGGTGGTGCATCGAAATACTAAAAAGACACATCCATGATTCTTAGAAACCAAAACTCCGATAAGGGCCCGTAGCTCAGTCAGGACAGAGCACCGGACTTTTAAGCTGAAGATCACAGCAGAGAGATCCGGTGGTCGCGGGTTCAATTCCCGTCGGGCCCGCTTGAATTCTCTTTATGAAAAAATGCAGGATCAGAGAACCGACATATCAGGAAGGCATTCAGAAGCCATAGTTTGGATTCGATTTTGCCAGCTGAAGATAAGATCTCTCCAACTGTAGTGTGCATGTGACTCATTGCTTCGTTGAACGACAGTTGCTCGGAATACGCTTCACTCATGATTACCTGTTTCCTTGTGCGAGTCTAGGGATAACTCTAGCCTGGAACCTTCATTATTTGCTTTGAACGCAGAACAAGAAATTTTATTACCTTACGTGCAAGATAATTCAGCTCATGCGAAGGACGTTACGGAGCGAACCTAAAGGGAAGCGATCAGGTTTGAAAGATGTTGAGCTTAGGCTGATTTCGGAGCTGATAAAGGACAGCAGAAGGAGTGACAGAGAGCTTGCCAAGGCAATCGGTGTTTCCCAGCCCACTGTCTCAAGAGTGAGGGTGAAACTTGAGAAGGAGGGAATGATAGAGTATAGTGCAACGCCTAATCTTGCCAAGCTGGGATTCGAAATACTTGCCATAGCCCTAGGGAGACGGAACTACCAGAAACATCAGGAGATAAATATTCAAAAAGCAAAGAACTATGTTAGAGATCATCCAAACGTCCTGTTCGGTGCTTCCGGTAACGGGTTAGGCTGTGATAGAATATCAGTTTCAGTTCACAGGGACTTCTCAGATTATTCTAGATTTATGCAGGAAATACAAGCGGAATGGGCAGGTACTATGGATGTCGACTCTTTTCTCATAAACTTGAAGGGTGACGATGTTGTGCAACCCATGTCTTTCAAACAGCTTGCAGAATGGCTGAAAAACGAAAGGAAGCCAGAGTGAACAACGAGTTGAGTGATGAGGCTCTTTTCCAAAGAAGTCTGTGTTCCATTTCCAGCGGGTCCGCCATCATGTGCCTAGACCAGGTGTCTTGATCCTCTGGTTATCATTGTCGCATGGTATTTCGTTATAGATTTGAAATACATTAGGCTTATCTAAGACGGTGGGTCTTGGTTTTTTGGGACTTAGATGAACAAATCTTCGCGAGAGAAGTGTGATGAATACGCAAGCGTTGTTGACAGTTTTAGGACGCATGGAAAAGGGTTAAGTGACGTGCTTTGCAGGGTTCGCCGGATTGTTGAAGACTCAGGCATGGGTTCGGCTGAAAGTGAGAAAATCGGTGGTATTGAGACTCGTTTTTTGGCCATTCAAAACGAAATCTCGGAGTTGATCACTTCATTGCCTTCATCCGCGATGGTGAGGGAGGAGAGCTTGCGTGGTCCTCCTGTGATTGTCAGGTGTAAGCAGTGGGATGATTATAAGCTTCAAGCTTTGAACGCGAACACTGTCTCTTTCCTCTGCAGGGCTGAAGAGAAGGCTTTTCAGGTTGATGCCCTCAAGGAGGGGCGCGTCTATACTTACAGTGGTCAGATGCCTAATGATATTACGTTCTTGAGAGCTTGGCTGTCAAGAGAATTGTGCGTGGAAGAAAACAGGGTTTTGGAAGGGATACTTGCTATAGGCTAGGCGCAACGCAAGAACCATGGCTATATGTGTGGGTGCGAAACTATCGCGTAGGTCAGCATTGCGGTGGGTCGTTTCCTTCTTCTTCTTTTGAGTAAGAGTAGCAGCAGTAGCAATGTTATTAGTGCAAGACCTATGAGGAATGGAATCAGCAGCAGCCACAAAAGTATCTCATAATCGGGTATTATGCTGACTTGACCGTCTTCGAAAAAGTTGTTTTCAGTGTCCACTTCGTTTGGAAGGATAGTGGCGTTTGCGTTTAAGACGTAGGTGCCTGGTTCCACGTTCTTCGTGTTCCATATAATCACTAGCGGTAATGTGGTGTTAGGTGCGAGTGATTCTATCGTGATAGTTTGGATAAGGTTTGTATCGTAGTATATGGTCAGTTTGAAGCTTTCTGGGGTGTCTCCGAGGTTTTGGACCATTGCATCGATTGTCACGTTTTCTCCTGCGTAGGCTTCGGTTGTGTTTGCAGAAAGCCAAGTGACAGCAATGTCGTGGGTGATTGAAGGTGGAAGCGTTTTGACTTCGACTGTTCCATCAGTGAACCAGTTGTTCTCCAAGTTTGTCTCGCCTGGCACTGGTTCAGCGTGCGCTTTCAGCGTGTAGTTTCCGACCCCGACGTTGCTTGTGTTCCATTCGAACAGGAACATTTGTTCTGAATTCGGCGCTAGTAAGTGGACCATTTCGGTTCCGGTCGATGTGGAATCGTAGTATAGGGTGACGTTGAAGCTTTCAGTGACGTTTCCGAAGTTCTTCACTCGCACGTGCACTTCCACCGTTTCCCCGACTAGGATAATTCGACTTTCTGGCTGTACTGCTACCACCGCCACATCGTGGATATAGTGACTTGGCAACGAAAGTAGGGTTACTGTTCCGTCAACGAAGTAGTTGTTGGCTGTGTCTGCTTCGCCTGGCACAGGACTTGCAAAGGCCCAGATCGAGTAATTGCCTGGGCTCAGACTTGAAGTATTCCAGCTAAAGCTCAATGTGGTACTTGAGTTCGGTTGCAGAAAGAGAGAATTCCAGCCATGTATCTCCAGCATGTTCGCGTATGTCGTCAAGTTGAATGTTTCTGGGAAATCGCCGATGTTGGCAGCGACAACCGTTATTTCAATGCTGTCGCCTACGTATGCTTGATATTCTGAAGCATTTACGGCAGTTACTGCAACGTCATGTTTTGGGGTCGGAGGGTGGACCCCTGTGATGAGAACGGCGCCATCGACGTACAGATTATTGGCAATGGTTGTCTCATTAAACAATGGTGGAATGTACGCTTTTATTACGTAGCTTCCTTCTGGCATTCCTGTGGTATTCCAATTTATGGCTTGGCTTCGCTCTTCATTGGGAGCGAGGCTGGTTATGTGGGATTCATCGATCTGGACGTCATCATAGAAGAATCTTAAAGTGAAGCTCTCAGCTAGGCTCCCCAAGTTCTTGACCCTTGCTACAATCGATACTGGATCACCCGCCACTATCTCGTTTGGACTGGCTGAAAGCGCTATGACTGCAACGTCATGGATTATCTGTGGGCAAATTCTTATTCTTACTGAGCCGTCAACGTAAGTGTTGTCTGCCGTATTTGTTTCTCCTTGAACAGAAGTTGCTGTTGCACTCATTTGGTACACGCCCTCAGGGATCCCAGCGGTATTCCAATGAAAGACCACAATTCGTTCTGAGTGAGGTGCCAGTTCCATGATGCTTTGTTCACCGATTAGGTGAGCGCCATAGTATGCTCTCACGTTGGTTGCTTCTGTAGAGTTTCCGTTGTTTCTAACCGTTACTCTCAAGTCAATGGTTTGACCTTGGCAGACTTCATACGTAGAGCATGTTACGTTGGTAACCTGTATGTCATGTACGCATACGGGTTCTCTTTTTAGCTCTATTGTGCTTGTGAAATTGTTGTCGGTGAGGTCGGCCTCTTGCGGATAAGTCTGGAGATTAGCTGTTATTGTGTAGTTTCCCTCAGGCATTCCTGTGGTATCCCAGTTGTCATAGAAGACATAGAATGCGTAGGGTTCTAGAGAGCTTATTGACCGAGAAACCGGCACAAGGCCATCAGTATGTAGCGTCACATTAAGATTGTTTAGCGCGACTGTTCCCTCGTTTCTTATCACTACAGTGACGGGTATGACTATGCCCGGCTCAGCCTTTACTGGCCAGACATCAAGAAAAACGGCCCCATCCACGAAATCAGCTTGGACTGGATTGTAAATTGTTAGCCATAAGACTGTTGATATTTCTGGACAATAAGCTGAACTATTAGCGTCGAGTGCTACTGCTGTGATCATTGCTCTACCTGGGACTGCATACTTTTGGGTGGCTAACTTGCCGTAGATGTGCCAGTCTTTCTCATCTGGTGGTAGTGTAAGGTTCGTTACCTCAAATGAGTCGACGGGCACGTTCAGCTCGTCAAAGAGTGTGACTCCTAAGCGCGTGGTTTTCGGCGTCCAAGCGTTGTTTCTGAGCGTTATTTCCACACCTACGTAGCCACCTAGACCAAAAGTACTGCTTTCGTTAAGGTTCTCGTCGAGTGTTCTCAAAGATCTTAATTCAACAAGCCAATTGACCTGAAAAGCTAGAGTGTCAATGTATTGATTCCCTGCAACGTCGACTCGTGCGATGACGGTCCACAACCCAAAAGCGTCTGTGTGGTTTATGTGAAGCAATGAGAACAGTGTTTCAGCAATTCCGCTAGCATTGGTCTCAGCCACTTGATAGAATTTCAGATTGTGAGTACTTGGTGGTCCAGTGATCTCGTATGAGACAAGTTTTCCAATGACTGGTTCACCGTTTGCTCTCACTAACGAGTACAGTATGACCAAATCCTGTGGACCGAACAAGTCCGTCGGCTCGTTTTGTCCTTTGCCATCGTATCGGATATTCTGTGTAAAAACATCGATGTAGGTTCCTGAATCAGCGCATGAGCCCCCATGTACGAGGAGTTCAGCCGAAGTTGCCACTAGGTTTATTGCTAACAGCAGGATGATCGTAGTAATCTCGAGGCATGTTTTGATTTTCACGTGTTCTCAACTCATGTTAGCGGTATGGCGAACACTTCCATAATCGAGTGTCTGGTTGATGTCAGCAGATCATCACTCCGTCGCCGCTCTAGGGAAATTCAAGGGTTTTCCCCTCTTCTCCATTGAAATGATGGTTGAAAAGCGATATTTAACCAGCTATGTAAGATACGTCCATATTCCTCAAGGCGATATATTGTATCATACTAAAGACTACACAATCTACCAGAGAGCCACACAGACAAAAGAACGCCAGTCGTCTCATCGCATTTCTCCTTCTACATGAGCAGTATCACGAGTCGGTTTGCAACTGAGACGAGCGTTATTATGGCTGTTGAGGCGTATATTCCGAAAGGAATTGTTTTCTTCAGCAAGCTAACATACTCTTTTTTCGTGCTCCGAGTTCTTGCAAGCCTTCTTGTTGCCAGAAGCATGAAACACACTAGCAGGAACATGACTGAAGATGAGAAATAAGGTGTGAGATGCAATGAGACTAGTGCAATGTAGATGTTTGACTCCAAGTATGGCGAATGAAACGAGTAACTTATCAGTCGCAGGATTTCTTCAACTACTACGAATGTGAAGACTAGGAGGAAGAACTTGCTCTGAATGTTTTCTATCCCAGTGAGAGTTATCTGAGGTCTCACGGATGCTTTTGAGAGGTAGTCGTGGTCGACGGATGGCAGACTTGTTTGCAGGTTTGAGGGGCAGCCGTGGTTTGCTGGCTGGTGGTGTTCTGTGCAGTGGTATTCTTTGCAGTGGGGACATAGGTGACCTACGTATATGGGTTTGCTGCAGTAGCTGCATTGCACTTGTGATCTCGCCTCTCGGGGTTTGGCTTTGGCTAGGGTATCTGTCCAGTCAGTTTCTCCAATAGCGCCGTCCACAGCGGCATGTACGTGGATGCGTCGATGTTCGCTATGAGGTCCTGGTATCTTATCGTGATGGCCATCGTTAAGCTGGCGAACCCCATGTTCAGCGTTCTTTGTGCGTCTTGGTAGTTGATCAAGACTACTCCGAGCACCATGTAGTAGGTTGTCACGTTCTGGCCTGATATTGAAGATGTTACGGTCGCGTGGTCTGCTGCGACACGCAGCGACACTTGGCCTTCGGTGTAGTTTAGGCTGAAGTTTGTCGTTGAAAAGTTGACTAGAGCTACGTAGGGAAGAATGTTCTTGACTGGGTCGATCGGGACTTCTGCTGCGAAGACTCTGACGGGCACGGGTATCTGCATCACCGACACCAGCACGATCGACGCCAACAATGTGGCAGCAACTGTTTTCCAGCGCCAATCATGAACGTTGGTTTCTGGCACTGCTGATCTTGGTTTTCTAACAACACTTCTCGGCGCCTGCATGGGAGCCTCTGCGTCGGGCATGTAACCGCAACTCAAGCATTTATTGTAGACTTCATCCATGAAGCCTGAAGAATCCCTTCGGCACAATATCATCATTTCTTCGTCGCATTTAGGGCATTTCAAGAGTTTTTCCCTTCTTCTCCATTGAAATAATGGTTGAAAAGCAATATTTAACCAGTTATGTAAGATACGTCCATATTCCTCAAGGCGATATATTATATCGTTTGAAACACGAAACCCGACTACTGTGATTATGCACGAACGACGACAGCGCAAAGAGAATACGAAGTATCGATTAGAAGATGTGATTCAGTTCTGACACGAGTAGGAAAAAGGGGTTTAGGAACACGCATGCACGCTACCGCATTAAGCGAGTCATTTTCTCATGGATCATAGGTTTTTATACGCGACCACTTATAGATTTAGGAGGATGGGATAATGAGCAGGATTGTGATAGACCCGATGGTCAGACACGGTAAGCCAATAATAAAAGGCACTAGAGTACCTATTGACGTAATCCTGGGATCTCTTGCATGCGGAATGTCCGTTGATGAAGTTGCCAAAGAGTACGGAATCACAAAGAAGGATGTTCTGGCAACAATAGAATACGCTGCCAAACTTGTATCAAAAGAAGAAATAGAAGAATATGCATAAGTTGAAGTTTCTCCTTGATGCAGA
>Ga0315291_10003256_pt1 | contig 21025 bp, 10 predicted proteins | sample YL17G12_20_MG_FD_203070 | JGI IMG/M metagenome (GOLD analysis project Ga0315291, IMG submission 203070) | Sediment microbial communities from Yellowstone Lake, YNP, Wyoming, USA - YL17G12_20 | ecosystem: Environmental > Aquatic > Freshwater > Lake > Sediment | place: USA: Wyoming | collected...
ATAGTGGTGTTATTTGGGAGAATTCCCGTGGTGTAGTTCGTAGCAGACTTGATTCCTTTGTAAATGACCGGCGTCGAGCTGTTAGCATTCAGCACAGCGGTCCTATCGGTGCCTAAGAACACATAGTGCCCGTTCGTCCCCTTAGTCTTGAAGCCCGAACCCCAGCTAAGGAGGCTGTTCACGTCACAAAATACATCGCCGTCAGGCCAATTGGGACTATGGGCCTTTAACGGCGCCGTTGTGAAGGTCCAGATATCACCCTTATATACCGTGCCGCCTTCCTCAACCTCGTCGATACGCCAATAGTAGGTTGTTGACACCTTTTCAAGATTCGCGGCTGTTATACTCATGAGAGTGGCCGCACCGAGCTGCTCTATCCACTCAGGCGAATCAGGAGTGGCATTTTCCACAGCGGTCCTGTTGGTTCCAAAATAGACATCGTGGGCGACGGCGGTCTCTCCGGCTAACCACCGAATCGGCTGCTTGGCCATATTTATCGCGCCATCAGCCGGAGTAGGCCCCCAAGCCTTTAACTGCGGCGGCGGGCCGAGCTGTTTTATTTCTGCATCCGACAACGCACGGTTGTAAACCCGGACTTCGTCCATAAGCCCGTTCCAAAGATTACCGTTGGTAGTGAAGGGTTCGCAGCCAAGCTTAAAAGTCCCGGATGAAGCGCCGAGTATTTCTGCTGTGGGATAGTTTCTTTCCGGCTTTCCATTAACGTATGTCCTGATGTAATTACCTCGAGAATAGACACCGGCAACGTGATACCAAACGCCCTGTGTCAAAACCGTTCCACCTGCAACACCTCTATTGAGGATGGCCGAGCCACCAGATGTTCGAATCTCAAATTCAAGCGTGTTGTCAGAGTATATGCCCATCTTATAGCCGCCGGTAGTACCATCCTGGTTGCCTCCAACTTTCTGATCACCACCTAGTGCAGCAAGTTTGACCCAGGCGGTAATTGTGACTGAACCTGTAATATGCAAACTTGAACCATTCCCGCAATCAACGTAATCATTAGTACCGTCGAATTGAAGCGCACCATCCAAATACCCAGCCGCCCATACCGGGCCATTGATGAGGGTTCCATTATTGTTATTGCCGGAAGAGTCAATAGCAGTAGTGCCGGAAGCATCGTCAAGCTTCCACCAGCCGACAAGACTAGGGTCGGCAGCTTCAGCGGCGGTATTCAGAACCGCACCCAACAACAAAACAAAAGAAACCAAATAAGTAAATTTTCTGCACATAAATATTCCTCCTTCAAGAGAGGTTAAAAAGACTCCGTTTTGGCCACACACCAAAACAACACCTTATCCTCAACAGGCTCCGATAACTTCATAGCATATTACACCTGTATCGGACAACCCGACAAAAAATATATACAAAAACGCAAAAGAGATAAACCCTCTCCCCATCGTGTGTTTGCCCGGCAGACTTTCGTAAAATGCCTGCTACCACCTCCTTCCCTCCAAATTCCCGACACAAGCCGGCAAAGAAGCAACCAAAATGTTCGGAGAACGCAAACTCCTGACTTGCCTTTGCGCCTCTGCAAATACATTGCTTCTGTCAGAAGTTTTATAAAACCACTATTATCCCAGACTCCAATCCACAAGTCCTATAAACCTTTATACCAAATTCTCCGGCCCATTTCAAGCATTATTTAGCATTTTTTGCGTCCCGGATACGTTCCGGACAGTATTTTTTGTGGCGGCAGTTCATAGCCCGGACTTTGATAATCGGCGGAATTTCAGGGGTCTGGATGATTTTGGGGGGGTCTGTAGAATTAAACCTAATTTTTAGACCAAAATCAAAGGACTAAGCTTTCCAGATTAAGCTGGAAATTACACTAAGAACCTCTATATAAGTGAACCAAATGCCCTTGACCACAAACCCGAAATATGAGGTAATCTTACAAGCTGGACTTTGATTGCGGCAAAACGCAGGACGCCACCCGGCATATTTGGTATTGCAGAATCAGGTACTTAGGGCTCGTAGCTCAGCGGTAGAGCAGTGGACTCATAATCCATTGGTCCAAGGTTCGAATCCTTGCGGGCCCAGTCATGCGAAGAGCAGTCCAACATTCCTTTGGGCGAGCGCAGGTTGGGCCTATTTTTGGGGGGCCACAGAGTTGTGCAAGATTTACCCGGCATCCTTGAAATTACCGGGCTGCACAGAACCGGTAAACCATTGAGGAAAAAGAAGGAGGTGGAATTCGGTAAACTTCTATCCGCTACGGCTAAATCATTGATACCTTACTTCTGGCCGGTGTACCACCATTTGGGGACATCGTCGCCGGTGGTCTCTCTAAAGGGACTCAACGTGCTCATCCAGCCAGAGGACATTGGCGCGGCCGCCGGTTTGACTCAGGGGAGTTTCTTTCTCAAAGGATCGTAGTACCGATTAGGTATATCGTTTCCCTTTGTTTCTTTTATTATACTGACGTGATTGTCAAGCCACAGGGTGTTCAGCGTTCCACCTGTTTCATCGTCACTGCGGCTCCTTATATTATGCCTGAATATCCCTCTGTAATAGCGCTTGCGGTCACCATTTGGCCATCTGTAATGACCCAAATTCTCAGTACCCCGCCCAAGACAGAGCATATCGTTATGGGTTGGGTCGTCGCCCTGTTCAAGTCTCGGCTCCATGTGGTCGTGAGTTACAATAACCTCACTCTGATTTCGTATTGTATTTACGTTTTCTCTATCTAAATATCCGTTGAATCCGTAAGCAGAGTCGTAAAATTCTACGAAATCGTCGCCATAAAGCTTAGTTGCTACCTCCATTTCATGATTTCTTCTTAAGGACGGACAACCAAAAATACGAGTGTCATTGACAAAGCTTTTGAAGGCGGTCCCCCAATATGAGTCAGGCTCGGTTGGCGTATAATAACGCCCGTCTGAATGGCGCCAATGGTTTTCATTACACCAGCTCCAGTCGTCCCACATAACTCTGGGCATTTTGAAGTCGTTCTCCTGCAGATACATAAAGATAACGAGTCCCACCTGTTTTAAGTTTGACCTGCAGCTAATATCCCGTGCTTGTTCCTTTACCCTTTGCAGTGCCGGCATCAGAATCGCCATCAGCAGCGCAATAATTGCAATGACGACCAGAAGCTCTATCAACGTGAATGCTCTTTTATTCTTCATAATAATGCTCCAGCTCATTTTAAGGAGTAATTGAAAACGCCAAAATCAGTGTACACCTTTTGACAATGCAAGTCAAGAAAAACTGCGTTAAACGAGACTTGCACGGTCTATAAGCCCCACGGACTTCGCATCGGCCTTGATAACATTCGAGCGGCCTGCTCATCATCAAGGATTACCTGATTGTCAGGGTCCCATTTTATCCTGCGGCCGAGGCGCATTGCAATATTCGCCAGATGGCAGACAGCAACCGAGCGGTGCGCTTCTTCCACCGGTGCTGCCGTGGGCTGCCTGGTCTTTATACAATCAAGGAAGTTGGCGTAGTGATTGTCTGACTTATAGAGCCGGACTTCGTTATTTGCGATTTCTTCCTGCAATATGGATTTCGGCTCAGCATCAATGCGGCCGCGGTCAACGTAAAGCCAGCCTCGGTTGCCAGTAAATTTTATGCCATTCGGGTATTGACCGGGCACAAATTCGTTCCTCGCAAAGCATATCACCCTCACGCCGTTGGCGTAGGTGCATTCGAACCGCCAGTGAACCGCTGTGTCGAACAGGCCGTCTTTGGGAAACACGGCTTCACCCTGCACCTCAATCGGCCCGGTATGGGTCGTCCCCATTGCCCATTGCGCGATGTCGATGTGGTGCGCACCCCAGTCAGTAACACAGCCGCCCGCATAGTCGGAAATCCATCGCCAGCCAAAGGCATCGACGCGTTTGGGCGAATACGGAGCCATCGGAGCAGGCCCAAGCCACAAATCATAGTCCAGGTCCTCGGGCGCAGGAGCAAAATAAAAACCGTCAAGCGACATACTGCCGGGCACTTCTACCTCGATAGTGCGAAGTTTGCCAACTCGACCGTTGCGCACAAGCTCACAAGCCCTCCTGAATCGCTCCTCCGAACGCTGCTGCGTGCCCGTTTGAAAAACCACACCGTATCGGTGAACCGCCTCCACCATTTTGCGGCCCTGGTTAATGGTCAAAGCAAGCGGCTTTTGACAATAGATGTCCTTGCCTGCAACAGCCGCCTGGACGGCGATAATGGCGTGCCAGTGGTCAGGCGTGCCAATGGTGACCGCATCAATGTCTTCACGTGCCAGCATCTCACGAAAGTCAACATAATCCCGGCAGCCGCGCCACTCTTTATCTTTACCGTAATAATCCTCAACCATTTTCCCGGCCCGCCGGCGGTTTGCCGCCTGTGGGTCGCATACCGCCACTACCTGCGTTCTCGCGTCCGCCATCAAAGACTTCATATCATTGGTCCCCTGTCCGCCGACCCCGATAGCGCCGACTGCAATTCTCTCGCTTGCTGCAACTTGTCCATCCTTGCCAAGCGCCGAGGGAGAGACAATATAAGGGAAAGTAACCGCACCAATGGCCGTACCCATCGCCTCTTTGAGCAACCTGCGTCGCGTGAGATTTTTGTTCATAACCGCTGACCTCTCAATCACATCAAGGCAACCCTTGATGCGGTCCCATTCGAATCATAACGTGCGTTGGCAGTTCAGCGATATCGCTGACGCCGACTTGCGAGTGAACGGATGTATAGCGTCTTTCAACGGCAGGCCCCTTACCTCAATCCGGCTGACATCGTGCGTCCCCACACCCGCGGCAGCCAACAATTGCAGGTAGTTCTCGCCCGGAAACGGCGGCTGCTTATGGCCGGCCATCGGGTTATGCCCCATCACGGCTGCACACACAGCATCGGTGCACACCGCGTTGCGTCCGACCAGCAAAAGCTTGGGCTGAATTGGCTCTACGCCCTGGTTCCAGAATCCCTCGCCGCCCCTGACCGTGTCGATGCCGTCGATTACAGCGAGGTCCACCGGCCTGGCACATACAACATCGGCCACAGTGCGGGGCACACGGTAATGCCAGTCGCGCGGAATCCCACGGTCGATTTCACGCGGCACACCGGCGGGCAAAGTCCGCTCGCCATTATGAATTTGTCCCACACGGGCCTGAACAGTATCCTCATTGGGGGCATCATCGCCATACAGGGCGGTCGGCAGCATACCGAACAAGTTTTTCGAGGCCCCCGTAACACCCGCAACGGCATGCTCCTTGAGCTTCGACAGCGAGATAAAGACATCCGTTTTTTCGTACCACTGGTTGACATCGAATGCAGGGAAGAGGTATCCGCCCCACGGCACCTTGAGCCTGGCGTAGGCCGGCCCGGTCCCGCGGTTCTTTGTGTTCTCGAATACGACCTTGTCGCCCCCGGCGGAGCGGATTGCCGCCAGGTCCCATCCGGCTTTGGTCGTCAGTATCTGCTCAACCGGCTCGCGGTAGTACAGGGCTTCTACAATCGCAATCCGTCTCGCTCCGGCTTCATTAAGTGCGGCACATAGCGCCCCGACGATGCTCGGATGAACCTGGTAGGTTCGAGAGGCGGGCAAGCCGCCCAACTGCTGAATTTGACCGGTAAGATTTAGTTTGACCGTTACCGTTTTGCCGCGGACAAGTTTGCCGATGCCGCCAATCATCTCTAACGCCGCATCAAGTTTGCGACGGACCAGAGCCGGCTCGTACGACTCGCAGCGCTGAATGGCCACCGGCAGACTCGGCGCACTCTTTGACAGGTCAGGCAGCGGGACAACCGATTCCCGCTCTGCACCCAGGGTCAAAGAAAACTTGCCGCCAACCAGCGCTGCTGCGGTCCCAAGACCGCGGATTAGTATCTCCCGGCGATTCATTATACCAGACATAACTGTGCCCTCACCATTCGTGGTTCGTGTTTCGTGGTTCGTATGTTGTGCAGTCGGCACTCAGAATTCAACAAGCAAAAATCAGATAAACGAGGAAGATACGATACACCGAACGCCCAAATTCTGCAAGCGGTTTTTCTCGTTTTCCCGCCAAGGATGCAAAACTTGCGTTCCCTGCGAGAGCCGGGCAGGAATTTCCGGCGGCAAGGACCTCCTCGAAAATACAGGGTGAATCCACTATGCTGCAACGAAATCAGATAATGGGCCGACGCCGTGTATCTTTGGCCCGGATGTCTCCATCTCGTTTCCTGCGAAAATTGTGCTTAAACTGCTTGTTACCGGTCTGCGTATCGGATAGAATTCTACTCTTGAGAACCCGACAGCATAACACTATGCTGGAGACGTTTGGGTCTCGAAATTATGACTTTGTTACAAGGAGACGACCAATGAGTCAAACAGAAGTAAAACACTTGAGCCGGCGGCAGTTCCTGCGAGGCGCCGCAGCAACAGTGGGCAGTCTTGTGGCTGCGCCGGTAATTGTAAAATCAACGGCGTTGGGTCGTGATGGAAGGGTTGCCGCCAGCGAGCGAATCGTGCTGGGGGGAATCGGTATCCGCAACCGCGGCTCGCACGACCTGCAATGGATGCTGCCGGAGCCGGACGTGCAATTTGTCGCAGTTTGCGATGCCCAGAAAGCCAGTCGCGAGGCCATCAAGCAAATGGTGGACAAGCGGTACGGCAACAAGGATTGCGCCACATACAGTGACATCCGGGAGTTCCTGGCCGTGCGCACGGACATCGACGCTGTGCTCATCGCCACAGGCGACCGCTGGCACTCGCTGGCCTCCATACTGGCAATGCGGGCAGGCAAGGATGTTTATTCCGAAAAGCCTTCAGCTATGACCATCGCCGAAGGCCGGGCGGTCGTGGAAACCGCCAAACGCTACGGTCGCATTTACCAGACCGGCACACAACGGCTGAGCGAGGGAAATTTCATCTTTGCCATTGAGCTGGCCCGCAGTGGCCGGCTCGGCAAGGTGCATACCGCCTACGCGCATATTGCTCCCTGGGACGCAGCGGAGATGAGGCACGACTGGCTTGCCGCAGAGCCCGAACCGCCCAAAGATGAGGTGGATTGGGACCAGTGGTTAGGCCCTTGTCCCTGGCGGCCTTACAACGCCGAATACGTCCGCGGGGGGTGGCGCGGCCACTACGACTTCCACACCAGCTGCATCGGCGAATGGGGCGCCCACACGTTCGCCCAGGCCCAGGCAGGAATCAATGCGCTGGACACTTCAGCGGTCGAGTATGGATACGTAAACAATCCCACCGGTGATGAAATGGTCACCAGGTTCGCCAACGGCGCCAAAATGGTCTTGAGTCGAGGCGATAAGTGGTGGCGCGGCTCCTGTGGTATGCGTTTTGATGGCCCGGAGGGCTGGGTTGCAGTCGCGGATGGCTACTCACAACCGGATGTTTCGCCGCCTTCCCTGATGGCCGACTTTAAGAAAATAGTATATGACTACGTGGCCCGCACGCAGCGACCGCTAAGTCACGTGCGAGATTTACTTGACTGCGTCAAGTCGCGCCGTCAAACCGTGGCCAATCCGGTAGTGATGCACAGGTCCATGTCCACCGTGCACGCGGCGAATATCTGTATGTGGCTCAAACGGGACATGCGCTACGACCCCGTCAAAGAGGAATTCATCAACGACCCGGAAGCCAATCGGCTGCGCTCCCGCGCGATGCGTGAGCCGTGGACCATTTAAGGACCAACTTTAACCCGAAGGAGACAAAAGTTATGTCAAAGTCAAAAATATACTTCGCGATGGTCATCACGTTGCTGCTCGCCGGCGCTATGCGGTCGTTTGGACAAACCGTCCCGCCGGCCACAAAGGAGCAGGTGGACAAACTGACTGCCGTGCTGAAGTCGGATGCGCCGCAAAAGGAAAAGGTCGATGCCTGTCGTCAACTGGCCGTCATTGGCACCAAAGACGCTATTGCACCGCTGGCGGCGCTGCTCGGCGACGAAAAACTCTCGCATATGGCCCGCTACGGGCTGGAGCCTATCCCTGACCCTGCCGTGGACGATGCCTTGCGTGATGCACTCGGCAAACTCAAAGGCCGGCCGCTGATCGGCGTAATCACCAGCGTCGGCGTGCGCCGCGATGCCAAGGCGGTCGCAGCGCTAACGAAAATGCTTCAGGACACTGATACGGAAGTGGCCCAGGCGGCAGCGAGGGCGATGGGCAAAATCGGTAACTCTGCCGCGGCCAAGGCGCTGCAAAGCGCACTGCCAAAGGCGCCTGCCGCCAATCAGCTTGCGCTGTGCGAAGGCCTGTTCCGCTGCGCCGAGGCGCTTGCCGCCGAGAACCAGCGAGGCGAGGCCATCGCGATTTACGACCAATTGCTCACTTTGAAGGCGCCGCACCAGGTCCGTACCGGCGCCCTGCGAGGCGCGATACTGGCCCGTCAGAAGGACGGCCTGCCGCTGCTGCAAAAACATCTGCGAAGCAGCGACTACATTCTGTTCTCCGCAGCCGTCCGGACCTCGTATGAATTGCCGGGCGCCGAAGTAACCAAGGCGCTGACCGCTGTGTTGAATCCGCCCACCGGCGTACCCGAGGACAATCAAATCCTTGTTATCCAGGCGCTCGGCAAGCGCGCCGATGCAGCGGCGCTGCCGTCGCTGTTCGCCCTGGCCAGGAGCGGCGCGAAATCCGTTCGCCTCGCAGCCATACGTGCCCTGCCGGAGATTGGCGATGCGTCCGCAGTGCCCGTGCTGGTGGAATTGCTGGGAGATACCGACCGTGAGATTTCACAAGCCGCGCAAGAAGGCCTCGCTGCCCTCCCGGGCCGGGAGGCCGACTCCGCCGTGATGGCGATGCTCAATAGCAGCGAGATCGGCCGGCGGCTGACCGCACTTGAATTGATCGGGCGCCGGCGAATGGTTACAAGCATCCCGGCATTACTGAAAACCGCCGGCGACGCCGACCCGAAGGTCCATCCGGCTGCGCTGCGAAGACTTGGCGATCTGGGTGGTCCTGCCGAACTGCCGGCGCTGCTTAATCTGCTTATGCAATTGAAGGAGCCACAGGACCTGGATGCGGCTGAACAGGCATTGAGCAATATCTGTGTGAAAGCCGATAATCCACAGTCATACACCGAGAAGCTTACCGGCCTGCTATTGCAGGCCCAGCCCGCGCAAAAGAGCACCCTGCTGCGAGTTCTCAGCACCATTGGCGGAACGAACGCTCTGAAGGCTGTACGAGCGGCGGTCAATGACTCCAATACGGAAGTCCGCGCCGCCGCCATCCGCGCACTTGCCGGATGGAAAACTGCGGATGCGGCTCCTGACCTGCTCGCGTTGGCCAAGACCGCCGACAATCCAAATGACAAGACGCTCTGCCTGCGAGGTTACATAGGCTTGGCGGCCCATCCTGAGCTGCCTGCCGACCAGCGATTGTCGATGTGCCGTGAGGCCGCCGGTCTGATTCAGCGAACCGATGAAAAGAAGCTGCTTCTGAGTGCGTTGGGCGGTATCGACTTACCCGGTGCACTCGAGCTTATCGTGCCGCATCTGGATGACGCGGCCACGCGGGAGGAAGCCGGCACGGCTTTGGTGGCGATTGCCGAAAAACTTTTGAAAGGAGACAATGCCTCAACGCTCGCACCTAAACTAATCGAACCGTTAGGAAAAGCAGCACAGGCCACCTCCAACGCAGAACTGGCCAAGCAAGCCAAAGCATTGTTAAAGCAGGCACAGAGCAAGGCGAGCACACCCAAATAATAAACCGGATGTTGCTGTCAGCGATACATCTGTAATTGTCCAATGAGCACATCGTCTGCCGTAACTGCAGCAAGAGCGAAGCAGTCTTATCGGTACATCTGAAAAGACCCCTCGCAAAGCCGTAGAAAGTACGAGTATGACTCTCTGGGGCGTTTGAGGCAAATCAGGGACCAAAGTTTCAATACTCCGGCCGAATACCAATACGATGAGCTTTCCAGGAGAACGATGCTTACGCTTGGCAACGATGCGAATGCCGTCTATGAAACCGACAGACTCTTTCGCCCGGATAAACGACAACAAGCCGGCGATTGAGCTGCCGCGTTATAGTTTTACCCGCGTGCGAATCCCCAAACGCTCACCCCGGTAGATAGGAGCATATTATGCAACCGAGGACAATAGCAAACCGCATATTCCTGATGTGTCTGGTCGCAGCGGGATTTTGCTCCCAACAATGCTTAGGCCAGCGCAACGTCAAGCTGCAGACCCAGACAAAAAGCGTGGGCAAATACCAGAAGATAGAATTATCCATACAGGTGGACGGCAAATACGATAATCCCTTCGACCCTGATGAAGCTGACTTAGCGGTGCTCCTAAAGACACCCGGCGGCAAGGAAATAACCCTGCCTGCTTTCTATTGCCAGGAATATGAACGCCGGAAAATCACCCGCGGCGGAAAGGCAGCCAACTGGTATTACCCAACCGGAGAAGGCGCGTGGAAGGCACGATTCTCGCCAGCCGAAACAGGCGCCTATCTTGCAACAGCGATATTGAAGGACCGCAACGGTTCACTCCGGTCAGAGAGCCTGAAATTCGACTGCACCGCTTCGGCCAACAAAGGATTCCTGCAGGCGGGCCGCAAAGACCCCCGGTTCCTTGAGTTCAGCGAGGGGGGCTTTTTCTTCCCAATAGGCCAGAACCTTGCGTTCATCGGTGAAAGTCAATACGTTGACGTTACGAAAGCGGAAGAAATATTCGGCAAACTTGCGAAAAATGGCGCCAACTTCTTGCGAATCTGGACCTGCTGCGAAGATTGGGCGATGGCCATAGAGGCGAGAAAAAGCGCCTGGGGCCGGTCGTGGTACCGCAACGCAACCATTGTGCCCACACCAGGAAATGAAAACAACCCAAACGCTCGCAAATGCGTGAAGCTCGAGGGCGGCAACGGGACATCGATTACTGTTTCACCTTCTCACTCCGTGGCGCTGCGGCCAAAGACACGTTACATCCTGGCCGGACAATTCAAGGCGGACGGACCATCCGGGCTTCGAGTGGAAGTCAGCCATAATAACGGCACGATGACCTTCGACGCCGGCCCAAAAGACCAGTGGACGAATTTTAAGCAAGAGTTTGTCACCGGCGAAAATGATTTCTGGTTGGGCAAAGTAGTCCTGAGCATAGTGGGGACAGGAACAATCTGGCTGGATAATCTATCGCTCAAAGAAACCGATGGCGGGCCGCAGCTTCTGTGGGAGGCAGACGTGAATCGCCCGATAAGAGGATTCTACAATCAGATTGACTGCTTTATGCTGGACCAGATTCTGGAGGCGGCTGAACAAAACGGCATCTACCTGATGTTGTGCCTGATTACCAGAGACCTTTATATGAACACGCTCTCAAACGACCAGAGCAGGGAATATCAACAGGCAATCAAGGACGCCGGGAAGCTGATGAGATATGCGGTAGCGCGATGGGGTTATTCCACGAGCGTGGCCGCCTGGGAATACTTCAACGAGATAGACCCCGGCAAACCCACCGACCGCTTTTACGATGAGCTTGGCAAGTACTTGGAGCAGATTGACATCTACCATCATTTGCGGACAACAAGCACGTGGCATCCTTCGGCAAAAGACTGTCACCATCCCCTGCTCGACATCGGCCAGTTGCACCACTATATGCGGCCGGAAACAAAGGAAAACTACAAGGATGAAGTAGAGGTAGTGCTTGATAAGGTGCGGTTTTTGAGAGAACACGCCCCAAGCAAGCCTGTGCTGATAGGCGAGTTCGGCCTGGCCACTCCAAAATGGGGACTCAGCGAAGATATGAAACAGGACAATAAGGGTATTCATTTCCACAATTCACTCTGGGCATCGGCCTTCGCCGGCGCTTCAGGGACGACATTATTCTGGTGGTGGGACCAGCTGGATAAGCAGGACGCATACGGCCACTATCGACCGCTCGCTGCATTTTTAAGGGACGTTTCCTTCGCGGGCCTGCAGGAAATCAAAGCCACAGTGTCCAATCAGCAAATCCGCCTGCTCGGTTACCAGGGCAGTGACCGCGCATATATATGGGTTTTTAATCGCCAGGCCACGTGGTGGAACTGCGTGATTGAAAAGCAAACGCCGCCACAAATAACAGAGGCCACAATCGAATTTCCGGGTCTTGAGTCCGGCAACTATCGTGTCGAGTGGTGGCACACACAGCAAGGCAAAACGATTGCCAAGAAGCAAATTTCTCTTACACAAGGTCCCCTGCGGGTCCCGGTCCCGACGTTTAGCGATGACATCGCCTGCAAAATCAAACGGCAGGGGAAGTAAGACTGCCCCTGATAAATAATATAGAGACACTTATCCGCATAATGGCGGACTGAGTCACTCAGCGGCTCAATGGGTCAATAATCAGGGCGACTTCCCAATCTTCGTATTGAGCCTCTAATGCCGCCGTCAGCTTCTGCCGAACATCGGAGTCCAGGCGGTCGTTTCGCCACCATCGCTTATGGGCGGCCTCACGCACGGGATAGAAGTTGCAGCCATTGGTGCCGTAGTTGCGAAAGCCGGTGTGCCTCCGCCACGCCAAAGACAACCGGCAATACCTCGTCAACAGTTCAAGTAACTTCTCATCATCCGGCTGACCACCCCTGACCATTTTGCAGAACGTCATAGCCGCACTGTGGATTCTAAGCTGGGCCGCTAAATCGCGAGCGAGCTGGCCCTGGTCGGGAAAGAGCTTTATGCCAATCGGCCCCAGCCGACCAAGCTGCTGATTTTTCTCGAACATCTCCAACTGCTCAGCCAATGCCTCGGCGTTCGGGGCCTCTGGATTGCCCAGACTTAACCAGGCATTTGTAAGCAGCTCTGTATTCTGAGGATAAACAAGCCTGGCAAGCTCCCGCATTGCTCTATCAGCCGGCTGGTTGCGCAGCTCAATGTCCCACAATGCACGCGTAAAGTAGTAGATGTTCGGCAACTGGCAGACAGGGGTCTGCGCGTTGCCCATTGCGCCCCGGACCTTACTTACCCGCTGCGGGACATCCAGTGCCTTTTGCAGGACAGGGGGAACGACTGTGGTGAAAGGCAAACTTGGTTCAGGCTCAACCGCACCATAAGGGTAATAAATGACCCGGTTGAGCACACCTGACTCTTCCGCCACCTGCCAGTGCTCCGGAAACGCCGCTGTCAGCAGCCAGGGCTCGGGTGAACGCTGGAGCAATTCCCTGACTGTGTCCCGCCAATTTTCTTTTTGCTCTTTGTTGCCCCAGCCGAACCACATCCAGTAAACCAGCTTGGCATCGCGACCGAGTATGGCGTGATGATTGATAAGCTCGCGGTTCATCATCAGGATGTCAACAAACTCCGATGCAGGGCTGCCCTTCCATCCGCCCGGGTCGCTGTCAATCACCCAATAACCATCGGCATTATCGCAGACCTTGTAGAACTCAGCGCGGGCGGCCCTCAGTTGCGCCATCTGGTTGGAATCGCCAGGGTTTTTAAGCGATTCGACCTTGAAGTAGTCCCGCTCTGTAACAGGCGGCACATCACGCTTATCGCACATATTGTTGGCACATTCGCCTATCCAAACCTCCATCCCGTGGTTCTGTTTGGCGTAGTCGATAACCGGCGGATAACGGCGAAGAAAAGCCTCATCCTCCGGCGAGAGAGGCACGGGAAGAATACCGGCCATCGACCAAATCTGAAATAGATTCACCCGCATCAAGGCCAGAATATCGACATAGCTCTTCCACTGCTCAACCGTCCACGTCCGCAGCGAATAAGGATGATTGTATGCCCAGTGCTGATGGGCATACATACCGCGCAGTGGAACCGACGGCTTGGCCACGAGGTCAAGGTCGGCTCGCAACGTCGGCGGCAGCCTGCTAATATCCAGCTCGCACATCAGCGCATAAACTGCGTGCCGCGTGCCCACAGCCGTCGCCCCCGCGGCAATTACAAACATCACGTTACCACGATTACTTGTGTGAAGAACAAACCCCTCATGCCCCAAATCTTCCCAGCGGATGTCCTTACAGACCACTGGTGCATACCGCTCTGCTGGGCCGCGCCCGACCAGTACCACCAGACCCCGGCTGTCTGTCCACTCTGTGCAGGTGCGCACTTCGACTTGCGCCGACTGTCGGCAGAAAGCTGTGAGCTGGTCCATCGCATATCTGAGGGGCTGGCTTGGATTGCTCTCAGTAACAAGCGTCAGGTCGGTAACCAGCGTTCGTTCAAAGGCAGGACTTGCGCCAATTATGCCACCGGGCCAGCGTTCGAGGACAAGCGGGTCATGAGCGGGCAGGATAATATCCGCCAGTGAACGGATACGAGCCATTGCCTCCCGACAGAGACGGTCGTCCGGGCTGCGAGTCGGCCGGTCCTTCTCTATGTTCTCGTATTTGTACACAACGTCGCCCGTGATAACTACAGGACCCTTATGGGTGCGGACGAGAACGCCCTGACTGCCTGTCGTGTGGCAGCCAAGCGGCAAGACCCGCACGCCGGGAACAATCTCTTCATCACCGACAAGCTGAAGGGCATCAGGCCTGGCTTTCAGAGCATTTCGCACATCCGGCGCAAGGCAGTCTCTGCCTTCCGGACCCTGCCTGGAATTTTCTTCGTATTCAGTGCGGTTGACCACAAGCCGGGCATTGGGAAAGGCATCAAAATAATCATAGTGGTCCGCGTGCAGGTGTGTCACGATAACGTGACTGACCTCGGCAGGGTCGATATTATGCCTCTTCAACGCTTCGATTGTGCGCTCCTCGGGCAGTTGCTTGACGCCGCCGGGGATGTACCGCTCGGTCGTCTTACTGAACTGCTCAGGGTACTTGGGACCTGTCTCGACTACTATCGGCCTGGGCCCGCCCTCAATCACCCAGACATATAAGTAATACGTGCTGGTCTGCTCGCTGTCACTATCCTGGAAAGTGATATAGTCACGAACTTCGCACTGGCCGACCTTGATTGCACGGATGGTGTATCTAATCGCGTCCTTTGGCGCGGGCGGCCAGAAATCCATCGCCGCAGGGTCGTGGCCGGGCAGCACGATGTCGGCCTTCTCACGAATCTTCTTCATAGCCGCAAGGCATTCTTCATAACTGGTATATACACCCGGCGGAATATTTCGCTCATAGTTGGCCAGAAGCGACACCGTGTCACCAGTAAGCACAACCTTGCCATAAGCCGTGTTCACTCGATAGGCCATCGAGCCGGGCGTGTGCCCGCCGACCCAGAATGATTCGATGCCCGGCAGGACCTGCTGGTCTTCGACAAGCACCAGCCGCTGCTGGCACGCAGGATTGTTGCTGAACTCCTGCATAATACGCCCGTGTCCCCAGGTCGGCGCAGCCGTGGACGCACCTTCCCACTCTTTTTTGCCGATATACACCTTTGCATTTTTATAGTTGAGCAGGTCATCGACGTGGTCAAAGTGCAGATGCGTCACCAATACGTGGCCGATTGTCTCCGGCGTCAGACCAAACTTGCGGAGCTGGTCTTTACTGCCTTCGTACCTGCTCTGGGTAATCGGCTCGCGCAACACATGGGCGGCCCCGCGGTTCATCTCCTCTATATTGCTCAGCCCCGCATCGACAAGGATGGGCTTATCACCACCGAGAACAAGCCAGATGTAAAGAGCGTAATCGTAGGTCTCGGCGTTGTTACCTCCATAAAAGGCGTGATTGCCGGCAATCTTGCAGATGCCGTTTCGCAGAGGATAAATCCGGTACGTCGGCATTTTCCCCTGGTCCGCCACGACCGCGGGTGCGGCTGCTCCCCCGAATGTTTCTGTCGGGGGCAGTATGAAGCTCATCAAAGACAAGAAGCACATAAGAGCAAACCGTCCACCTGCCAGGGTATGAAAGAGACAGGTTGTTCTTGCAGCTATCATTTTATGTACGCTCGCGAGCTTCACCCGGCACATTTGCCAGCCCTTTCAATCGTCCCCCCGAATGTTGCTGTCGGGGGTTGTGTTGTTTCTCCTGCCGTGTTTTGAACCCCACACGGCAGCTAAGTGACCTCACAGTTTCCACCAGACCATAAAATCTATTTCACCTCGAAGCGACGGCTGGTGGAGTATATATGAACATCAAAGCCGCGAATCCCATCTTCAAGACCAGCATCTTTCACAACGTGCATCTGGTCTGAATAGAGCCGATACAGGGTCTTGCCCTTCATTTGTTTTGGCAGTCCGTGGATTCTGAAAGAAATGGCTTGCGAGTGCTCATTTACAGCGACTAAAACCCAGTCGGCATCTGCTTTGCGGAGCATCAGGCGAGGCCCCTGGCCGTCAATCGAGCCGCAGGGTTCATCTGCAATAACAGTCGGCTCCTTCGCCGCGCGGCCGCCGACTATCGCCGGCTCCAGCGCACGAAGCTGGCGGACTACGGTCATTAAATCCCGCCACAGCGGGCTGTCTTTTTCGATATAATCCGTGCCCCAATACAGAATCGCATTGGCGCCATGGACAATGGCATTATAAGCCATAAACCTGGTTTCCTGAAGATTAGGCCGCCGCCCTTTGGCTGGGTCAGGGTCTTTTCTGCCTTGTTCGCTCAGGTCGCGCCAGCCGAATCCCTGCAAAACCATCCAGACCGGCTTACCGGATGCACCCTGCCGCATCCGGTCTGTGTAAGCTCCCACACAGCTTAAATTCGTATCCTTCAGGTCACTGTGCCCGGCGGTCGGAGTAAATGGAACCGGGTAAATATCACAACCGGCGACATCGACAACCTGATTATATTTCCGCAACCTATCGATGGAATTGCGAGGTGCGTGATTTTGCCAGATTATGTGCCTGGAGTCCAACCCTCTTACAACCCGGCAGCCACGTGCGATTGAGTCGGTCAATTGGTCCGCCTGGCCGGGGCATTGGGACATATTCCATTCCGGGTGAGGATTCTTTACGTCCAACTCTTCCCATAGACTATCATAAAGTTCCTCCGCCTGTTTCCACAAACCGCGCCCATTATAATCCTCGGCCTTTTCCAACTGTGACAGCCACTTAGTGACGTTGGAGTCGGCGGCGCTGGTTTTGGCATTTTCGATATGCTCGCGCAACTGGCGCTGCTGCCCGCCGAAATTCCAGTCGAAGCTGAACCACCACACATTCCAGATAACTTCGTCCGGCAATTCCCACACAAGTAACGCCGGGTGGTCTTTGAAACTATTTACAATTTGCACAAGGGCCTGCTCGCCCTTCTTGTCATTTTCTGTAAGCTTAACAGCAGAATCCAGGCAAATCCACGCACAAAGATTGTGCCTGCGCACGCGGTCCAGTGCATTTACATCCTGCGGCGCCCGAATCAGGTTGAAACCGTTTTCAGCTATCTCGCGGAGCTTTTCATCATCTTTCGGTAATTCATATAGACCAATGATAAGCCGGGCAGCCCCATCGACCTTCAGGAAGCCATCCCGATTGAAGCGGCTGTCCGCCACCACTTTGCCGCCGCCGGCTGAATCGCCCTTAGGCCGCTGTTTCAACCAGGATAAGTCAAACAATGATGACAGCAATACAACCGACAAAAAGACGGGGGAAAATTTGAATAAGCTCATAACAGCTCCCTTGCAGCAAATCCTATTTCGCTCCTCCGGTATGTAATTACCGCTACACCCGGTTTTTCATTTATATTTACCTTCACGCCTTTCTCTATCATCTCACCGCCGGCAGCGCTAAAGCTTTTCCCCCGAATGTTTCTGTCGGGGGCAAATCGAATCCGCCTTTGGAATGGTGCAGGATAATTCCTTTGGCTGACTTAAATCCAAAATGTGCATCCAGAGTTTGAATCTCCGACAGTATCGGCGTGTCGGAAGTGCCGGCGTTCTTAAAATAAAGCGTCCATTCCACGGTCGGAAAATCTTTGTATTCGACAGCCACACAGCGAACCACAAGGCCGGTTTGCGGGTCGCTATGCGTAACTACATACTCGGTGCGATTCTCATCCAACGGTCGCGAGCTGTGTTGCGCCTTCCAGTCCTTGAGCAGTTTGGACGATGGCTGACCATTATAAAGAAATGAGAACGGCACGTTGGCATCAGCACGCCCAAATCTCGCTGCCACCCAGCGTTCCTTCTCTGCCCGTGCACCTTCGTCTGCAAACACAGAGGGGGATAGCATTCCCGCAATCGAGTCAGTCAATTTTCGGACTGCTCCGTTCTCTTCGACCCGAATAACTTCGTCATAATCAGCCGAATCGAAACGGCTGCTCGCAGGGACCACATCGTAAGGGATGTTGTTCTTCAAAAGGGTCTCTATCTCTTTTATGGCCGGGTTGAGAACCTGCTTATACGTAATTCCAAATTGATTTTTGCGGGACATCGGAAAGATATACGAACCGAACATATCGAGTTCCCAACAAGTCGGCAGCGTGTAGCCATACGGCAAAACAACGGCTGCCCTGGCCCGGCGAAGAACCTCGTTTAACGGCGGTCGCGGATGCGACTTGGCATACTCTGTAATTGCACGAACCAAGGCAAGCTGCTCATCATAAGGGACGTGGTGGTCATGGTCGCTGGTCCAGAACCAGATAAAGGCCGCCCCCAAATCATAAGCGAGCTTCATAGACGGCAGCCGAAGCTCCGGCTCAGCCTGTCCATAAATGGCCATACCCCACTTAGCGCCAAGCGCCCTCGCAGGCCCTATCATTTGCGAATATGACCATATGAAAAGGTTCTTCGGCTCAATGGGAATGTCCGTCCCAAACTCGGCGTTGATTCGCTGTAGAAACCGCCCGCTGGTCTGCTCGCTGCCGTCCGGTCGAATTTGCCATCGGCACTCCTGAACAATACCGCAGGGATTGGCCTCGAGCTGGTAATAGCTGGTGTCAACATAAGTTTCCCATATTGGAATGCAGGGCTCTATCAGTTCCAGCGAACCGAGGTCGATGCCGGCCTCGCGAAGCAACTTCATATAAGACCTGTCGTCCCGCTGTTGCAATATATGCTGCTGAATCATCTTGACTGCTTCGATGGGTGATGCATCCTTTGGATACTTGCCGGCTAAAATGCAGGCCGGCTCATCAATGAACATAACCAGCCCCATAAAGTTGGAGCGGAAAAGCTCCTCAGGAAAAGCTATACCCGGCGAATAGCCCTCGTAGAAAACGGCCCGTCGGCAAATCCAGTCAATCTGCTGTCCGCGGGCGGTAAAATAGTTGACGCCCGCGTCAATCATATCATTGTAGTCCTTGGGGGTAAAAGGCACATAATTGTAATTGTCTGTCGGGCTTTTTCTGCCGGCGCCATCGTCCTTGAAGTTGCGGCCTGTGCCAATCAATAGCTCTGGATTGAGCACCAGCTTGCCCCCGAATGTTACTGTCGGGGGCACCTGCGGGGCAACTGCACTCTGAGCGGAACGAATCAACGGATGGCCGAGAAAGCTGCCCTTTTCAAAAAGAGGCTCGTTGCTATCAACAGTTGAACGCGGCAGAAGTTTCTCTCTAAAGTAAAATAGAGGCAGTAGTGCCCTTCCGCTGCGCTGCTCAACATACTCTATGGGAGTCCGGCCAGGTTCCTGCAGGATATAGCGAACAAAGTTTATAGTTCTGTTGCTGTGGGCACTGAACGGATTGCCATCAGCAAGAAACCAGATTGTGAAGGCGTCTTTGTTTACCTTGGTACAGGCGACCCTGAACCATAATAGGTTCGGCTCACCTGCCTCAGGCGGGCCAACGGCGATTTCTACCGTATCGACCAGTTTTGGATGGGCGTTCGGCGGCAGTACCGCCTTATACAACGCACATACAGGCGGCTGGTCAGCCGCAAACAAATCCATTGACATTGCAGCGATAGCAAACGCCAAGATAAATTTGCCTGTGATTTTCATACTTGTCCCTTAATCCTGCTGTGATTGATTGCCGTCACAATCAAATGAGATACTCCTGAGTTCACCTGCCAGCGCCATCTAAACAAACAGACGATTTCTAAAATACCGGATAGCAACCGGCGATGGCGATTTCACTGGCAATGAGTATAGCGAAATGACAATCAGCAGGAAACTGAAAACTTGTGGAATTGAAACTGTTGTGGAAAACTTCGCCCCGCCGGAATGCAGGAATGATGCCGCGGCTTCGAATTCTACCTTCTCAATTCTTTTTTGCGGATTTGGGCGATGCGGTGGCTTCCATCTCAAATAGTAATTCAGGACGGCAGACATCGCAAATCATTGTCACCCACGGCCAATCGAAATCGCCCTTTATGCGGTTGAAAATCTCCTCCACCTCGGCTGTTTTGCAGTAGGCGGTCGTATGCACAACATCCTCATCACGACATCCCATGTCCGCAAGGACGGCACGGACGTTGTCTATGGTGGCGTTTATCTGACCCGATGGGTCGCCAATATTTGTCGTGGCGCCGGAGGCATCAATAGAGGCGGTGCCGGAGACGAATACCGTCCGGCCGGCAGGAGTAACCGCACGCGAGGCCCGCGAAAAGGCCGAACCATATTCCAGCGCACACTGCTGCCTGCCCACAGCAGACAGGAATTGAGGCCAGCCCTTTGGCTCCAGCACCGCTATCAGGTCCATCGCACACCTGCTGCCATTGGCCAAACCTAAGCCGATGCCGGTGCTGGCGGGCATTGATTGTCGGCTGCCTTCGCCAATAAGAGTTCTTTCAGTAAAGAACCTGTTTCTTACACGGTTGAAGTCATCATACCAGGTAAGAATATCCCTCAGCCATACCCACGTGCGGGCTACGGATAGAAAGCCGGCATTGAATTGTTTGAGGGCCGATTCGGCCTTTTCCAGGCAGGCCTTGGCCTGGTCTGTGGCCTGTGTAAGCTCTGGGGCGGATATGGCGGAGAGTGTAACGAGCATAAGGTCCGGCAGGCGGAGGATTCGTCCGGATGGGACTCCTTCTATGTGGATTACCTTTGGTTTGTTATCACTTATGATGGCGTGGACCTGGGCGCCTGCAAAGGGGCCGAATGAGCCTTCTTTACATACGAGGAAGCTCGGCGAAACACCATCGTCGATGTCTTTATATATTTTTGAGCGGACCCGGCGAATGGTTTCGATTGCGTTCTGCGAGGCGAAGATTCGCTCCTGGAGGATGCGTGCTTTTTTTGTTCGGAGCGTATCGCGGATGGCTGCGAAAAGTTCGTTTGCCTGGTCCTGCGGCGGCGCACCTTCTCCAGGCGTGGCTGAGATATAGATTTCGCCGGCC
>Ga0315291_10003258_pt1 | contig 21023 bp, 24 predicted proteins | sample YL17G12_20_MG_FD_203070 | JGI IMG/M metagenome (GOLD analysis project Ga0315291, IMG submission 203070) | Sediment microbial communities from Yellowstone Lake, YNP, Wyoming, USA - YL17G12_20 | ecosystem: Environmental > Aquatic > Freshwater > Lake > Sediment | place: USA: Wyoming | collected...
ATCCATGACAATTATGTTATATTGGCCTGTATTTTCTAGTACATGTTCTAAATCACAAACGTGGTTATAATAATAATCAGCTGCAGCCTCAATTTCCTTTGATCCATTTGGTGAGTATAAATCGATTTCTGGAGTTACACTATCTGATTCTCTCACCATTCTTATTATAATAGATTGGCCTTTATTGCCATTAAAAGTAAAAGCATCAGTGTCAGCCATTAAATCGATTTTTCCTTTTACATTATCTCCTGAACTAATTTGCCCTCCATCAGAATCTTTTGAGGAAGTGCTCGCACCAGGAATTAACATAAGAGATAAACTGTAATTTCCTATGCCATCTGTTCCAGAATCCATGACAATTATGTTATATTGGCCTGTATTTTCTAGTACATGTTCTATAACACAAACGTGGTTATAATAATAATCAGCTGCAGCCTCAGTCTCCTTTGATCCATTTGGTGAGTATAAATCGATTTCTGGAGTTACACTATCTGATTCCCTTACCATTCTTATTATTATAGATTGTCCAGCATAGCCACTAAAAGTAAACGTATCAGTATCAGTTTGAACACTAATCAGTCCGGTAGATGTTTCAGCAGAATTTATAGTTCCACCATCAGCTTTAGTTACAATTACAAAATAGTTGTTAATTAAGAAAAACATCAAAAAAATTATTATAAAAATTGTTTGCTTTTTCATATAACTTTTAGCCTCCCCAATTAATATAAGATGAAATTGTAAATCTATAGATTCATTTAAAACTTTTGAATAAATAAATTTCATAATGTTTTAAGAAGTCTAATAAAAAAATGGGTAACAGTTGTTCAATATCATAAAATGATTTTTATAAAAATCAAATCTTTTTTATTTATGTTTTTTTGAAAAAGAAGATAGTGCAAAAATCCAGTTTATTTTTATCAAATTGTTCGGTTTTTCCCAAACATTTTCTGACAGTTTATAAACTAAAACAGGTATAATTCAACCAATACTACTGTGAAAATATGAAAAATAATAAATTGAGACTAAGTGGAACAATGCTATCTTTTTTGATAATTATTATTAGTTTTATTTATGCAATAAACATCCAACCTAAGGTAATAGGTGATTATGAAAATCCAAAAGAAGAATTAAAAGTATTAATTAGTGACGGTGGAAAACAATCTCTTATTATTCCTGAAATCTACGGGATTTACAAGTTTAAAGGCACATATATCTACAAATTATCTATAGATAGTGCATTTAAATGCCGCAGTAAAATAACTCATTTGAATGAAGATGAAATTCTTGATGATAATTTCCAATTGTATATGGGCACATCAATTCGGAATGTCACACGCTCATGTTACCTAAAAAATATTCTTTACACAATTTCTATGATCAAAATAAGTAGTTTATATAATCTAAATGAAATTAACAATAAAAAATTAAGATAATTGGCCATACTGCGAGAGGGGGCAAACGCATCCCATCAATAAACTACCCTCTTTTTATTCTCCTCCCTCCCCCTCTCTTAACTTTTAATAGGTTTTACCAATACTATTTTATAATTATTATTGATACCGCTTTATCCAATAAAATAACAATTTTAAGGGGACAATTATATGGTAATTAAACCAACAGAGGTACACAAAAAACTAAGTAAGTACATGCTTGCAGACGGTCTTGATTTAGTTTTGGATTTAAGAAAAAGCAAAGGCTGTCAGATTTACGACTCAAGAACTGGCAAATTTTTCCTTGATTGTTTTTCTTTTTTTGCAACAGCTCCCCTTGGTTGCAATCACCCTAAACTAACCAATTTAGATTTTATAAAAAAACTTGGAGAAATATCTGTTAACAATCCAACAAACTCTGATGTTTATACAACAGAGATGGCTGAGTTTGTAGATTATTTTTCAAAGACCGCTGTACCAAACTCATTCAAACATTTATTTTTCATTAGTGGAGGAGCACTAGCTGTTGAAAATGGTTTGAAGGTAGCTTTTGACTGGAAAATTAGAAAAAATATAAAAAAAGGTAAAGGTGAACTTGGTACCCAGGTTATACATTTTAAAGAAGCTTTCCATGGTAGAACAGGCTACACTTTGTCCATGACTAATACTTTTAATCAAGATAAAACAAAATTTTTTACTAAGTTTAACTGGCCTCGTATAACAAATCCAAAAATTCATTTTCCTTTAAATAAAGAAAATTTAGAAAATGTTATAGAACTTGAGAAAAAAGCAGAGGATGAGATAAAAAAAGCAATAGCTGAAAACCCTAATGATATAGCCGCACTTATTATAGAACCTATACAAGCAGAAGGAGGAGATAATCACTTTCGCAAGGAATTTTTCCATACTCTGCGTAGAATATGTGATGAATACGGTCTGATGTTTATTTTGGATGAGGTTCAAACAGGTGTTGGTTTAACAGGTAAGATGTGGGCTTATCAGCATTTTGATTTTGCACCAGATATCCTTGCTTTTGGTAAAAAAACTCAGGTATGCGGTATAATGGTTGGTAATAGAGTAGATGAGGTTGAGGATAATGTGTTTAATGTCTCAAGCAGGCTTAATTCAACATGGGGTGGAAATCTTGTTGACATGGTGCGTTGCCAAAAATACCTTGAAGTAATCAATGAAGAAAATTTAGTGAAAAACGCTGAAACTCAAGGCAAGCATCTACTTGAGGGTCTTGAAGATCTAGGTAAGAAATATCCTACTAAGATAATTAATGTTCGTGGGCGGGGTCTTATGTGTGCTTTTGATTTACCTACACCTGAGAAAAGGAATGAACTAAAAAATAAGATGTATTCAAATGGTATGATTATTTTAGGTTGTGGTGCATCTACTATTAGATTCCGTCCACCGTTGATTATATCATCTGAGGAAATTGATAGAGCTCTTGAAATAATAGAAAAATCTGTGAAATCTATTTAATAAACTCTCTACTTAAAATTTAATTCAAAATAGAAACTTTGCTTTTATAAAGGATAATACTTCGTCTATTTTTTTCCTTTCTTGCTCTGTGGTATCTCTATCTCTAATCGTTACACTTTTATCTTTAGGAGTGTCATTATCAATTGTTATACAAAACGGTGTACCAATTTCATCCATTCTAGCATAACGCTTACCGATTGATCCTCCATCGTCATAATAAGTTATAACACCTACGCATCTTAAATTTTGATCTATTTCTTTAGCAATTTTAACTAAGTGCTCATCCCCAGTTAAAGGAAAAACACCAACTTTTACTGGTGCAATTTTAAGATTTAATTTAAGTAATGTGTAATCTTCTTCTTTCTTTTTTGTTTCAACATAGTTGTGTTCAAGAACAAAATAAAGTATCCTGTCAATTCCATAAGAAGGTTCTATAACATTTGGGACAAACTTTTCACCAAATACTTTTTCTTTAGATTGTTTTACCTCATAACAATTTGAAGGTATCTCGATTGTTTTACCATCAATAACAACCAATAATGTTTTTTTGGTATCTTTTACTTCCATTTTTTCCAAAAGGTCCTTTATTTTACCGGCTTTGTTTTTGAACAAGGGACCAAGTTTATCCATCTTAGGAATGACTTTTTTTATTTCAACGATTTTTGGTTCAGAATATTTCCTCATAGCAAACATATCAACGCCAGATGAATCAATATGAGCACTTAGATCATAAGCAGATCTATCAGCAACTCCTACGCATTCTATCCAACCAAAGCGTTCACTAAATAGTTCAGCATCCCAACATTCAATAGCATAATGAGCAAGCTCATCGTCCGAGTGTTTTCTAAACCTAAATTTTTTAGGATCAACCCCAGCAGTTAATAAAAATTCTTGGGTTAAATACATATAAAATGCAAGTGCTTGGTTTTTTATAACCTTGTTTTTAACAGCTTTTTCAACTGTTATTTTCAGCTCTTTTTCATTATCAAAAAGAAAAAGCTCATTATTTTTTATTTCATCAAATCTAGGGTGTGTTTTGTCATTTGGGTCAAAAAATATTTCTGCTTCTGCCATAGAAAATTCTCGTAAACGTATTATTCCTTGTCTTGGTGAAACTTCGTTTCTATAACCTTTACCTACTTGTACAACACCAAAAGGTAGCTTTTCACGAGCGTATCTATAAAGAAGATGAAAATCAGTAAAAATTCCTTGAGCCGTTTCAGGTCTTAAAAAAGCATCCCTAGTTGTACTAATACCTATTTTTGTAGAAAACATTAGATTAACATAATGAGCATCCTTGAATATTGTAGCACATGTAGGACATTTAACTTTCCCGCTCTTAACAGCATCCTCTAGATTTGTTTCTTTTGTTAATTCTTCAACCTTAAATGATTGTTTACATTTAATACAATCAACAGTTAGATCTGTAAACTCATCAACATGACCTGATGCATCTAAAACCTCAAACAAAGTTATTGTTGGAGTATTTATTTCAAAACAATTATCCTGTAATAAATAAATTTTTCGCCAAAGATTCTCGATATTTAATTTAAGTTGAGCGCCCAGTGGGCCATAATCATAAAAACCAGCAATACCGCCATAGATTTCAAAAGAGGGATATATAAATCCTCTGCGCTTGGCAAGCATCATTACTTTATCATAAATATCTTGAGACATAAACCTAATTCTCCAAATCTTAACAAGAATCAAGTTAACAAATTTATAATAAGCAGGCCATCAGATCAATATCGGTTACCATACCAATAAGCCTGTCATTTGCATCAACTACAGGAATGTGACTTATGTGATTTTTAAGCATTTTTCCTGCAACTTCCTTAACCGGTGCATGTTTGGATGCTTTTATTACGTTAGTAATCATAACTTCTTTAACTGGAACTGTTGGTAAAGATACTTCTGAAGTTGAATAATGGAATCTTACAGTATCTCTTATTCCCTCCCAAGTCCAGTCATCCTCGTCTCCACCCATACCTAAATCAGTAATAGATACACTTTCACGAATATGGCTGAGTTTGAATAAATCTCCATCGCTAACAATTCCACATAATTTTCGTTCATGGTTTAAGACAGGAAGTGCATTTTCACGTGTAATATTTATAATTTCCATAACAATATTTATTGGTGTTTCCTGATAGATAGGAACAACTAAATTTGTAAAATATTTTTCTACACTGGTGGTTAAATTTTTATGTAGCCCTTTTAAAACATCGGTTGGACTGACTATTCCCACAAGTTGTTTTCTTGTATTTATTACAGGTAGACCATGTATCCTATTTTCATATAACAATTTAGCTGCAACTTTTACATCTTGGTCTTTCTCAACAGAAATATAATCCTTACTCATAAGAAGAGCAAGTTGATCCTCATCAGGATTTTTAAATATGTCCTGTCTTGTAATAACTCCAACCACAACCTTTGTATCCTTTTTTAATACAGGCATACCTGAAACGTTATGCTTTGCAAGTATCTTTAAAGCGTCCTTTACTGTTCCTGGAACATATCCTACTACTAAATCATCTGACATTACTTCTTCTACTTTCACATTAATCCCTCTAAATTACCCATTTGAAACATACAAAGGCTTCAATGTTTTTTTATCAAGTACAACAAAGTCAGCCTTGGAGTTGGCACCAAGAATGTCACAATCCAGATTTAAAGCTTTCCTTGAACTATATGTAATTATGTTTAGTAATTCTTCCATTGAAAATTCTTTATAATGATTTTTTACAAATTTTATTTCATCTAAAATATTTGGTGTATGCAACATTGAGTTGTCTGTACCAAACATAATTTTTATACCGACTTTTTTCATCAATTTGATATTTGGTTTTAAACCATAAAAAGCATTAGAACGCGGGCATAATACTATTGGAGTTTTGTTGTCTTTAACACGAGTTAAATCTGATTCTGTAGCTTTTACCATGTGAACTAAAAAATCAGGTTTTAAATCAAGTATGTCATCGATGTTTTCCCTAATTATTTCACTTGCATGAATTGCAAATAATTTATTTCTTTTTTTTACATGATTAGATATTTTTTTTAATTCAAAAAGGTCCCAGTCGGATATACTACTTAAACCAATTCCATCTGAGTTATTTAATAAAATTTCAAGTTCAGCAGAATCGTATTTTAATTCCAAAGGCCTTGACAAAATTATTGCAGATACTTTTTTATTCACCATAGCTTTTTTAAGTTCTAAAATACCTTCAAGTCCACTTTCTCTAAAATCACAAAATTTTGTTACACCAGAATTAAACATTACATTTATTGAGTCCTTCATCCCCTTTACAATTTCTTTTTCTTTTGTTTCCTTTAATAGTCTATGTTTTAGACCATTTGGTGGTTTAACTAATTCTTCGACGTTTTTTGGAAGTTTTATTTTTCTTTTTTTTATAAATGAATCACCAATATGTGTATGAGCATTAACAAAAGACGGAACAATCAAACCTTTACAAAATGGTTTTTTTGTAGGTCTTCCTTTTCCAAATTCAAGTAATGTTTTTTTTTCAAAACCAAGGTATCCTTTTATAAAACCCTTTTGTGTTAGTATTTCACCTGAAACGTAATCCATTGATTATCAGTAAATATAAAAGTGTGTTTAAATCTTGACCCTATTTTATTGTTTTAACCCATTCATAAACAGGTTCAACAAGTTTTTTTATGCGTTCTTTTTCTTGGTTCATAGGGGAAGATTTCCAACCATCAGCGGGTTCAAAATGAAAATCGGTAATAGCACCTACTCTTTCTTCTTTTAGTTTGAAGATTATCTTCAATGACATACCAAATTCAACATCCCATGGGTTGATACCATGTAGCTCATTTGCAATAGCAACTTTACTGTCTCCAATTACTGCATAAACCAAAATAATAGGCAATCTTTTCAAGGAAGATTTTCCACTCCAACCAGCAACAGTCCATGTATGAACTTTTGCAGACCGTTGCATTTCAACCCATTCTGTTTTTTCAAGATCACAATCTAGATTCCAGCAATGGGTCCTTATTGGTACCCATGTATCACCACACTTGGGACAACGAGTACCAAGTATTTTTCCTTCTAGTAATCCAATGAAAAACGGGCTATTTAATCCGTGTCTAATAATATATAATTGATCATAATGAAGGAATTGATTCATATTCAATCTATCATCTGAAATTTCATGACCAACAAAAGCTAGTCCCGTTTCTTTTACATTTGATGGTCTGTAATCTTTTTTTTCAGTAAAATTCGGCTCATATGCAAATTTTTTCTTTTTTTTGTTCATAACAATCACCTGATCCATTACTAGTGCCTCCTTAAAATGAAATTTGAAATACTTGTTCCTGTGCCCGCATGACTGTTTACTATACCGCAATCTGCATCAGGAACTTGTGTTTTTTTACTCAGGTGTTTATTTGGAATCATACCTGATAATTGGTAAAAACATTCAATCGTACTCATAAGCCCTGTTGCGCCAACAGGGTGTCCATAACCGATCAATCCACCACCTGGATTCATTGGAATTTGACCATGCATAGTCGTATTTTCATCACGAATAAATTGAGCAATATTTTCAGTATTTGCTAGCCCTAAAGCCTTGTAGATCTGGGCTTCAGAGGTGGAAAATGCATCATGTATTTCCCCAAAATCAAGCTCTTTTAAAGGATTTTCAATGCTTGCCATTTTATAAGCTTTTTCTGCTGAATCTCTACAGGCGCCAAACTCAGTCATCTCAGGATAACCCGGGCCATATTTTTCTTTCCAACTGGGATAGTTTAACCGATCCCCTGCTCTAATTGTACAACTAGATAAACCCATCCCGTCTATTGTGACATAACCATCTGGATTAACCTTTTTTGCATATTCCTCAGAACAAACAAGAACAAATGCAACACCACGTGACATAAGACAGCAATCATATTTTTTTAGTGGATAAGAAATCAACTTAGAATTCATAACATCATCAACTGTAATATATCTATGCTCGGTCCTGTACCACTGGGTTTTGGGATTGTCCATTGCATTATTTTTGTTTTTAACGGCAATAGATGCAATATCTTCTTCTGTTACATTGTTATCTTTCATCCATTTATTGGCCATAGCTGCATAATAAATGGGATAGATTCCTCCTACCATGAGTTCATATCTTGTGTCTGAGGCCATTGCGATAAACTCGCTGCCCTGGGATTGTGAAACTGAATCCATAGTTTCCCAACCAACAATACCGATTACATCATGATGACCAGACATTATAGCCAGTGCTGCTGCATATAAAGCAGAGCCACCTGTGTTTCCACCGTTTTCAACACGATAATGTGGCAATCCCACTAAACCAAGATGATCATGAATTATCCACTCAGGTGCTAGTTGATGACCAAAATGAACAGAAAAATGAGAATAAATCATAAAGTCTAAATCTCTTAAAGAAAAATCTGGTATATCTGCTCTTGTTTCTTTTACACATTCAGCAGCTCCTCCTTCTATGCTTTCAAAACCAGTTGGTCCATAATCAAAAGGAGTTGTTGCACCACCAATAATACAAACTTTTCTTGACATGTCTAATGCCTCCTCGTCATAAGACGAAAACAGATTTTTTTAAACCCATCTTATTAATAGATGAAATAAAATCCTAATTGAAAAATGTTTTCGTTTTTTGTCGTAAAATATATTATTTTCCAATTATCATACCTACAGGATCTATTTCTTTTAAAATTTTCAACTCTTTCTTTGTAGGTGGTTTAGTAGTTGTTATTTCATCTGGGATGATTATGTCAAAACTGCTATTAGTCCTTATCTGATCTATAGTAATTCCAGGATGAGTTGAAATCAAGGTCATTTTCTTTGATTCTTTATCAAATCCATAAACCCCAAGTTGCGTTATTACTCTGTAAGGGCCACTATCTTTTGGCAGTCCAATTTTTTCTCTTGAATCATAACCATTTAGATACCCAGGTGTTGTGGTAAAATCCAATTTTTCAACAAATCGATATTTGTCCTGTCTCATTATTATAATTGTTCTATTACTAAGGGTTCCGACATCGTTAGCCCCACCACTACCTGGTAATCTGACTTTTGGGTGTTCATACGTACCAATAACTGTTGTGTTAATGTTCCCATGTATATCTATTTGTGCTGCTCCAAGAAAACCGTAGTCGATATATCCTGCTTGAGCCATTGACATGGTGTCATGCATACTTGATGCTGCAACTGCCATATAAAAAGTCCGTGAATCTCCAACCGATATTGGAAGAACTGGTGGCTCTGGACCTATGCCACCTGCCTCAAAAAACAAAAGTAAATTTGGGGCATGGGTACGCTGAGCAAGCATTGAAGCAATTATTGGAAGACCGGTACCAACAAAAACAGATTTTTTATCCTCAAGTATATTTGATGCTACGCAAGCAAGCATTTCAGTTGATGAATATTTTTCTTTATCTTCTCTTGTTTTTTGCTTTTTTTGAATCCAAGGTGCTCTCATTGGTTCTTTTAGTTGTTCTATTCTTTTTAATTTTTCAAGTTTTTTTTCCCCACCGATTAATTTCAAATATTCTTTGAAATTATCTACATTATAAACATATTTGGTAAGATATTTTTCTACACCTTCATCAGTTTTTGAAACCGATAGCCATTCGCCAATATGATCTTCATCAAAAAAATATTGATATGGCATCTGACATGGATGAGCACCAAAAGGGGCTTCCACAACCCCATCAACAAGATAAAAAGGTATAACTGTTTTATTAGGTTCTTGTCTGATTGCTTTGTTATCAACAATTTTTTCTGTTGTTATAATCACTCGTCTTGCAGCACGAGATAGCTCAAAGTCTTCAACCATTATTCCATCTATCTGTGAATTACCATATTTATCACATCTAGGAACATGTATTATTCCAACATCTGGATAACAAGCAGGTAGAAGACATACAGGTTTTTTACTAAATGGATCTTCTATAACTTTAGCTGAGCTATGTTTAAAAGTATCAGTACCAAGCAAAACCCGAGTTGGTATAAATGGTAAACCCATCATTGCAGCAAGAAATCGCCATTGATAACCAGCATTACTTATTTCCCCAGTAATTTTGCATTTTCCTGTTTCAACCGATCTTCTAGATGCAGGGGATAACCCTCTTAGTTCATGACCAAAAGAATAGGCAACCTCTACATTATTTACACATCCTGCACCAACAAGAAGATCAAGATCATGAACAGCGGTTTTACCAGCCATAGTCAAATTACGTTTTTTTTGTCTTATTATCTCATATATTACAGACATTGATACTCGTACATGGCCAAAACCACCCATAGCAATGAAATCTTTATCTTTAACAAATTTTTGTACAGCTTCTTTTTCGTTCATTCTTTTATCTTTAAGTTCTCTTGATTTGTTTTTTAAGACCCATTGGCGATTTTCATCAGGATCAAACCAACCAATAAGTTTACCGATTCCTTCATCATTTGTACTTATCAATTTTTCACGCCCTATAAATCTCCCCTAACTTCAATATGAAACAGATAATAATTCAAAAAATCATCGGAAAAGTTTTAATTTTTTTTTTAAAGAAAATCTAAAATAGTTTAATCTATTTACTCTCTTCCACTAAAATGGGGGTTATATCTATATGAAAAAGGAATTTAAAGAAGGTAATATTAAAATAACTGTTGATTACGATAAATGCACAGGTATTGGAGAATGTGTTACTGCTTGTCCTGTGGAAATATTTGAAGTTAAAGATGGAAAAGCAGTTGCTAAAAAGTTGGGTGAATGCATTGAGTGTTGTGCTTGTGTAAATGCTTGTCCAAATGCAGCAATAGAGCATAGTTCTTGTTAATTTTATTTTGAATTTGGGGGGAAAAATTCGAAACTTTTAAATAGTAAAGGTTAAAAAATGAATCCAAAAGTGTTATACAAGATTTCATACGGTTTATATGTAATCTGCTCTAAAAATAAGGATAAAATAAATGGTCAGATTGCAAATGCAATATTCCAAGTAACAGCAGAGCCAAAAACAATTGCAGTAAGCATTAATAAACAAAATCTAACACATGAATTTATTAAAAAAAGTAAAGTTTTTTCAGTTTCTATTCTAGCAGAAAATACTCCAATGAAATTTATTGGAACATTTGGTTTTAAATCTGGAAGAGAAATTAATAAATTTGCTGATGTAAAATATAAGTTTGGAAAAACAAAAACACCTATTGTTTTAGATAATGCACTAGCATATTTAGAGGCTAGAGTAACAGATAAAATAGATATTGGTACCCATACAATATTTATTGGAAAAGTAGAGGATAGTGAAATATTAACAGATGGAAATCCTATGACTTATGAGTTCTATCATAAAGTTAAGGGAGGTTTTTCACCAAAAACAGCACCAACATATAATGGTGAGGTTGATAAAAAAACTGAAAAAAATATGGAGGAAGAAAAAATGGATAAATATGTTTGTGATGTATGTGGATATGTTTATGATCCTATCGCTGGAGATCCAGACAATGGTATAGCACCAGGAACAAAATTTGAGGATTTACCTGATGATTGGGTTTGTCCTATTTGTGGGGCAGGCAAAGAAGCTTTTCATAAGGAATGATAAGACTGAATAAGTAATAGAAAACAAGAAAGAGGCAATTTAATATGGAGAAGGTAAAAATATTTAGATGCAGAATATGTGGTGATCCTTACATTGGAGTTGATGCACCAAGTAGATGTCCGTTTTGTGGTGCATCTAAACGATTCTTTGTTAATGCTGAGGATTGGAATACTGTTGAGTTCAATGTAAATTTAAGTGTAATATCCAAAAAAAATCTAGAAACTGCTTTAAAACTTGAGTTGGGTAACGCTGCTTTTTACGATTGTGCAAAAAGTGCTGCAGATAAAAAAGAAGATGTTTATTATTTTGCAAAATTTAAAGCATTGATGAAAGTCGAACATGAACATGCATCAGCTATTTCAAAATTCCTTAAAATAACTGCACCTGAACTTGAGAAACTAGCATGTGATACCGACGCAATAAAAAATACACAAGAAGGATTTGAAAGAGAAGATAGAGCAATAAAATCATATTCGAAATTTAGAGATGAAGCAAAAGAACCTCGCATAAAAGAGTTTTTTGCAGCACTTGTTGAAATAGAAACAGATCATCTAAATTTACATTCTGAAAGTTTGAAAAAATGAGATAAAAACATTAAAGATGAGGTGAAAAAAATGATGGGTAAATTAACTGATGAGGAATTGGATGCAATACTTGAAACACTACCGATAGAATTTTCAGTACTAAGTAGGGATGATAAGGTTCTTGCTTGGAATAAACATGAAACAAGAATATTCAAAAGACCAGCTGGGGTAGTTGGAAAAGATGTACGAAAATGTCATCCACAAAAAAGCCTTGCAAAAGTAGAGCAAATAATATCTGAGATGAAAACGGGAAAAAGAGACAAAGCAGAGTTTTGGATTGATTTACCAATTGGTGCAAAAGATGAGAAACACAAGATTTTGATTAGATATTTTGCACTCAGAAATAAAGAAGGAAAATATCTTGGTTGTCTAGAAGTTTCCCAGGATATTCATGATATTCAAAAAATGCAAGGAGAAAGAAGATTATTGGATTAAGGTAGATACTATGAATATAAAAGATTTTGACCTTGAGGAGCTACTACTTGCTGCTATTAAAAGTGAAATTGATAGTAGAAATCTGTATCTAGAAATAACAAAAAAAACAAAAAATGGTCTATTATCAGATAAACTGAAATTCATTGCTAATGAAGAAAAAAAACATCAAATATTTATTCAAGATGTTTACAAAAATCATTATCCTAGAAAAAAAATAGTAATTCCAGAAAAAACCTTTGTACCTATACCAAAGATATCAATTACAGATGATATGAAGGTAAGCAAACTTTTGAAAATTGCTATGGATGCTGAACAAATTGCATCTGATTTCTATAAATCTCTATCAGACTATTTTGAAAAAGATAGTAAATTACAAAACACATTGCTTTATTTCTCAGATATGGAAAACGGTCACTATAAAATCCTTGAGATAGAAAAAGAAAGTATAGATCGTTTTGAAGAATCTGACGTTTATTGGCCAATGGTACATGCAGGCCCATAAAAAAATAAATGAGGGAATTATATGAAAAGTTTAAAAGGAACAAAAACTGAAAAAAATCTCCTTGCAGCATTTGCAGGAGAATCGCAAGCTAGAAACCGCTATACATTTTTTGTATCACAGGCAAAGAAGGAAGGATACGAACAGATTGCAGCTTTATTTCAGGAAACTGCTGATAATGAAAAAGAGCATGCAAAAGTTTTTTTTAAATATCTACAAGGTGGGGATGTAGAAATCGTCGCTTCGTATCCAGCTGGAATAATTGGAACAACTGAACAGAATCTACTTGCTGCTGCGGAAGGCGAAAAAATGGAGTGGGGAACTCTTTATCCTAATTTCGCGGATGATGCTGAAAAAGAAGGTTTTCCTGATGTTGCATTGAGTTTCAAAAATATTGGAAAGGTTGAATCGTACCATGAGAAACGATATAGAAAGTTACTTGAGAATGTAAAGAAAAAAATGGTATTTAAAAAAGAAAAAGTTTTTAAATGGAAATGCGCAAACTGCGGTTATGTACATGAAGGTACCGAAGCACCAAAGATATGTCCTGCCTGTAAACATCCACAGAGCTATTATGAACTTTGGGTTGAAAATTATTAAAAATAAAATTCAGAGGTGTTTGTAATTAAAGAAGATGTAAACTATGATGCTGAGTTAGATTGCGTTGGACTTTATTGTCCTATGCCCATTGCAATGACTAAAGAGGAAATAGAAAAAATTCAGATTGGAGAAGTGCTAAAAGTAGAAGCTGATGATCCGGCAGCGGAAGAAGATATAAAACGATGGGCAAAAAGAACAGGGCATAAGATTTTGAAATTTGAAAAACAAGGACCTATTATGACATTCTATATAAAAAGAATGAAATAAGGTGTGTAATATGAAAGATGAAAATTCTATATTATATGTAATAACAACAGATAATCCCGAAAAACAATATGCTCCTTTGGTTTTAGCACAAACTGCGAAAATGATGGATATTAAACCAATGGTTTATTATCTTGGTACTGGACTAAAGATTCTTATTCCTGGAGCTGCAGAAAAAATAAAACTGGGAAGCTTTCCAAGTGTTGCAGAAATGATAAAAAAAACAATGGATATGAAAATTCCTATTTATGCTTGTGAAGCATCCAAGCAGATGTGTGGACTTGAGAGTGTAACATTAATTACTGGTGCAAAAATTGTTGGCGCAGCTACATTAAATGACTTGGTTCTTGATGCTGGAGCGACTATGTGGTTTTAAAGAGGGTAAAGAAATGGATAAAATCTATTTAGATCATGTGTCAGGTATGCCTATTGATCCACGGATTTTTGAGTTTTCTAAACCTTACTTAATTGAAAAGTATGGTAATCCCTCTTCCCTTTATAATGATGGACTGGAAGCAAAAAGTGCAGTAGACGAAGCAAGAGCAAAGGTTGCTAGATTTATTAATGCAGAGGATGAAAAATCTATTATTTTTACTGGCAGTGCAACTGAATCTAATAATATTGCAATAAGAGGAACAGCACTACGTAATATCAATACTGGTAAACAAGTATTAGCAAGTTCTATAGAACATATTTCTGTAATTAATTGTATGAAGGATCTTCAAAAAAATGGTTTTACTTTCAATACCATTCCTGTTGATTCCTATGGTGTTGTTGATTTAAAGAGCCTTGATGTAATGCTTTCAAAAAATACAACAGTTACCTCGATTATGTATGCAAATAATGAAATAGGAACCATAGAACCAATAAAAGAAATCAGTAAGATTGTCCATGAAAAAGGAAATTATTTGCATGTCGATGCTGTTGCTGCTGCAGGTCACATACCTATAGATGTTCAAAAAGATGGAATTGATCTACTTACCTTATCATCAAACGATTTATATGGTCCAAAAGGTGCTGGTGCTTTATATATTAAACAAGGACTTAAAATCCAATCAGTCATTTTAGGTGGCGGACAAGAAAGGGGTTTAAGATCAGGAACTGAGAATGTTTTTGCTATTGCTGGAATGGGTGAAGCAGCCCAAATAGCCACTAGAGAAATGAAAAATGAAAATAATAGACTTTTAGAAATAAGGGATAAACTCATTTCCGAAATTACAAATATTGACCAATCATATCTAACAGGTCATCCGAAACAAAGACTTGCTCATCATGCTAGTTTCCGTTTCAGTCACATAGAAGGCGAAAGCATACTTTTGAATATGGATATGTACGGAATTCAGATTGCAACAGGTTCAGCTTGTTCACATAAAACACTGGAACCATCGCATGTTTTACTGGCAATTGGATTAAAGCATGAGGAGGCTCATGGCTCAATGGTAATGACTCTAGGTAGATCAAATGATATTAATCAAGTACCAATAATTGTTAAAGCGGTGAAAGAAACAGTGCATAGATTACGAGAGCTTTCGCCACTAAAATAAAAGGTGAAAAAATATGGCACAAGTAGGTTATAGTAAAAAAGTTATGGAACATTTTATGAATCCAAGAAACGTGGGTGTTATCGAAAATCCTGATGGTTACGGAAAAGTAGGTAACCCTGTTTGTGGCGATCTAATGGAGATTTTTATAAAAGTAAAAGACGATATAATTACCGATATTAAGTTTAGAACTTTTGGATGTGGTTCAGCTATTGCCACAAGTAGCATGGTAACAGAAATAGCAAAAGGTAAACATGTTGATGAGGCAATGAAAATTACTAGGCAAGATGTTGCTGACGAGCTTGAAGGTCTTCCACCCCAAAAAATGCACTGCTCCAATCTAGCTGCAGATGCTTTGCATGAGGCTATTAAGGATTATAAAAATAAAAAGAAAAAATAAGAATTTTAGAGGTAAAAAATTATGACAATAATTAGAGAGATATACAAATGCAATATTTGTGGAAATATTGTAGAAGTTTTACATGCTGGTGTTGGAGAACTTGTTTGTTGCGGAGAACCAATGGAACTACTTAAAGAAAAAACACAGGACTCAACAGTTGAAAAACATGTTCCTTACATTGAAAAGATAAAAGACGGAGTTCTTGTGAAAGTTGGTCAGAATCAGGATCATCCAATGGAAGAGAAACATTATATTGAATGGATTGAAATAATTGCAGATGGTGCCGTATATAAGAAATTTTTAAAACCTGGTAATAAACCACAAGCAATATTTGAAATAAAAGCCAAAAACATATCTGCTAGGGAATATTGTAACATTCATGGGCTTTGGAAGTCTTAAATTTTATTTTTTTTTATTTTAATGATTTTTCGGAGATTATCATGTCAAAAAGAAAAATAATTAGAATCAATGAAAAAAAATGTAATGGTTGTGGACTTTGTATTCCAAATTGCCCAGAAGGTGCAATTCAAGTGATTGATGGAAAAGCTAGATTAATAAGTGATATTTTTTGCGACGGACTTGGTGCATGTATTGGTTATTGTCCAAATGATGCTATAACAATTGAAGAGCGTGAAGCAGAAAAATATGATGAGAAAAAAACAATGAAAAATATAGTAAACGCTGGTGAAAATACAATAATTGCACATTTAAATCATTTAAAAGATCATGGTGAAGAAGGATATTTTAGACAAGCAGTGGAATATTTAAAAGACAATAATATAGAAGTTGATTATGAAACTGAATCTGAAAATCAATGCGGCCATACTCACACTTGTGGTTGTCCTGGTGCAAAAATATTAGATTCTTCAAATGAAAAAAAAGATAACCAAAATGAGTTAGGAACTAGAAATTCTCAACTTCGGCAATGGCCAATTCAACTTCATCTTGTTCCACCAAATGCACCATATTTTCAAGGAAAAGATGTGATTCTTGTTGCAGATTGTGTTGGATATTCAATTGGTGATTTTCATAAAGATTTTTTGAAAGAAAGAAGTATTGCTATTGCCTGTCCAAAACTTGATTCAAACATTGATGTTTATATTGACAAAATTACACATATGATTGATATAGCAAAAATTAGCACACTTACAGTTATGGCAATGGAAGTTCCTTGTTGTAGTGGACTTTTGGGTATCGTAAAGAGCGCAGCTAAAAATGCCTCAAGAAAAATTCCAATTAAATCAATTATGGTTGGAGTTAAAGGTGATATTTTAAAAAAAGAATGGATTTAGGAGATATTTTAATGGAAAAAAAATGTTTTAAAGTAGGAGAAAAAACTTCAGATTTTACACTTTTTGATCATAATAGCAAAAAATTTAAGTTATCAGATTTTAAGGGAAAACGTGTTTTTTTATCATTTCATCCACTTGCTTGGACTAGTGTTTGTGCAAAACAGATGCAATCACTTGAAAAAAATTTTGCTGAATTCAAAAAACTAAATACAATTGCAGTAGGTATAAATATCGATTCTGTTCCCTCAAAAAATGCTTGGGCAAAAACTCTTAAAATCAAAAAAACCAGGCTTATGTCTGATTTTTGGCCTCATGGAAAGGTTGCGCAAATGTATGGAATATTTCGAGAAAAAGATGGATTTTCAGAAAGAGCTAATATTATAATAAATGAAAATCAAGAGCTTGATTTTATTAAAATATATGAAATTCCAGAATTACCAGATATAAAAGAAATTTTAACATATTTAGAGGAGATATGAACCAAAAAGTTGGAGATAAATTCCAACAAGAAACCAAATATTCAAGGAATTCATTAAGTAATGGATTTGAATGGGTTAATTCGCCTGAATTGTATAAAACTTATCCAAACTGTAAAAAAATTAAACTTGATAAACCAAATATTTCAACAAAAAAATCCTTAAATGAGGTTTTAATAAAAAGAAAAAGTATTCGTAATTTTTCAAAAAAACCGATTAATATTCAAGAATTATCATATCTACTTTGGGCATCTTCTGGAATTCAAAGAAACGAAAATGGATACGATTATAGAACCGCACCATCTGCTGGTGCTCTTTATCCTATAGAAACATATCTAGTAATTAACAATGTTGAAGATTTACCTCAAGGAGTTTATCATTATTTAATAAAAGATCATGCCCTTGAAGAGCTAAAGTTAGGCGATTTTAGTTATGAAATATCTAAAGCTGCTTTAGATCAAGAAATGTGTGCAACTGCTAGTATTGTTTTTGTTTGGACAGCAATTTTTGCCCGCTCAAAATGTAAATATGGACAAAGAGCTTATAGATATATTTATTTAGATGCAGGCCACATTGCTCAAAACCTTGTTCTTGCATCAACTAGTTTGAATCTTGGAAGTTGCCCAATTGCTGCATTATATGATGAAGAAGTTAACAAAATTATTTGTGTTGATGGTGTTGAAGAAAGTGTAATATATATATGTGCTTTAGGAAATATTCTAAAGGATTCAGATTATATTTAGTTGTTGATATTTATGGATGTGAAAGAAGCAATTAAGAAGCGAAGAGCGTATCGCTCTTTGATACCAATTGAAATTACAAATGATTTGATAAATGACCTGGCAGAGTGTGCACAAATAACTGCATCTTGTTTCAATAATCAACCTTGGAGATATATATTTGTATATGATAAAGAAATTTTATTGAAAATGCATGAGGTTCTGAATACGGGTAATGAATGGGCAAAAAAAGCTTCTATGATTATAGTTGTTCTTGGTAAAAAAGAGGATGATTGCATAATTAGAGATAGAATTTATTATCAGTTTGATATTGGTATGGCTACCAGTGCTATTATTCTTAGAGCAACCGAACTGGGTCTTGTTGCTCATCCTATTGCTGGTTACAGTCCAAAAAAAACTAGAGAGATTCTTGGTATTCCCGAAAATATTGATGTAATTACTTTGGTAATTGTTGGTAAACATTCTGATAACATAGACCCAGTGCTTTCTGATAAACAAGCTGAGGCTGAAATAGAAAGACCTGAAAGGAAAGAAATAAGTGAATTTGTATATATAAATAGATATACTATATAGGTGTTTAAAAATGATAAAAATTAAAAATATAAAAGGAAAGAATAAAGGTAAAATTCTACTTTATGCACTAAGTACGTGCATATGGTGTAAAAAAACAAAAGAATTTCTAGATAATCTTGGTGTTGAATACTCGTATTTATTCGTCGATCTAGTTGAAGAAAGTGATAAAGAAAAAATAATGGATAATGTAAGAAAATGGAACCCTGCTTGCTCATTTCCTACAATAGTAATCAACAATAAACAGTGCATAGTAGGTTACAAAGAAGATAAAATAAAAGAAGCTCTTGGTTTATAACAAATTTATAAATTCACTAATAAGTTTTCTTTTTTTATAAAGTATCTCAATATTTTATATTAACATGCGTTAATATTATATACTTATTAATGTTTAATTTTTGAAATAAGATCAAAATTAAATGGAGGTTAAATCAATGGAAAAAAATTATTTTTTGAAAAAATATTCATTAATATTAGTATCAATTGTTTTAATTATAAGTGGATTTCAATTGATTTCAAGTTCAATGGCAACAAATCAAACTAATAACCTATTTTTAAACGAGCCTGGAGGTAACGACTGGTGGTCTTTATTCCATCATGATACATCACACAGTGGTTTATCGACTTCAACAGCACCAGATAATAACCAGGTGTTATGGTCGTACAAAACAAATGATCTCATTACATCATCACCTGTTGTGTCACATGGACGAGTGTACGTTGGGTCATGGGATCATAATTTATATTGCTTTAACATGGACTATGGGAATCTTTTATGGAATTATACAACAGGTGGGATGATTACGGCGACGCCAGCGGTTGCAAACAATAATGTCTATGTTGGATCGCAGGATTCATACCTATATTGTCTTAATGCAAAAAATGGAGATTTAATATGGAATTACAAAACAAATTATATGATTGAATCTTCACCAACAATTGAAGATAACAAGATTTATTTTGGTTCAAATGATGGTTTTCTATATTGCCTGGATACAAATTATGGAAACTTTATTTGGAAATATCCAACACAAAATGCCATTTGGTCATCACCTGTTGTAGTAGATAATTATGTATATTTTGGGGATTTAAATGGAAATTTTCACTGTTTAGATGCAAATACAGGAAATCACGTTTGGTCCTATTCAACTGGTAGTGGAATATGGTCTTCACCTGCAATTGATAATGGTAAAATTTACTTTGGTGGAAATGATTACAATGTTTATTGTTTAAATGCAAATACTGGGAGCCTTATTTGGAACTATACCACTTTTAACGAGGTTCATTCATCACCAGCAATTGCATACGATTTTGTATACATAGGTAGTAGTGATGGGAGGTTATTGTGTTTAGATAAAGATTCAGGATCGTTTGTTTGGAGTCATGAGATAAGCGGTGGTGTTTGGTCATCACCAGCAATAGCTGAAGGTAAGGTTTATTATGGAACGGACCCATGTTGTGGTTCTCCAAGTAGTCTTTTATGTCTCGATGCTTATAATGGAAGTATAATTTGGGAATATAATTTTCAAAATATAATTGGAACGAAATCATCCTCAGCTGTTGCAGCAAGTAAAGTATTTGTTGGTTCTGGAGATGGAAGAGTTTTTGCATTCGGCGAAATTGAATTTCTTGCAGATGCAAATGGCCCTTACAATGGTTATCTTGGCAATCCTGTTAATTTTACAGGTTCTGTTTATGGTGGAGAACCGGATTATTCCTGGTATTGGGATTTGGGTGATGGTGAAACCTCAAATGATCAGAATCCATCCCATATTTATGATGAAATTGGACAATATAATGTTACTTTAACTGTCACGGATGAAAATGGTGATGTAGCAAATGATGAAACTCAGATAAATATTGAAATAAATAATAATCCGCCAGAACCACCAATAATAGATGGACAGACAAATGGAAAAATAGGAGAAGAATATACATACTGTATAATTGGTATTGATCCTGATGAGGATTACTTGTATGTTCAATGGGATTGGGGTGATGATAATACAACAAATTGGTTAGGACCTTATGCATCGGGGGATACAATTTGTGCTTCTCATGTTTGGGAAAGAAAGGGAACATACATAATTTCAGTATATCTCAAAGATCAACATGGAGAAA
>Ga0315291_10003259_pt1 | contig 21022 bp, 17 predicted proteins | sample YL17G12_20_MG_FD_203070 | JGI IMG/M metagenome (GOLD analysis project Ga0315291, IMG submission 203070) | Sediment microbial communities from Yellowstone Lake, YNP, Wyoming, USA - YL17G12_20 | ecosystem: Environmental > Aquatic > Freshwater > Lake > Sediment | place: USA: Wyoming | collected...
GAGTACTCCGACTGGGTGCGCCTGACTTACAACGCCGGCCTCGGGGTCAAGATCAGCGGCATCTGCCGGTTTCTGCTCAAGTGCGTCGAGCCCGAGTGGGAGCTCTACGTCACTCCCATCAACATCGACCCCGAGCGGCCGGCGATGCCCGTTTCGCATCCGGTGACTTACGCCATCTACCTCTCCAAGCTGCTGGGCCCCTTCGCCACCCTCGGCCTGGCTGAGGACACCTGGGCGCTCAACGAGCGCGTGATCGACGAAGACGCCTTCCTCGCGCAGACCTACCTCATCCACGACGAGCGCGAGCGCATGTTCTTCGACGCGCTCGACAAGACGCGCCGCGGCGTGTGCGCGTGCGTCTTCGATGCTACCGACCGCATCCAGCACATGTTCTATCGCTACCTCGACGAGCGCCACCCCGCCAACAAGGACAAGGACACCAAGCGCCACGCGAGCGCCATCGAGGACATCTACCGCCGCGCCGACGACCTCGTGGGCCGCGTCCTGGAGCGCATCGACAAGGACACCGTTCTGCTGGTCCTGTCCGACCACGGGTTCCGGTCGTTTCGCCGGGGCGTCAACCTCAACTCGTGGCTGCGGCGCGAGGGCTACCTGGCGCTCGCGGACGGCACGGCTAGCGGCGAGTGGTTCTCGGGCGTCGACTGGGAGCGCACCCGGGCGTACGCGATCGGCCTCGGCGGCATCTACCTCAATCGAAAGGGCAGGGAGCATCGCGGCGTGGTCGCCGGCGAGGAGACAAGCGCGCTGCGCCGCGAGATCGCCGACAAGCTCTCCGGCCTGCGCGACGCCGACACAGGCGAGGTGGCGATTAACCGCGCGTTCGATGCGGCGGAGATCTACGCCGGCCCATACGTGGGCGAGGCGCCCGACCTCGTCATCGGCTACAACGAGGGCTATCGCACCTCGTGGGACGGCGCGGTGGGCAAGGTCACCGACGTCGTCTTCGAGGACAACACGCGCAGTTGGAGCGGGGATCACTGTATCGACCCCGCGCTGGTGCCGGGGGTGCTGTTCTGCAATCGCCCCCTGACCGCCCAGCGGCCGCGCATGGTTGACATCGCGGCTACTGCGCTCGACCTGTTCGGGGTCGAGGTGCCGGGCTACATGGACGGCAGGTCGCTGCTGGCCGACCGGCCGGCAGCGGGCGCCCAGACGACAGACGACGGCCTGCAGACAGAAGAAGTGGAGGCGCAGATTTCGTGAAGCGCGAACGGTGCGATAGCCGCGGCCGGGGCCCAGGAGACGACGGCGGCCGCCTGACCCGGCGCGAGTTCCTCAAGCGGGCGGGCGCGGCGGCTGCGCTGTCACTGCCGGCTGCGGGATTTTTCGCCGGCTGCGCCAGGCGCCGGGCGCCGCTGTCGAAGAAGACGCTGGTGATCGGGATGGACGGGATGGAGCCCAAGATCGTCGCGCGCATGATGCGCGAGGGCCGGCTCCCGAACTTCCAGCGACTGGCCGGGATGGGCGGCTTCGAGCCAGTGACGAGCAGCGTCCCGCCGAACAGCCCCGTGGCATGGGCCGACTTCGCCAGCGGCACCAACGCCGGTGGCCACGGTATCTTCGACTTCATCGCACGCGACCCGCGGACCTACCTGCCCCACCTGTCCATTGCGCGCGTGCAGGGCGCCGACCGCACACTTAACATCGGCGATCTGGTGTTGCCGCTGTCGAGCGGCAGGGTGGAGCTGCTGCGACGCGGCCCGGCCTTCTGGCAGGCGCTGGAGGAGCGCGGCATCCCATGCACCATGTTCCGCCTGCCGTCCAATTTCCCGCCCACCCCCTGCGGCCGCGCCATCTCCGGCCTCGGCACGCCCGATCTCTTGGGCACCTACGGTACTTTCTCGTTCTACACCGACAACCCGCCGCGTGACGCCAAGGACGTCTCCGGCGGTTACGTTTATGCCGTGCAGGTCCGTGACAACATCATTCGCACCAAGCTGCATGGCCCGCCCAACGACCTGCGCAAGGGCGCCCCGAGGACGGCGCTCGACCTCACGATCTACCTCGACCCGGTCGCGCCGGTGGCCAAGATCGCCGTCGCGGGCAAGGAGGTGCTCCTGCGCCAGGGCGAGTGGAGCGAGTGGGTGCAAATCAAGTTCCCCATGTTGTGGGCGCACGGGGTCAACGGCATCTGCCGGTTCTACCTCAAATCGGTGCGGCCGGACTTCGCGCTCTACGTCACGCCGCTCAACATCGACCCCTCGGCTCCCGCGCTGCCGATCACCACGCCCGTCGGCTACGCGCAGGAGCTGTACCGGCGCTTCGGGTTCTTCTACACCCAGGGCATGCCCGAGGACACCAAGGTGCTCTCGGCCGGGCTGTTCGACGAGGACGAATACCTGCAGCAGTCCGGCCTGGTGCTGCGCGAGCGCCTCGAGATGTTCGACTACGAGATGGAGCGCTTCGACGAGGGCCTGCTATTCCTATATCTCTCCAACACCGACCGCCGCGGCCACATGTTCTGGTGGGCGCGCGATCCGGCGCATCCGGCCTACGATCCCAAGCTCGCGCCGCGCTATGCGTCCGCCATCGAGGACCTCTACCTCACCATGGACGGCGTGGTGGAGAAGGCGCTGCGCCGGGTGCGGGGCGATGACTTGCTCATTGTCCTGTCCGACCACGGCTTCGCGCCTTACTATCGGTCCTTTCAGCTCAACAGTTGGCTGCGCGCCAACAAGTACCTGGTCACCTGGGATACGGGCGAGGAGCAGCCGGACGTTTTCAGCGCCGCCGATTGGAGCTGCACCAAGGCCTATGCGCTCGGCCTCAACTGCCTCTATCTCAACGTCGAGGGGCGCGAGGGCCAGGGCGTAGTCCCTCCCGCCGAGCGCGACGGGCTGGCGCGGGAGATAGCCCAGCGGCTGCTGAGCGTGCGCGATCCCCAGAACGGCAAGCAGGTCATCTCCAACGTGTACCTGGCCGAGGACACCTACACCGGGCCTCTGGTGAAGGATGCGCCGGACCTGGTGATCGGCTACAACTACGGCTATCGCGGCTCCTGGCAGGCGGCTGTTGGGCAATACACCGACACCTTGATAGAAGACAACACGGGCAAGTGGAGCGGCGACCACTGCATAGATCGCGTTCACGTCCCGGGCGTGCTGTTCTGCAGCAAGCCTATGCGCGACCCGCGTCCGGCACTGTCGGACCTCGCGCCGACGATCCTCGCCGACTTCGGCGTGGACAAGCCGCCCGAGATGACGGGCAACAACGTCCTGTAAACCATCAAGTAATACCTTTGGTACTCTGCGAAGCCTATCTTCGCCCTGCGTAGGGGCAAGGCATGCCTTGCCCCTACTTTGGCCCGCGAAGCAGGGTAGCGGCACTTCGCTACGAAGCATGAGCGTGCCTTGGTGGTTTCATCTCGAACCTGGAGGCGACCATGTTCGGTCCCAAGCTGAGGATTGACAAGACGCTGTTGGAGCGGGCCAGGCGTTATGCGGACTTGGCCGGCTATTCGTCGGTGGACGAATTCATCGAGCATCTGCTCGCGCGCGAGATCGCCAAGCTCGACGAGTCCGACTCCGAGGAGGACATCAAGAAGAAGCTCCAGGGGCTGGGCTACATCTCGTAACTGCCGACCGGCGTCGGCCCCACGTGAGACATGGTGATGACCGTCGTCAATGCGATAATGACCGCCGTATTCGACGCCCTGCTGCGCCCGTTCTCCGGCGTGAGCCCGTGGTACGGCATCGCCGTCGTGTCGCTGCTAACGGGCGTGGCGATGCTCTTTGTCTTCCGCTACACCTCCAATCAGCGCGCCATCCGCCAGGCCAAGGACCGCATCCGCGCGCACCTGCTGGAGGTTCGCCTTTACCGCGACGACGTGGGGGTGTTGCTGCGCGCGCAGAAGGACATCCTGCTCAATAACCTCAGGTACTTGGGCCATTCGCTCGTGCCGCTCGCGGCGATGATCGTCCCGGTGGTCCTCATCCTCGTGCAGCTCAACGCTCACTACGGCTACCGGCCGCTGCAGCCGGGCGAGTCGGTTATCCTCGCCGCCACATTCAGGCCCGGCGCCGACCTCAATGCGGAGAGTCCGCGGCTGGTCGTCCCCGACGGCCTCAGAATCGAGACTCCCGCCCTGCGCATACCCGCGCTTGCCGAAGTGGACTGGCGCATCGGCGCCGAGCGCCCAGGTCGCTATACCGTGCGCATCGCCGTCGGCGGGCAGCAGTTCGAGAAGGAGGTAGTCGTCTCCCGGAGTTGGACGCGCGTCTCCCTTCGCCGCGTCGGGTCGGGGCTGCTCGAGACAATGGCCAATCCCGGCGAGAGGCCCCTGCCGCCGGGCTCGCCCCTGCGCGCCATCGCCGTCCAACACGAGCCCGCCGCGCTGCCCCTGCTCCGCTGGAACGTGCACTGGCTAGTGGCTTTCTTCGTGCTGTCGATCGGCTTTGGCTTCGCACTCAAGGGCGTCTTTCGGGTCGAGGTCTAGGGATGGGTACGGGCACGGCATGCCGTGCCCGTACAACTGCAATCCGGCGAACTTGCAGTGCACCGTCAATGTTTACTTGATGCACGAAACCACAGATAAACGCAGATGGACGGAGATATGATCGAACTGAGCTCCGGAAACGGGAAACTGTCCTGTCGGCGTGTTTCGGCGTTCATCGGCGGTTACTTCCCAAATACATCAGAATAATCTTGACGGAGCAGCAGGCGATCTCGAAGCCGGCGGTGGCATTCGTCAGGAAGCACGCATGCTTGACCCCCAGATAGTCGGCGGCCCAGGCCTCCAGCTCTTTCACGCGGTCGCCGAGGGTGAGTTTGCCCGCAGGCTTCGCCGCCGCAAAGAGGGCGTCCAGGGCCTGCCCGACTTGCTCGAGTCGCGCCGAGTAGGTCGCATCCTCGCCCGCCTTGGGCTGCGCCAGGAAGCGGATGATGCGCAGCACGTCCCGGGCGTTCGCCTCTTCGCCCACCGCCGCCCACGGCACCTTGGCCGCACCGGTGTCATAGCGGAAATCCGAAATACCCGATGGCGCAGATTTGAAATCTGCGCTACGTCAGCAGCACGCAGCCTGCGCCCAGCTCCTGCCGCGGCTTGCCGCCCGCTATCGTCAGCTCGATCACCGTGGCGAGCGAATCCGGCGCTTGCTGCGGCAGGCCGTGCAGCACCAACCGATCCCGCACCTGCGTGAACTTGACCGCCGGCCCGCGATACAGCCGCGCCTTCACCACCTTGTTGCGCAGGCCCCCGATCGCCAACTCCTCGCCCGGCCAGCGGTTGCAGTGGAAGTAGAGATGCTTGCCCTTGCACGTGAAGGCGCCGGTTATCAGCCACTCCTGGTGCATGGGGTCGGTCGCCTCATAGACGGTGGGGCCGTACTTGCGCATCCACGCGGCGACCTTTTGCAGCTCGCGCGCGCACACCGGCGGCACCGCCCCGCTCGGCGCCGGCCCGATGTTGAGCAGCAGGTTCCCGCCGCCCGCCGCCACCTGGCGCAGCATGCCCACCACCGTCCACGCATCCTTCCAGCGCGTGTCAATCGGCGTGTAGCCCCAGCTCTCGTTGAACGTCATGCATGCCTCCCACATGCGCCCGCCCGGCTCGGGCCGGATGTGCTGCTCGGGCGTGCCGAAGTCCTCGGGGAGTTGCGAGCGGTTGTTGATGATGATGTCCGGCTGCAGCTTGCGCACCATGCGGTTCATCTTCGCCGATTCCCAGCCCTCGGCGTCCAGTGGCCAGGAGACGTCATACCACATGATGTCCAGCTTGCCGTAGTTGGTGCACAGCTCCCGCACCTGGCCGTGGATGTAGTCCACAAAGCGCCGCCGCGCCCTCTCGTCCTGCTTGCACCGTGCGCCGTCGGGGTGGTGCCAGTCCATCATCGAGTAGTAGAACCCCACGCGCAGGCCCTGCGCGCGCGCCGCCGCGACATACTCCGCCACCAGGTCGCGCCCCGGGCCGCGCTTGGCCGCCGTGTAGTCCGTGAGCGCCGAGTCGAACAGGCAGAACCCCTCGTGGTGCTTGGTGGTCATGACCATGTAGCGCATGCCGCTCTCGCGCGCCAGCTTCGCCCACTTGCGCGCGGGCGTCGGCCCCGGCTTCCACGTGTCGGCCAGCCTCTCATAGTCGGGCAGGGGTATGCGCTCGCGGTTCATCACCCATTCGTGGCGCCCGAGCTGCGAGTACAACCCCCAGTGGATGAACATCCCGAAGCGCGCCTCGCGAAACCACTCCAGCCGGCGCTGTCGATCCTTCTCCTCCGCCGTCAGCTTCTTTGCCATGATAGCTCCTTGTCGCGCTGGACTTGCGCCTGAACGCGAGGTTAGCTTCGCCTCACCGGCGCCGCTTTCCTCCAACCGCTATCTGCCGCCAGGAACCGCCCTCGCTTCCGACGAACCTCTGCCACCAGCAACAACTACGGAGGCTGGATTGGAAATCCGTCCCATCGGCGGCACCGGCCTGTCAGCTCCCGTGGTCGCGTTCGGCGGCATCCCGGTCAACCGCGTCAGCGAGGAGCAGGGCGTCGCCACCGTCCGCCGCTGCCTGGAATTGGGCTACCGCCTCTTCGATACCTCCCGCACCTACGGAGACAGCGAGCGCCGCGTAGGTCTCGGCCTCGCCGGGCGGCACGCGCAGGTCATCATCGCGACCAAGCTCGGCCCCTGGAAGGTGCAATCCGAGCAAGATGCCGAGCGCTTCGTCCATGAAAGCCTTTCCGCACTGGGCGCAGAGCGCGTCAACATCTTCATGATCAAGAACCTCGATAACGAGGACAACCTCCAACGCGCCCTCACCCTCGCCCTGCCGGCGGTCAAGCGCGCGCAGGAGGACGGCCTGCTCGACCACATCGGCATGACCTCCCATGTGCCCCGCTTCGCCGAAGCCGCCCTGCGCACCGGCGAGTTCTCGGTCGCCATGCTGCCGTACAGTATCGCCAATCGCTCCCACGAGAGCGTGCTCGACATGTGCCGGCGTCAGGGCATCGGCGTGCTCGCCATGAAGCCGCTGGCCGGCGGCGCGCTGGTGGGGCCCGGCGAGCGCGAGCGGGCCACCGTCCACGACGCCCTGCGCTTCTGCCTGAGCCACCCCGCGGTGTCCGCCGCGGTGGTGGGGGTGGGCAGCCCGCACGAGGCCGAGACGGCATGGCACGCCGGGGAGACCGCTGCGCCCCTGCGCCCAGATGAGCGAGACGAGTTGATCGCCGCGGCCGAAAGCCTGGGCGAGGACTACTGCCGCGGATGCGACTACTGCCAGCCTTGCTCAGCGGAGATAGAGATCGGCGACATCCTGCAGATGGCGGACCGCGTCCGCCGCTTCGACACCGACGTGGCCCTGCGCGATGCCACCCGCGCGCGCTACCGCGCCCTCGCGGCGACCGCCGACGCCTGCCAGGAATGCCGCGAATGCCTGCCGCGCTGCCCGTTCAGCCTGAGCATCCCCGACCTGCTGCGAAAAGCGCACGACTTGCTGACCGGGTGAGCCGGCCGCCTGACGGAGGGGCGCCACATGATCCACCCAGGCGAACCCGCGCCCGATACCGCCCCCGCCGGGAGCGCGGAGCCGCTCCCGTGGTACCGCCGGCTGCTCGTCGGCATCGAGATCGGCCCCACCGGCGCCAACGACAGAGACGACGTCTACATGGCGCGCGCCACCGGCCGCGAGTTCGTGGCCAACCTGCTGGGGGCCCGCGCGCAGTACGCCGTGGTTTTCATGAAAGACCACGACTTCGCCTACTACCCGTCGCGCGTGGCCCGGCCGTGTCCCAACCTGGGCGGGCGCGACCTGCTCCGTGAGTGCCTGGACGAAGCGACGCCCCACGACCTGACGCTCATCGCTTACTGCCAGGTGCAGTACGACACCTCCTCGTGGCGCGCGCACCCCGAGTGGCGCATGCGCGACAGCGACGGGCGCGACATCCCCGGCCGCCTGTGCTATCGCTCCGGCTACCTTGGCTTCGTCCAGGCATGCGCCGCGGAGATGATGGAGTATGAGATCGCTGGCTTCCACTTCGACATGCTGGACTTCGGCTTCGCGCCGCCCGAATCGGCGCCGGCCGCGCCCGGCTTGACGCGCCGGAGCGGAGGCGAACACATGGACTCACAGCACCTTAGAACCGGAGTCAAGTCGCTGATCGAGGCCCACCCCGAGGTGGGCGAGATCCAGTGCTGAACGCCACCGGCGCCTTGCCGTCGCGGATTGCCGTGCGCGGCGCTCACACCTGCTCGCTTCCCAGCCGGGAACAATTCGCCCCCTCCGTCGGTCTCACTCGGTAGGACGGGCGGCAGCTTGCGGCGGCAATCCCGCGAACCTCCCGCCCGAGAGGAGGCCGACGATGGAAACTGGGCCTGTCGCGAATGCGGAGCCGCGGCGCGGCTGGTTCGGGCGGCTGCCAGGTTGGAGAAAGGCGGGGGCGCTGCTCGCAGCTTGCGTCGCTGCACTATTCATCCTTGCCTTGCTCGGGGCCATGCTCTCGCGCGCGAAGGAAGCCGCGCCGCTGCGGTTCGCCGGTTCGCCGGCGCTCCGCGAGGTGAAGACGGACGTCGCCGCCGACCGAGTGCCCGCGCCTTTTGGCGCCGGCCCCGTTCCGCTCAGTGAGGCGCGCGGACCGGCGATCCAGATCGCGGCCGGGTCGCTGCCTGCCCTCGACACGTGGGACCGGCAACTGATTCTGACCGCCATGATCGCGGTCGAGGTCGGCGATATTCGTGCCGCCTACGACCGCATCCAAATGCTGGCGGCCGGCGAGGGCGCGGTGATCACCGCGGCGTCCTTGCAGGCGGGCTCCGCGCCCGACATGGCAGCGAGCGGCGGGAAGGACTACGGCCGCGCCACCGTGGTGCTGCGGGTGCCGCAAAGTCGTTTCCAGGCGGTGCGCCGGCGCCTACTCGACGCCGCGTCGGATCTCGGGGGGAAGGTGCTGCGCGACGAGGTCTCGAGCGAAGATGTGACCGAGGAATACGTGGACCTCCAGGCGCGGCTGCGCAATTGGCGCGCCCAGGAAGTCCAACTGCTCGAGATCATGCGCCAGGCGCGCACCATCCCCGACATCCTGGCCGTGCGCGAGAAGCTGTCCGAGGTGCAGGGCGAGATCGAGCGGTTGTCGGGGCGGCTGCGGTTCCTGGAGAACCGCGTGGAGCTTTCCACCATCACCGTCGAGCTTACGCAGAAGGGCAAAGGGCCGGCCTCCGTCACCATTGCTTCGACCTGGAAGAACGCGGGCAAGGAAATAGCCGCGGCGGCCGTGCAGTCCCTCAAGAACGTGGTCTATGCCCTCGGCCTGCTGGGGGTGGGACTCGTGTACCTGCTGCCGTTTGGCGTAATCGGCGGAGTCGTGTGGGGCGGCGTCAGGGCGGCGCGCAAGCGCTCCCTGCCGAAGTCGGCGGCCTGAGGGATGGGGCGGGCGGGGACTGTCCATACCTTGTACGGGCAAGGCATGCCTTGCCCCTACCCGCCCGGAAGGGGCCCGGAAGGGGACAGTCCCCATTCGGGGACAGTCCCTTCTCCAGGTCACAGCCGCTCCACCCCCAGCGCCTCCGCGTAGAGCGCGAGGACGTTCTCCAGTGCCGTGTCGGGCTGAATGGCGTGCGCGGGGCTGAGGATGTACCCGCCCCCGCGGCCGATGACTTCCTTGCGATGCCGCACCTCCGCCCGCACCTGCTCGACCGACCCGTGGGGCAGGGTCTCCTGCGTGCTGATGAGCCCGCAGAACGTCAGCCGGTCGCCGAAGTTGCGCTTGATCGTCTCCGGGTCCATGCCCGCCGGCTCGGGCTGCATCGCATCGAGAATGTCGAGCCTCATCTCGATGAACGTCGGCATGATGTCGTGCGTATCGCCGCAGGAATGCAGCATCGCCAGCGCGCCGTGCTCGTGTGCGAGGTCAATGAAGCGCTTCAGCCGCGGCGCGAAGAACGACTCGAACACCGCCGGCGAGAACAGCCTTCCCTTCTGCGTGCCGCAGTCCTCGCCCAGGCCGAGGATGTCGATCTTGCCGCGCGCCGCCGCCAGGCCGCGCTTGCAGTACTTGTGATAGAAATCCACGCGGCGGTCGATGATCGCTATCCCCACCTCGTCGCCGGTGACGATGTCAACCAGCACCTGCTCCATGCCGCGCCCGCGCGACACGCCGTTGACGATGTCGGGCATCCCCGCCCCGCCGAAGCAGACCGCGTAGTCCGCGACCCGGTCACATGCCGCCTCCAGCCCCGAGAAGTCGTAGTCCTCGATGTCCGGCCACGGATACACGCCCACGTCATCCATCGTCTTCAACCGCGCGAGCGCCAGGTCCGACGCCTCGTCGTAGGTGCCGAACTCGTTGGCCACGCGGCGATAGCCCACTCCCCATGTGTCATAGGAGTCGGCGACGCCCGCGACCGGCGCCTTCACCGCAGGTCCGCCGCTGACCCCTCCCCGCGGACCGCGCAGGTCTATGCCCAGGGCGTCGAGCACGTCCCGCCCCGCGAAATGCCCCTCCAGGCGCGCCCAGATCTCCGGCGTGAAATACCCCTGCAGCGGAACCCGGTCCGGCTCCCGGTGCACGCACGCCAGCTTCACGCGCTCCTTCGACGTCAACGTCTCCCCTCGGCGGCTTGGTGCCATTGCATCCTTCCCCTTGCCCTCCGCGAAGCGCGGTCAGGACGACCGCAGAACCTCCAGCAGCATTTCCGGCTCATCGGTCTCGATCATATCCACCCTGGCGGCCACCGCGCGGCGCATCTCCTCGGCCGTGTCGCCGCGCCCGCCCGCCAGGCTCGTCGCGCACAGGATGCCAAGGTCGTGGCAGACGCGCACGGCCTCCTCCGAGAACGACCGCCACCGCACTTCTATCACCTCGGGCTGCAGCGACTTCGCGAGCGCGCGCACTTCCTCCACGCTGTCCGCGCCAGGCATGAGTGGCACGCTCGCGTCCAATGCCCGCACCCGCCGGCAGATGTCCTCGTCGGCGTGCACCAGCACGTCGCGCGTCATGTCGAACTCCTGCAGCAGGCGCACCACCGTCTCCGGCTCGGCGTCCTTCCAGTCGAGATAGATGCCGATGCGGTCCTTCGCCAGCGCCAGCTCCTCGCCCAGCAGCGGCAGGCGCGTGCCCTTGAACTGCGGCCCGAACCGCGAGCCCGCGTCGAGCGTGCGGATCTGCGCGTATGGCAGGTCGCGCACCGCTCCGTGCCCGTCGGTTCCGCCATCAACCGCAGCGTTGTGCATGTCGATCAGCAGCCCGTCGGCGGTGGTGCGGACATCCACCTCGATATAGTCCAGGCCGAGCGCAATCGCCTCCCTCGCCGCGGGAAGCGTATTCTGCGGCGCGCGCTTCATCACCCCGCGATGCGCGATCAGCTTGACCCTCTCCGAGTCCGCGCGCAGGCCGCGCTCCGGCGGAGGCTCCGGCGCCGGCTCGGGCGCGGGACGTTTGATCCCGGCGCGGCGCAGAACGTCGAGCACCAGCGCCGGGTCGTCGGACTGCACGGCATCCACCCCCAGCCGCAGGCACGCCAGAATGTTGTCCTCGTTATCCCCCGCACCTTGAATGTCCAGGAAGTACTGCGCGCCGTGCGCGTGCGCCGCGTTGATCGCGGCCTCGTCGAGCACCCCGCCTCCGCGCTCGACGTAGCGCGCATGCAGGCGCTGCGCCAGCACCTCCATGTCCTGCGCGCGCCTCAGGCTGGGCATGGGCTGCACGCGCGGATTAGCCGCCTGCATGGCGGCCAGCGCGTCAACGTCGTCAAGGCAGACGGCGTCCTCGACCATGTCGAACTGCTCCATCAGCCACAGCGCCTGCATGGGGTCCACTTGCTTCATGTCGAGATACAGCTTGACGCGCCCCTTGGCCAGCCCCAGTTCCTCCGCAAACAGCGGCACGCGCTCGCCGCGGAATTGCGGCCCGAAGTGCGAGCCCGCATCCAGCCGCCGGATCTCGGCGCACGTCAGCGCGGAAACCTTGCCGCTGCCGTCGGTGGTTTCGTCCACCGTCGAGTTGTGGATATCCACGATCTTGCCGTCGGCGGTGGTGCGCAGGTCCAGCTCCACGTAGTCGAGCCCCAGCTCCATCACCCGGCGCAGGCCGGCAAGCGTGTTGCACGGCCTCTCGGCCGACACCCCGCGATGACCTATGACCTTCATGTCCCTCCCTCCCTCATCAGCTACCCCGCGCCCCGCGAGCGCGGGCGAAGTAGGGGCACAGCACGCTGTGCCCCTACAGGTCGAAGATGCCCGACACCTCGTCGCCAGCGAAGTTGAGGTTACCGGGGTGATAATCGCCGTGTATCACCAGCTTCGGCAGGCCGTGATACCGCTCGTCCGGCAGCTCCCGCTCCAGCAGCGAGACCTGGCTCATCAGGTAGCACAAGCCACCGGCGCTGAGCCGCCGACGCGCCATGCCAACAGGTTTCGCGCTCGCCGCTGCCGGTTCCTGGCCGCGTTAGCGCTTGCGCAATGCAGCAGGAGCGCGGCGAACGCGCATGGAACTGCACGACGCCACAGGTCTGCGTAACAGATCCAACGGGCTCCCTCGGGAAAGCGGAGATGGTGCTGTCCGGAAAGCGTCACGCGACTGGCCCACGCGTCCGCGAGAGGGGAATGCGGCGCAGGGAGTTTCTGACGAGGCTCTGCCTTCCCGAGGCTCTGCCTTCCCGTTGGGGAGGCAACGCCTTCCCCAGAGGGATTGGGGAGGCAACGCCTTCCCCAGAGGGGCTGATGTGGGCTGGCGCGGCAGGGCTGGCTGCGCCCAGGTTCTGTGGGGCGGCATTGGAGCCGCGGCAGCGGCGGCAAGTTCTTGCTGAACAGGAGGCGGTCGGAATGTCAGCGCGACGGGCGGACAAGGAGCAGGGCGAGGGCCTTTACCAGGAGGCCCTGCGGCGCCAGAAAGCGGGCCGGTGGGAGCGGGCGCGGCCGCTGTGGGAGCGATTGGCCCAGCGAGATGATTACCGCGACCGCGCGCAGCCGTGGCTGGATGGCTACCGGCGCTTCGACGACAAGATCGTGCTCGCGTACTACTACATCTGGTTCAAGCCCGAGTCGTTTGACGCCAGCAGGCCGGGTGCGCTCGAGGCCATGCGCGACATCCATCCGGTGCTCGGCGCCTACGATTCGCGCTCTCCGGCCGTCATCGAAGCGCACGTGAAAATGGCGAAGAAGGCCGGCCTCGACGCGTTTGCGGTATCCTGGTGGGCTGGGCCCGAGCAGTCCGATACCCTCGCGCGCGTGGTCGAGATCGGCGCCGCCCACGGCCTGCGCTCCTGCATTGATCTGGAGGCGTGTGACCAGCCGATGCCAAAGATCGAAGAGGCGCTGCGGTACTTCCTCAGCACCTACCAGGACGACCGGCGCATGCTGCGCAAGGAAGACAAACCCGTGGTCCTCGCGTGGGGCACCTGGCAGCACCCGCCCGCAGCCTGGCAGTCCCTCTTCGATCGGCTCAAAGCCGAAGGGCTCGAGGGCTACTACCTGCCTTCGGAGCAGGGGGATCGTGGCTATCTGGGGCCGCTGCGAGGATTGGAGACTTACACCCTGGTTGATGTTGAGGACGACCGACTGGCCGACTATTTCAAGACCCTGGCCGCGCACGTTCGCGCATACAACGAGACGCCACAAGGCCAGGCCAGGCCGGCCCAGTGGGACGCAACGCTTATGCCTGGCTTCGACGAGCGGGGCATTCCGGGCCGGGAGTACGGTCCCGGCGGGGCCGGCTGGAAGGACCGCCGCAACGGCGCCTACTACCGGCACACTTTAGAGGCCGCTCTCGCCTCAGATCCCGATTGGCTCCACGTGACCAGTTTCAACGAACTGGCCGAGCACTCCCACATCGAGCCCATGGAGGAATTCGGGGATCAATACCTTGACCTCACCGCCGAGTTCGCGCGAGCGTTCAAGGCTACCGCATTTCGCGGGTTGCTGTAGACGCATCCAGCGCGTCGTCGCAGGCCACCGGGCGCGACTTCCATGAAGTCGCGGTTTCTCGCGCGCTCATGGAGCGCGCGCCCGCACCAGAACCAGTAGGGGCAAGGCATGCCTTGCCCCTACCTCCCCCTGGAAGGGGGAGGATGAAGGTGGGGGTGGAATGCCGTGGGTGCGCACCCTCTCCGGCCCTCTCCCTGAGAGGGAGAGGGGTTTACATACCTGTCCGCACACCCGCTGAAAACGAACATACCCTACGTTACGCTCGCCCGAGGGGCCGCGCTCCCACCCGGCCGGTTGCGAGTGGCGACCCGCGTCTGTAGGGGCAAGGCATGCCTTGCCGCTACTGCCTCCCGTCGGTGTCGGGTGGCGCCGGTGTCGCCTCGCTAACCATCGTCAGCCGCGAACACCGTCGCCGCTTCGCCTTCGACAGCCAGGGCCACCGGTGCGCCGGGCCTCAGTCCCTCGTCGGCTTGGGCGTGGAGCTCCACCGTCAGCGGGCCGGCGCAGGTGCGCACCCGCAGCCGCGTGACCGCGCCCAGGAAGACGACCTCCTCGACCTCGCCCGGCATGGCGTTGGGCGCTCCCGGCGCCGCCAGGCTCAGGCGCTCCGGGCGCACCGCGATCGTGACCGCCTGCCCGGGCGCGAGGCCGCCTGCGGGCACGCTGACTGTCCCCCCCACATATGGCGCAGCCTGTCGTAGGGCAGGAGCCTTGGCCGCCACAGCTTCAGCGGCGGCGGCTTGCCTCCTGCCCATGTCGCCGGGCAGGGACTCCGGCGTCGATTTCAGCCGCACCTGCGCCTGCCCGCCTGCAACCGACTCGACCTCGCCCGCCAGGAAGTTGGTGTGGCCGATGAAGCCGGCGACGAACGGCGTCGCGGGGCAGCGGTAGATGTGCAGCGGGTCGCCGATCTGCTCCAGGTGGCCGGCGTTCATGACCGCGATGCGGTCCGACAGCGCCAGGGCCTCCTCCTGGTCGTGGGTGACGTAGAGAGTGGTGATGCCCAGCGCGCGCTGGACGCGGCGGATCTCCTCGCGCATCTCCACGCGCAGCTTGGCGTCGAGGTTCGACAGCGGCTCGTCCATCAGCAGCAGCCGCGGCTCGATGGCCAGGGCGCGCGCGGTCGCCACCCGCTGCTGCTCGCCGCCGCTGAGCGTGCCCGGGAAGCTGTCGGCGCGGTGCAGCAGGTGCACCTGCGCCAGCGCGCGCTCCACCCGTTCCCTGACGACAGGGCTCGGCGCCTTGCGCGCGCGCAGCCCGTAGGCGACGTTGTCGCGCACCGACAGATGCGGGAACAGCGCGTAGTTCTGAAACACCATGCCCAGGTTGCGCTGGTGCGGGGGCAGCGGATCGAGGCGTTCGCCGTCGCAGACGATCTCGCCCGCGTCGGCGCGGCAGAACCCCGCGACGCAGCGCAGCAGCGTGGTCTTGCCGCAGCCGCTGGGGCCGACCAGCGTGAAGAACTCGCCGGGACGGATCTCGAGGTCCACCCCGGCGAGCGCCTGCTGCTGGCCGAAGCGCTTGCGCACCCCTCTTATCGTGAGTCCGACGCTAATCTAAACTAGCTCCGCCGCTTTCTCGCCCTGCCACACGTTGAAGGCCAGCAAGGGTACGAACACCGCCAGCAGCAGCAGGCTCGATGCCGCCGCCGCGGTGCCATAGTTGTTGCTCAGCACCTGCTGGTATATCACTATCGATATGGTAGCCCACGGGCCGTAATAGAGCAAGATGGTGGAGCTGATCTCGCTGATGACCTGCACCCAGGTCATGACCGCGCCGGAGATGATGCCCGGCGCCATGAGCGGCAAGGTCACGCGCCCGAACGTGCGCCACGGCGACGCGCCCAGGCTCAGCGACGCCTCCTCGGTCGCCGGCTCGATGTTGTGCAGCACCGCCACCACTCCGCGCACCGCGTACGGCAACCGCCGCACCACGTAGGAAGTGATGAGGATGGCGACGGTTCCCGTCAGCAGCAGCGGCGGCACGCCGAACGCCCGGATCAGCGCCACCGCCAGCACCGTGCCCGGTATGGCGTAGGGCACCATCAGCAGCGCATCCAGCCCGCCCGTCGCCCGCCCCGGGCGGCGCACCAACAGGTAGCCGATGACCACGCCCAGCACCACGCACAGCAGCGTCGATGCTCCCGACAGGAACAGGCTGTTGAGCATCGCGCGCGGCACCGTGCTGAACACCATCAGGTAGTTGCCCACGCTGAAGCCGGGATGCATCACCGGCCCGCTGCTCGGGAAAAACGACGTCAGCATCACCACCGCCGCCGGTATCAGCGAGACCCCGACCACGCCGTAGGTGAAGGCCGTCGCCGCCGCCCGCGCCCGCGGCGATGCTCGCCGCTCCCCCCGCCGCCGCAGACCCGACATGACGTAGGAACGCCGGCTGATGTACCACCGCTCGATCAGCAGCACCGCCGTCGTGCACACCAGCAGCACCACGCTCGCCGTCGCCGCCATCGCCGGCTCGCCCCCCATCTCGTTGATGAACAGGCTGTAGATCAGCGTCGGCAGCACCAGGTAAGTCTCGCCGATCACCACCGCCGACCCAAAGTCCGCCAGCGCCGTCAGGAACACCAGCAGCGCGCCGCCCAGAATCGCCGGCATCAGCAGCGGCGCCGTCACCGTGCGGAAAGTGCGCCACGGCGTCGCCCCCAGGTTGGCCGCCGCATCCTCCAGCGAGGGGTCGATCGAGGTGATGGACGCGGACACCACCAGGAACACGAAGGGATACAGATTCAGGGTGAGGGCGAGGATGATACCCTTGGAGCCGTAGATGGTGCCCGCCCAGGGCAACCCGGCATGCTGAACAAGCTGCGTGATCCATCCGCTGCGCCCCAACAGCAGGATCCACGAGTACGCGCCGATGAATGGCGGGCTCACCAGGGGCAGGACGATGAGCGCCCGCAGCAGGGCCTTGCCCGGCACCCCCCAACGCGCCACCGCCGCCGCCAGCGGCACCCCGAGGGCGGTGGCCAAGACCGTCACCATGACGCCGACGTACAGGCTGTGGTAGAGCGCCGAGCGATAGTAGCTGAGGGCGAAGAACTCGCGGAAGTGCGTCAGCGTCCAGCCGCCGTCCGCGGCGCGCACGCTGCTGATGAAAAGCTGCGCCAGCGGGTAGATGAAGAAGAATATGAGCAGGATGTACGACAGCACCAGCGCCCGCTGCCACGGGTCGCCGACAACGCGCGGCCGCCCTACTGCGGGAGCCGCAGCACTATGGCTTGCCATTTCTCAATCAGGGCCTTGCGATGCTCGGCGGACCAGCGGAAGTCGAAGTTCGGCGCGGCCTTGACCTCGTCGATGGGCGGTAGGCCGGGAGGAGCGGCGACGTCGGTGCGGCACGACCGCACCGCAAGCTCCCGCGCGAGCACCTCCTGCACCGGCTTGTCGATGAGGAAATCCAGGAATCGCTTGGCCGCCTCCGGGTGCGGCGCATTGCGGATGAGCGCATTGCCGTCGGGGATGACCGCGGTGCCCTCGACCGGATAGACGATCTTCACCGCCGCTCCCCCCTGCAGGTAGAGCCCGGCCACGTTCTCGTAGGTGATCCCCACGTGATACTCCCCGTCCGCCACGCCCTTGGGCACATAGCCGGAACTCTGCAAGATCCTGGCGTTGCGCATGATGCGCTCTATCGTCTTCCAGCCCGCATCGTTGTCGCCGAAAACCGCGACCATGGTCGCGAGCTGGGTGTAGGCGGAACCCGACTTGTCCGGGGCGGCGTAGGCCAGCTTGCCCTTCCAGCGCGGGTCGGCCAGATCGCGCCAGCCGCGCGGCGCCTCGCTTGCGGTCACCAGCTTGGTGTTGTACATCAGCACCATCGGCACCACGTTATTCGGTATCCACGGCTCGCCTTTGGCCACTGCCAGCCACCGCGGGTCGATCGCCTTTGCCTGCGCCGGCGTGTAGGGCTCGAACAGGTCCGGGTTAGCCACGATGCCTTCGGCGCCGACGCCCCACAGCACATCGCCCAGCGGGCGCCGCTGTTCCGAGCGAATGCGCTGCACGACCTCGTTGGTGCCCGACACCAGCGCGCTCATGTTCGCGCCGGGCGCCGCCTTGGACCACAGTGGTCGCACCGCCTGGATGATCTCGTCCTTCTCGGCGGTATAGACGACCACCGCGCTGCGACCGCCCTTGCTCCGACCGCACCCGGTGACGGCGACCGCACCGCCGAGCGTCATAACCAGCGCCGCCGCGAGCAAACGGCGCGCCGCGCAGGTGTTGACCTTGATCATAGCCTCTCTCCAGTTCCTCCGCGCCATCCAATTCCCCGGCGTCTCGCGGATTCCTGCCGCCAGACGCCGCACCGCCAAATCACGCCTGAGGTTTACCCGCCTCTGGTGGGTTTACCCGCCTGCGCCAGAGGCGCACAAGTCTGGTGGGCGGACAAGTCCCGTGACGCCGCGCCTTGACGCCCGCGCGCTGCGCTGCTAGCATTTCCCTTGCAGAGGTTGCTTATGACCTTGTCCTCCAAACGCGCACGCATTATGGGCCGCTCCCGGCGGTTGGGCCATTGCATCTGCGATCCGCGCAAGCCGTGCCCGTGCGACCTGCTCGTCGAAAAGGACGTCTGCCTGTGCGCGGGCGAGCGGCTTGCCCAGGACTCGTCCGCCGGTGAAGTCATTGCCCTCACCAGGCTGGTCAAGAACGCCGGCTGCGCCTCCAAGATCGCCCCCGCCGACCTGGCACGCGTGCTCGCGCGGTTGCCGGCGGTGACAGACCCCCGCGTCCTGGTGGGCACCAGCACCGCCGACGACGCCGGCGTGTTCCAGCTCTCGCCCGAGTTGTGCCTGGTGCAGACGGTGGACGTTTTCGCCCCCTGCGTGGACGACCCTTACCTGTTCGGGCGCATCGCGGCATGCAATGCGCTAAGCGACATCTACGCCATGGGCGGCACCCCCATCACCGCGCTGTCCGTGATCGGCTATCCCATTTCCACCCTGGGCGACGAGTGGATGTACCGCATGCTCAAGGGCGGCATGGACGCACTGGCGGAGGCGGGCGTCGCTCTCATCGGCGGCCACAGCATCAATGACGAGGAGATCAAGTTCGGCTTTGCGGTCACAGGCACCGTCGATCCCGGCTCGATCATCACCAATGCCGGCGCCGAGCCCGGCGACGCGCTCATCCTCACCAAGCCCATCGGCACCGGCATCATCTGTTTCGCCGCGCAGCTGGGCCGCGCATCCGAGGAAGCCCTGCGCGCCGCGGCCGACTCGATGGCCACCCTCAACCGCGCCGCCTCTGAGGTCATGCGCCAGGTCGGCGCGCATGCGTGCACGGACGTCACTGGATTCGGCCTGCTCGGCCACCTCAGCACGGTCGTCCGCGAGAGCGGCGTCACGGTGGAGATCTGGTGGGACGCGGTGCCAACCTTGCCTGGCGCGCGCGACTACGCGGCCGACGGCATGGTGCCCGGCGCCGCCGAGCGCAACCGCGAGTTCGCCGCCGACATTGTGGAGAGCGGCGACGTCCCGCAATGGGCCGAGGACCTGCTCTACGATGCCCAGACCTCCGGCGGGCTGTTGATCGCGGTCACCCCGGGTATCGCGGCGCAGGCGGTTGAGCGGCTTCGCGCCGCCGGCTGCGCGCAGGCGGTGATAGTGGGGCAGGTGACCTCAAAGTCGGAAGGCAGGATAGTGGTGAAACGACGAGCAGACGACACATGCGAATGCGGGAAAAGAGACGACGAGCCGGCGCCGGCATGCGCGTCTCCATCCGCCCCGGGGCAGGCAGCTCCGGCGGGCGAGCCGGCCGAGGAGTGCTGCGCGCCCGGAGCCTCGGCTGCGCCGGGCGCTGCGCGGGACGCATTCTCGCACTTCATGGCCGCGGCCTTTGCCCCGGGAGCGCTGGATGTCGTGCAGAAAGAACTCATGACCATCGCCTTGTCGGTCGCGGTGCAGTGCGAGCCGTGCCTCAAGCTTCACCTCGATAAGGCGCGCGGCATGGGCATCACCCCCGAGGCAATCGAGGAGGCGGCCTGGCTGGGCGTGGCCTTCGGCGGGTGCAAGGCGATGATGTTCTGGCAAGAGAAGTCGCGCGAACGCGGAACCTGGGACAAGCAACAATCGTCTCAATAGACAAGCGAACCGGCGGAGCGGGAGGACGACACGATGCGCCGATCTGAGTCGCCGTGGGGGGCGGTGGCAGTAGCGGGACTGGTGGCGCTGGCGCTGCTGCTGGCAGGGCTGCTGGTTGTGACGACGCGCCGGTTCAGCGCGCACTCCACGACGGCGCCTGCCGCGTCCGCCCCGCCCACCGCGGAGCCCGGCGTCGTCGAGCGCACGCGCCAGTACGTCCGCATCGCGGACCGGGCCGGCGCGAGGTGGACCTATGTCGCGGAGCCGGGCGGCCCCCTCGACTCCCAGGGTCTGATGGTGGTTCCGCGTGACGCGGAGCTGATTGTCGCTCCCCGCGCCTCCCGCGGCAGTATCGGCATCGGCGTGCGACTGAGGGCGGACCGCTACGAGCTGTCGGCGGTGCAGCAGGACGGCCGCGACGTCCCCGTGCAGGTGCGACTGCTGGATGCGCAAGGCCGGACGGTTGCGTCCACGAGTGGTAACCTCGCGAAGTTTGGCTTTGGCTGAGGCGGCGCCCCCTGCTACTCCGTGCGAGTAGCCGAATCCGGCACATACACGTGCGAGGCGAGTCTCGACACCGGCCCGGTGGCCTCGCGCGTCACGGCCAAGGCAATCGTCAGCGCCCGCTAGCCCGGGCTATGCGGGCATCGGGGTCGGCGCGGCATCCCAGCGCGTGTGTTGACACGGCCGCATCGGGGTCGTACAATAGGGTACCCGGGGGGCGCACAAACCGGACAGGGAGCGACGTGCCATGACTCGACGCAGCCTTCCGTGGTTTCTGCCCGTGCTTCGTAGCGAGGTGGCCTCGCCACTTCGCAGAGTAGCACCGGTCGTCGCGTTGGCGGCGGCGCTCGTCCTGTTCTCAGCTCCACTCGCCGCGGCACCCGCCTACAGCCGCCTCCAGGTGTCCCCTACCACCATCGTCTACGCGCAGTTCGAGCTGGGGCAGTTGCGCATGGCCACCACCGTCGCCGGCCTCAAGACCGCCAAGGCGGTCAAGGCCAAGCAGTCCACCCCGGATTCCCTCGTCTTCCCCGAAGTCAGTCTGCCCGTGTCCGCCGACGCTC
>Ga0315291_10003260_pt1 | contig 21020 bp, 17 predicted proteins | sample YL17G12_20_MG_FD_203070 | JGI IMG/M metagenome (GOLD analysis project Ga0315291, IMG submission 203070) | Sediment microbial communities from Yellowstone Lake, YNP, Wyoming, USA - YL17G12_20 | ecosystem: Environmental > Aquatic > Freshwater > Lake > Sediment | place: USA: Wyoming | collected...
TTTATTATACATGGCTATATTCCTTCTCTTTGTGTAAATTGTTCAAAAACTTTTATTCATAATATACGGAGTATAGCCTTTTTTTTTTCACCTAAATACTTTTAAATTGTAATATAGTATGCTCTTTTAAAAGAAACTTATTCATAATATATTTATGGCATATCAACATTAATTTGCTATTATATCTTTTTCAGCAGACCCTCGTTAAACAATAAAAATGAATCTATCAGTAACCTCTTTTAATGATGACACACACATTCCTGCCGGTGTGTATAAGGAGGGGTATGCCCTTACTTTTGTTCTTCAAATACTTCGGCGGTGAACATAAAGAGGAGGGTTTTGGGGTGTTTCCAGGCGTCTTTGTTCAACTCTGCTTTCAGCCCTAAACGTTCTAAAAACATCTGACGGTCCCATCCTTGCTCAATCGGCACCTGCGGTAAAAAAACTCCCGATTGAGAACCGTTTGCCAGCAATAAGCCTGTTTTTCCAAGCTCTATATCCTGTATATTATAGACCGGACGGAGCGGTGAGAGGAGTGAAATCTCATATTCAAGTTTTGGAAGCTCTTCTTTGGTTACCGGTTTAAATCGGTCATCATTAATTGCGGCAGACGCCGCTGAAAATTGTACCGTTTGAATAAGCGAGTGTTCACCTAAAATTTGCCCCACACAGCCGCGGAGGACTCCGTTAATCTTCAGCGTTACAAATGCTCCGCCTTTTTGGGTGAGAAATGCGGGAATGTTTTTCTGGAGTGACGGTATTTTCCCGAACACCACTTCTTCTACCGCTTCACGGGCGATTTTAATAAACTGTTGTCGTTCTGCAGGGGTGTGTTCCCGCGCGGCGGAAGTTTCGGTCGTGAGCACAGCGCTCACATATCCGACGACACTCGACTTATCCCCCGTTATATCTCCGCTGTTAGCAAACTTGAGAATTTCAGCTTTCTTTGCTCCTGCTGATTGCGCTGAAACCATTGACGACACGATGGCTCCCGCTCCGCAGGCTTCCAATGTTCCGTTGAAAACATTGAGGCCCAATAAAAACGGGTCATACTGATGAATCCCATCAATCACCTCACTGTCCAGTTTGACTGCATCGGTATACGGATGGAAGTGCGATAAATCAGAGCTTGCAATAAATAAAACGTTATTATTTTTGAACACGGCGGTAAGGGTTTTGGCGAGTAAATAGCTTATTTCCAATCCTTGTATTCCCATAACGAGCGGAATCACCGGCGTATTCGGCAGAACAGTCTGAATAAAGGGAAGCTGGACTTCTATAGAATGCTCGTTATTATACCCTTTTTTTGAAAAGGTTATAAAAGAGTTTGCCTGAGTCAGCTTTTTTGCTAAATCCCGAGCGATTGGAACGACGCCAAGCGGTGTCCGCAATCCCGTTCCGGGATAAATACTGACGCCGGAAAACCGCTCACTGTGCGACGGAGCAATAATGACGACAGCGTCATAGTGTTTGTTTTTCAGCAGGCTGTATGCACGAGCGGAGACCGTTCCGGAATAGGCATATCCGGCATGAGGTACAATAATTCCCTTAATATCACCGTTAACAGTAACCGCAGGAACGTTTTTAAGCAGGCTATTAATAGTATCTCGAAGCGCATCGGGTTTTTCAGGGTAAAATCCGCCTGCGGCGGTCGGCTGGCGGACATCCTGGGCATTCACTGGAAAAGCAGTGCATAAAAAGAAGAATAATAAAACTGTTTTATTCATAAATGCACTCTAATATTTTCTTATCTCTTTTTCCCGCTTTTGCGGGATTAATTCTTTTTTACCGCAGAGGACCCTCCAAAAAGATGGCGGGCAGGCGCAAAGAACACAGAGAATTTGTATTACAATAGCTGAGACCTTTGAAAAAATCCACTAAAACGCAAACTATCCGCCTCTTTTTAAAGGGGCGGAGCGGCTACCAAAAAATGAGCCTAAAATTGTTATATAATCGGTAGCCGCAGGCTTTTCCGCCGAAGGCGGATCTGTTTTCAGAAGCCTGCGTTAAATCAAAGATTTCTAGCTATATAAAATTATAAGTTATTTAAAATTCATTATCTTCAGTTTATCATTATTTATATACTTTTACTCTCTCTGTAGTTTCTTTTTGTTTAATCCTTTCAGCGGTTTGTCGAGTGCATATTTGAGGACTTCGTCCATTTCATTAACGAAGATAAATTTCATTTTCCTTTTGACTTCCGGTGGGATTTCTTCGAGGTCGTTCCGGTTCTTTTCGGGAAGAATTACCTGCATAATCCCGGCGCGGTTTGCGGCGAGGATTTTTTCTTTTATACCGCCGACAGGGAGAATCAAACCGCGGAGCGTGATTTCACCGGTAAGGGCAACATCATTTCTAACTTTTGTTTGCGTTATGAGTGAAACAAGTGCGGTAAAGATTGTAACACCCGCCGATGGTCCGTCTTTCGGAATCGAGCCTGAGGGAACATGAATATGAATATCGGTTTTTTCGAATGAAACATTGGCGAGTTTCCACCTTTTAGCTTGAGATTTTACATAACTGAGCGCTGCCTGCGCCGATTCCTTCATCACATCGCCTAATTTTCCTGTCAGAGTGAGGTTTCCCTTTCCCGGCATTTGCGTCGCTTCAATGAAGAGTATATCACCGCCAACCGGTGTCCATGCAAGACCGGTTGCAACACCCGTTTTCATCGTTCGTTCGGCGGCTTCATAATAAAATCGTTCAGGACCAAGATATCTGGCAATGTTCTTCCTTGTAATGGTCATCCGGATGATTGATTTTTCAACGATTTGTTTTGCTACCCCACGGCAGAGAGCGGCTATTTCCCGCTCTAAATTGCGAACCCCTGCTTCCCGGGTGTATGCATCAATAATCTTCCGAATTGCCGAAGAAGCAATTATAAGCTGGGATTTCTTTAATCCGTGTTCTTTGAGCTGTTTTGGTACAAGAAACCGCTCGGCAATCTGCTGTTTTTGCTCGGCGGTATAGCCTGGCAGTTCCAGAACTTCCATTCTGTCCCGAAGCGCTGGAGGTATTGGGTCAGCAATGTTTGCCGTCAGTATGAACATTACCTGGGACAAATCAAACGGTACCTCCAGATAGTGGTCAGAGAAAGAGAAATTTTGTTCCGGGTCAAGCACTTCAAGCAAGGCGCTCGATGGGTCACCGCGGAAGTCTTGTCCGACTTTATCTATTTCGTCTAACATAAAAACCGGGTTCATTGAGCCTGCTTTTTTGATACTCTGGAGAATGCGTCCCGGCAGTGCTCCAATGTATGTCCGCCGGTGTCCGCGGATTTCGGCTTCGTCGTGAATACCGCCTAATGAGATGCGGATGAATTTCCGCCCTAATGCCCGTGCAATAGATTTTCCCAATGATGTTTTTCCGACTCCGGGAGGTCCCATAAAACAGACAATGGGTCCCTTTTTTGACTTTCTGATTTTTTGAACGGCTAAATATTCTAAAATACGTTTTTTTATTTTTTCTAATCCGTAATGGTCTTCATCGAGGATTTTTTCTGCTCGTGCGATTTCAAGCTGGTCTTTGGTACGGATACCCCACGGCATCTCAATGAGCCAGTCTATATACGTTCGGGATACCGTGTATTCTGAAGAAGACGGAGGCATTTTTGATATTCGGTTAATCTCTTTCCGGGTTGTTTCTTTTACGTCAGGGGGCATTTTAGAAGCCTCAACTTTTTCTATAAGCTCCCGTATCTCGATAGTCTGCTCATCCTCTTCGCCAAGTTCTTTTTGAATTGCCTTCATTTGCTCCCGGAGAAAAAAATCTCGCTGGGTTTTATTAATTTCCCCCATAATCTTGGACTGAATTTTATTGCCGATTTCCAGCACATTTATTTCAGACAAAAGCAGGCGGGTCACTTTTTCTAAGCGCTCCTTCAGGTCAATCGTTTCAAGCACCGACTGCTTTTCTGCGATGAGGATATTGAGACTTGAGGAAATGATGTCGGCTAATCTGCCCGGCTCATCAGTGTTTGCAACAATGAGCCCCTGCTCCGGGGAGAGATAGGATGCAAGTTCTACTGCTTTTTGATAGAGACCTCTTAGATTTGTTACCATCGCCTTAATGGTAACATCGTCAATATTTTGTTCTTCAATGGTCTGAACTTCGGTGATAAGGAACGGGTCGGTTTCCAGCACCCGGTTAATTTTCATCCGGTACAGTCCCTGAACGAAAATATGTTGGGTCTGGTCCGGGAATTTTAATACCTTGAGTATTAATGCTGAAACGCCAAAAAAATAAATCTGGTCTTCATTTGGCTCTTCGACCGTAGCATCTCTTTGTGCAACGAGCCCGATGATTTTATTTCTTTCAAGGGCATTCTCAACCAGTTTCAGTGATTTATCCCGTCCGACCGATAGTGGGATAATCTGCCGCGGATAAACGACCGTGCTCCGCAACGGCATAATAGGAAGCTGTAACGGGATTTCAGAGGGGTCTAATTCTACAACCTGTATCGGTTTATCGAGGAATTCTCCAATCATAGATCTTCTGCAATTTGTTTTTTAACGACAAGTTTCTTGATTTATTATTATAAACTTTATAAGTTACCATAATTAATATAGATTTTCAATAAAAACTTTTATTGTGTCCACTGAATGTTAAAACAAAAAATAATTGCATTTTCGCTTATTATTTAATAAATTGTAAAGCTAAATAAGATTATTTAGTTACGGGGTGTAGCGCAGACCGGTTTAGCGCACCTGCTTTGGGAGCAGGGGGTCGGAGGTTCAAATCCTCTCACCCCGACCGGATAAACGAAACAAAAGCGAATTAGCAATTATCTCGTGATATGAAATGCGCCAGTAGCTCAAGTGGATAGAGCAACAGCCTTCTAAGCTGTGGGTTGAAGGTTCAAGTCCCTCCTGGCGTACAACGGTAATTGAGCGATTGGTAGTTAGTTAACCGTTAAAAGTAATGTTATAATCGCAAATTATTTTTATTTACGGTGGGAGTAGCTCAGATGGATAGAGCGCCAGATTGTGGCTCTGGTGGCCGCGGGTTCGAGTCCCGTTTCCCACCCTCCGTTATAACAAAAAGAAGTTATACAATAATACAAACGAATTATCCCATACATGAAGGCTTACACGGCGAATAACGAATAATTAAGCTTGCTCTTGTCCCCATCGTCTAGTGGTCAGGACTCGGGATTTTCGATCCCGCAACAGGGGTTCGACTCCCCTTGGGGACGCAAAAATAAAAAGTCCGAAGCGTCAGCACAGAACTTTTATTTCCCCCGAATAACGAACGACGATTCATCATTAACGCTTCAGACTTTTATTTCGTAATTCGTTATGAGTTTAAAAAAATAGTTTATTTATGAGCACGTTATTTTATACCTTCCCATAGAATAGAGATGTATATTTATATCCGGCGTAATATAGTTTAAGACCGAAGTTCCTTCAATAATTATTCCCTCGCAGTCAGAAAATTCAGAAAGCGCTTCATACAATCCCCTCTCTAAACCTTCGGGTCTTGCCTTAAGCCAGATTACTTCCTGTGCGCCTGCCTCTTTTAATCGGGCGGTATCTTTTCCCGGCTGATTTATTGTCTCTTCGTCTTTTATAACGTAAAACGGCTCTTTGAAGTCTGCACAGATTCCACAGCTTCTTGTATGCGGACACTCGCCATTTTTACTCACTGTTACTTTCAGCGCTGACCAACATCCAAAATGTTTTAGCAACTGCTGTGCTATAAAGGTCTTACCGACACCGCTTCGTGAACCGGAGACAACAATAATTATCATACAGATCTTTGAAAGATACCACTTTTTTATATGAAGAAATAGAAACACACCCCTTTTATTCCCCTATCAAGAGGAGAGTAAGGGAAGCTTATCATCGTTTTAGTAACATAAATAGCATTATATATATTGAGACCTTTGAAAAAATCCATTAAATCGCAAAACAAAGTTATTGGCTACCAAAAAATGAGCTTAAAATTGCTATATAATCGGTAGCCGCAGGCTTTTCCGCCAAAGGCGGATCTGTTTTCAGAAGCCTGCGTTAAATCAAAGATTTCAAATATGTGTATTAAACCAAAGCTCACCTCATAGCTCTTTTAAAAGGGGCTGATAGTGATGTGCTTCTATTTGACTGGCAATGAAACTCTCCATATCTAAATTTACCGGACAAACAAAGGAGCATCTCCCACAGCCGGTACAGCCAAACATCTTAAACCAATTGAAGCCATTATGGAGTTTGCAAAAAAATCTTCTGCTTATGCGGTCAGAATTTTTTTCATGAGGATTCATGTCTCCTGCCATACGGCTGTAACCTTTAAACGTGCAGGAATCCCAGGAGCGTATCCTTTCTCCCTTTTTTTCCGAATATTGTACATCCTGCGTATAGAAACAATAACAGGTGGGACAGATGAATTCACAGCCGCCGCAGTTCGTACACCGTTTACCTAATTCTTCCCACAATTCATTTAAATTGAGGCTCTTGAGGTTCTTATAAACAGTTAACACATCATAGTTCCTGTTGAAACTTTTAAAACAATTCTTCTTCAGGAATGATTTCTTACTCTGCATTTCTTTATCTGCCCGGGTAAAAAATCTCCTATATTTTTTTATTAAATTCTCTCCTTTTATTGTCCCGATTTCCACTCCATATGCAGTCGCTAAATCTATAAATTGTAAATCAAATCCCTCATTCTTTTCCAAAAAAGGACCAGTTTTATGGACTGAAGTACAAAAACAGCTTTGATGCGGCGGCTTATTACAGGCGATAGATAGTAAGATCCCTTTATTCCTTTTGCGCCAATAGAGTACATCTTTGGGTTCTTGAGCAAAGAAACAGTCCTGAAAATATACCGCCCTGACATCACAGGCACGCACCCCAAAAAAGATAGTATCTTCTTTTATTTTCTCCTGAACGGAAGTTATTTTAACTTCACCGTCAGTCTTTTTAAGGTATCTGAAAATTATTTCTCTGCGCGGCAAAAAGAACTGTTTAATCGTATTAGCGGTTACATCATAATTAAAGGATATCTTCTCCACATCTATAGTATCCTGCAAAAGAAAATCTCCGTTGCCGGCAGGCTGGGGCGTTATCAGACGAAACTCTTTCATCACCGCAGTTAAAAAACTTTTTAACTTCTCTTTATGTATCATATAATTATTCATAAATAAACATACCTAATAAGTTCACATAATGTTATTTTTTCCAATTGGAATAGCATCAAAACGTACTACATTGAAGCTAAATATGCATCATAGATACATTTTTATACTTCCTCTTTTTCTTGTTTAAAATAGAATTCCAATAGAGATTGATTATTACTCGGAGTCTTTTTTAAAAATTCAAGCAAGTTATTGTTCGTTTGAGTTATTTCTATTCTTTTTTCAGCAACTTCAAAATAAGTGTCGTCTATTTCCATCCCCGTGAAATTCCTATTTAATCTTTTTGCTACAACACCTGTTGTTCCAGAACCCATAAAGGGATCAAGAATTGTACATTCTTCTTTACTTCCGATTAGTATGATCCTTTCTAAAAGTTTTTCAGGTTTTTCTGTAGGATGAGAGGTTTTATGCCTTTCAGCTTTCAACTCCCATAAATTTCGCATTTGTTTCCCATTACTTAATTTTTTGGCTATCTCATAATTAAAATAATACTTCTTAGATTTACTAGCAACCCATATTAATTCTGTTGATGGAACAAAACGGTTTTTTTGAATGAGTGGAGGGGCATTTGGTTTAAACCATATAATATCATTTATTATCCAAAGGTTTAATTCCTTTAAGATTACTCCAATAGATGGGTGATTATGTAATGTTCCTGATATCCAAATAGTGCCATTGTCTCTTAAAATTCTGATACATTCCTCTACCCATTGTCTATTAAATTTATGGATATTCTGTATTTGATCCCACGAACCTTTGTTACATACAGCCATTTTTCCACTCTTACAAGTAAGATAATTTTCGCCAGATAAATTATAAGGTGGGTCTGCGAAAATTAAATCTACACTCTTAGAGTCTATAGTCTTGAGCAATTCTAAAGCGTCTCCTTTAAGCAATTTAATATTAACCATATTTAATCCCTTTATTTTCAAATATTCTCTCATGTGCAACCTTTAAATAGTCTTCATTTATCTCGATACCAATCCATTTTCTTTTTAATTTTGAAGCTACAATACCCGTAGTACCTGTGCCAAAAAATGGATCAAGAACCAAATCATTTTCATCCGATGAGGCAAGCATAATCAGTTCTATCAATTTCTCTGGTTTTTGTGTAGGATGTATTGCTCTGCCATTTTGACCTTTTATCCTTTCTTTGCCTTGAACAATAGGCATCTCAATAAAATCGACAAAATCCCTTAACTGTTTTGGCTTTCCATCTTTTGTTTTGTGAGGATTAAAATCTTTGATTCTTTCATAATTGAATTTCCAATTATTTCCTTTCACAAACCAGCAAACATATTCAGTAGAATGCGTAAAAGTTCGCTTCGTTATATTTGGCATAGCATTAGTCTTGTACCATGTTATTATATTATTTAGCTTTAAACCTATTTTTTTTGCAAAAAATATTATCTCTGCTATATTGTGATATGTACAAGAAATATACAAACTACCCGTAAGGCTTAATACATCCCATGATTTAACAATCCATCCTTCTGTAAAAGTGAGATAATCCTCATATTTCCAAGTATCCCAGTCTTCATTCATTTTATAAAATGGTCCGCCTGTTTTATTATTTATCAAAGTTAATGCCTTGCCAGATAAGTTGTATGGGGGATCTGCGTATATAAGGTATATACTATCCTTTTCAATTTCTTTTCCCATTATTTCTATGCAATCACCTAAATATATATGATTAATCTTCATAATGAAATCATCCTCTGCCATTCTTGAATTTTAACAGGTATAGCATTAAGCCATTCTGTACTTGAATCTTTTTTATTTGCATCTGACAATATCTTCTTTAAAAGAAGCAAGAGTTTTTCATGGTTAAGTATTTTTTCTTGCTCAGCCATTTTTATAAAAAATTCTAATATAAGCAAGAAATTTGGCAAGTCTAAGGAAACTATTTTCTGCTTCTTTCCATCATAACCTTGTTTTATAGAGAACCAAAAATAATTATTTGTATCTTCATGGATTCTTGGGGCGATGAAAATACAATACGATTCTATTTCAGTATTTTTATTTTCAAAATCTCTTAAATGCCTCATAACAGGCATACTTTCTCTGTAAACTTGATTTCTAGAAACATCTAAGGTTACTTCAAATATTGCGTTAAATGATTTATATAATCCTTCAATATCTGGCTTATTACCTGGAGCAAATCCAATTGGCTTACCTTCATCATCTAAAATACAATTTGGTTTTAAACTTAATTCGTCATTTAATATTTTTAATACTTTGAAAATAATATACTCAAACTCTACCGGTTCTATATCTCGTAGGAAAGATTTATCTTTCAGTTTGGAGATTATAATTTTTAGTTCAGATAAATTCTTTCTTAAAGATTCACCTTCGGATAGCTGTTTAACGTTTACTCTAAATGACCTTATTTCCTCAATTAATTTTTCAATCTTTGGTAAACTTAAACCTTCTGTATTAGTCTGGTATAATCTCTCAAACTCTCTTTTAACACTAATCTTAAGATCTTCTTTTAGAGCAGAGTAATCTACTTTCAATAGTAATTTTAGACTGATTACAACTTCTATTGCTTTATTAATATCGGTTTCCCAAGGTAATTTTGGAAGAGAGAAATCACTTAGATAGTCTAAATATTGTTCAACACTTTCGTATTTAGTAATAGAACCATCATAAATACTTAATAGTTGACTTGTCTCTTTCTTTCTAGATGGTTCTAGCATAATCTTCCATCTTCTTAGTGTTTCCTTAGATATTTTAAAGTATTTTGTTAGTCTGAAATATCTCAGTATATTGTCTCCATAATCAAATAAGTTGTTTTCTTGCTCAGAAGTGATCGTTTTAACGCCATAAAATTCTTTCAAGAAATCTTCTACATATTTTTTCTTATCTTTTGTTTTTCTGAGTTCTTGGACTTTCTTAACAAAATTATCTATATCTTTGTGGTTTACTAAAGTTGGAACAAATAAGCAAAATTCATCTCTTGTTAAAGTTCCAATTTTCTTTAAGAAATGCAATACTGCAATAAAAGGGGAGATATTAAATCCACTTTTATCACTAAATTTCGCTGACCATGGATTAGGGAATTGTAATTTAAGCAAACTTTTCAAAAAAACTTTTGAGATGTCATAATCTTCAGATAAAAAGAAATTGCCTAATTTAGTTATTTTTATGACATCATAGTTTTCTCGAGCAATACAAAAACCTAGCTTGTTTAATGGATTAGCCGACTGCCTTCCCCTCATCGCAGGGTCTTCATAGTTCTGATGATCAAATACTTTTTTTGCAACTTCAAAAGGAATTTTTTGGCCAAAGTCTTCTAATAGAGACTGATATTTTATAGGTATCTTTGTTGGAGAGTATAATCTATTTTGTATAAGGAGAATCTGAAATCTCTTTTGCGTCTCATCATCAAATATTTTACCTTCCAGTGTTTTTAATACTCTTAAAAATTCTCTTAATCTTTCAGGATTTCTTACAGTTGTTGATATTGACCAAGGTTTTTTCATTAAATTCACCTCTTAATATCTATTATATGTTTGTTCAATTTAACTTTGTTCATTATGTAGCCGCATAGATTTTCATATAATGTTTTTTTGTACGAACTGATTCTATCTGAGCGGCGCAGACCTTGTACTCACCAATCTTGCAAATAGGATCAAAAGCGTCATTGGTAAGAACGTTGGTCAATTTATCTGCATAATGAAACGGCATCCAGATAACACCCGGAATAATCTCGTCAGTAACCTGCGCTTTTACTTCAAGCTCTCCTCTGCGTGTAGAAACCAATACCTTTGATTTATTTTTTATTCCAAGCCGTTTTGCATCTGCAGTATTTATCTGCACAAAATTTTCAGGAAACTCCCGGGACAGAATAGTAGTCCGCAACGTTTGATTTCCGCTGTTATAATGGAATAAAATCCTACCGGTGGAAAGGATAAAAGGAAACTTCTTATCAGGTAGTTCTGCCGGTGGTCTATGCTCAAGCGCAAAAAATTTACCTTTACCGCGGGAGAATCCTTCTTTATGCAGGATCTTTGTTCCGGGATGCTCTTTGTCAGGACAGGGCCATTGTAAAAATCCGTGCTTTTCTAAGCGATTATATGAAATACCGCCAAATACTGGCGAGAGTTTCGCTACTTCATCCATTATCGAAGAGACATTTTTATAATTCATCGGATAACCCAGAAGAGTCGCTAACTCCATAATAATCTGACTATCGGGCTTGGAATCCGTCAACGGCTCTATTGCTTTCCGTACTCGTTGAAACCTGCGGTCAGCATTGGTAAAGGTCCCGTCTTTTTCTGCAAAACTCGCCGCAGGTAAAATAACATCGGCATATTCCGCAGTCTTGCACAGAAACAAATCATGCACTACGACAAATTCCGACGATTCTAAACCTGAAATTATATGACTCGTATTCGGTTCAGAAAGCACAATATCTTCTCCGACTATGTAAAAGAACTTTATCCTGCCGGGGGTTTCAAACATCTCGGTATCGGTAAGCCCCTTCTTTGCTGGTAATTTCACCCTCCATGCTTTTTCAAATTTCTTTCTTGCCATTTCATCTTCAACGTTCTGATAACCACTGAATACATTGGGCAGTGCCCCCATATCACAGGCGCCCTGCACATTATTCTGACCCCGTAATGGATTCACCCCGCTTGCCGGCTTGCCCACATTTCCCGTAAGCATCGCCAGATTGGCAAGAGAAGAAACGTTATCCGTTCCTGTAATATGCTCAGTTATACCTAAACTGTAGACTATGGAGGCAGGTTTTATGGATGCGTATGTCTTTGCCGCCTTAATTATAAGCTCTTTTGGTACTCTCGTTATCTCCTCAACAGAGTGGAGCGTATATTTCTTTAATACTTCTTTCAGTTCAGCGAATCCCTCCGTGCGTTCATATATAAATTTTTTATCCTGAAGTCCTTCCTCTACAATCACCTTCATCATACCGTTAATGAGTGCGATGTCTGTGCCCGGAAGAAGCTTCAGATGCAGGTCGGAAAAATTGCTTAACGGAGTACTGCGGGGATCAACCAATATTACGGTGGCACCTTTATCCTTTGCGCTGATAATGCGCCAGCCGATTATGGGATGCGCTTCAGGAGCATTTGAACCAATCACAAAGATGCATTTCGCTTTATCAAGCTCATCTATAGAATTGGTAGCCGCTCCCGAGCCAAAAGAGCGCGTCAATCCGGCAACTGAGGGCGCATGGCAGGTGCGGGCGCAGTGGTCTATATTATTTGTCCCTAAACACACACGGGTGAATTTCTGAATTAAATAATTCTCCTCATTTGTACAGCGGGCTGAACTAACGACACCAAAGGCATCAGCTCCATAGTTTTGTTTTATCCTCTTTATATTCTTGACTATTAAATCATACGCCTCTTGCCAGCTTGCCTCTTTAAATCCACCTTTTTTCTTAATTAAAGGTTTTCTTAATCTGTCAGGGTGCGAGATAAACTCAAACGCATTCCACCCCTTTACACACAGTCTTCCCCGGCTTATCGGATGATTTTTTGAGGGACTAATCCCCGTGATGTGATTATCTTCTACTATCAGATAAAAATTACACCCCACTCCGCAGAATGGACACGTTGTAAGAATTTGCTTCATTATAAAATCTCCGCAGGTATTATACTGTTTAATCGTTCATACGTAAATACCGGTCCATCCCGGCAGACAAATGTATCACCGATATAACAATGTCCACATTTCCCGACACCGCATTTCATATACCGCTCCAGAGAAAGGATGATATCCGAAGGCTTTATGCCTAATTTTAATAATTTTGGCACAGCAAAATGTATCATAATCTCGGGTCCGCACATAATCACCCGGGTCTGAGAACTATTAATCTGAATTTTATCCAGGAGCTTTGTAACGACACCGACGTCACCCCTCCAGGATGAATCAGAATTATCCACTGTCAGTAATAACTCCAATTCTTTACTGGTTTTCCACGCATTCAGTTCTTTTTTAAAGAGAAGTCCCTTCGGGCAGTTTGCACCGCAAAGAAAGATTATCCTGCCGAATGTATTGCGTTCTTTAGAGAGGATAAACTTTACCAATGACCGTAAAGGAGCATGACCGATACCACCTGCAATAAAGAGAAGGTCTTTTCCTTGTAATTGACTACTGTCAAACCCATTACCAAATGGACCGCGCAATCCGATACAATCATTTTTTTTAAGATTAAAGAGTCCATTGGTTACCCTGCCGATGCGCTTAAAACTGAGCTTTAAAAAATCTTCAGTGGGGCTGGAGGATATTGAAATAGGTGCTTCACCGCTGCCAAAGCAGGAAACCTCCAAAAATTGTCCCGGGATATAATCTAACATATACTTAAAACAGAACGTTTTAATATCCGGGGCTTCATCAATTACCCGCTCAATCCTGACGACTTTGGGTATATACGTAGTATCCATTGATTCTCTTCAGATCCTCTTGTGTGTTTACATTTATAAAAACTTTTTCCGGAGCTGTGAACTGCACAACCTCATTCTCTGTAATTTCCCGTACCATAACTTCTGAGAAAAATGTGCTGATCTTAAAGACTTTTTTATCAAGCAATTCTTTAATATACTTAAGACATTTTTTAGAGTAGATACAAAATAACGGTTCATATCTATTATAAATCCTGGGAACAACAATATCATACCCATAAGCATTTTTGTGCATATATTGTATCAGAGCAGAATCTATAAAGGGCATATCGCAGGCGACGATAAAGTTGTAATCATCCCTGGAAGCTAAAAGACCAGAGTATATCCCTCCCAAAGGACCACAATTCGGAATAATGTCTGAAACAACCTTCACCTCTTTAAGCCCTTTATAGTTGTCAGGAGAATTACTAACAATAATTACTTCTTGAGAAAGGCTTTTTAATTTCCTTAATTGTCTTTTTATTATCGGTTCATTATCTATTTCCAAAAATGCTTTATCGCGCGCCTCCAAACGGCTTGCCCTACCGCCCGCCAGAATTATTGATGTCATCATTAAAACCTTGCTCTTACCTCGGCGCATTTGTGAAATATTCCTTTTTCCTCATATAAGATTACGAGATTACAGCCAATATTCACATATTTTAAGATAACTGAATCTTAAAGTCAAATTAGTATGCAATTTTAATCTTTAAAAATCAAGCAAAAATTTTTTAATTATATACAGGTACTTTGGTAAAAATTGTAATATATAATCCGAATACATCCACAAACCCGCCAACAATAAGGCAGGCTTAATTCTTTATTAAAATCGTGCTTACTTTTAAAATTTACCAAAGTACTGTTTTCCCTCCGTCCCAAGTTGTACTTGGGACGGAACTATCCCAACAAAATAACGGCGGGTATATCGTAGGAGCGAGGTTACCTCGCCCTCCCTGTTAGTTCAAGTTTGAGGCGTTAGCCATCACTACATTTTAATACGCTTTAAACCGCACACCCGACCGGAATAATATAAATCGGCTCGTATGTATCGGGCAGGGAAAGCAGTCTCTTTACTCTCTCATCGTCAAAAGCACCGACGGGCACAGAACCCAATCCCATTGCCACCGCCTGCAGATGAATATTCTGTGCGATATGCCCGGCTTCCATATCAACATAGCGGACTCCCCGCTTGCCGTACTTGCCGGTCATTCGCTGATACACCGCACAGATGATAATATCTATTGTTGCCTGAGCAACGAAATCCTGATATAATGCCGCCGCCGCCAATTCCTTTCTTAGGTCGGTCGTTTCCTTCGTCTCAAGTTCGTGGCTGTCGGGGAGATAATGAAACATACCGTCTTTTGACAGCAGATACAACTCCATCGGATAGAAAGCCCCGGCGGATGGTGCCGCCCGGAGACCATATCCTGCCTGTCGAGCCGTAACTCCCTGCGCCGCCCAGATCAGCTGGCTAATTTGTTCTAAAACAAAGTCTCTGTCAGAAGCAAACTTACGGCGTGACCGCCGCTTCTCTATCGCTTCCTCCACCGATATCATCCCCTGTGTGCTCGGCTTTGGTAATTTAATCAAGTTTCGATTCACCACCGTTAAAATCTCTCTCCTCTCTCTGCGTATTCTGCGTTAAAATATATTGAGTTTATAACGTATTAGAACCGTATCAGTGCATTTGAGCCCTCGGTAATGAACACTCCTGCAACCGCTCCGGTCATTAAGCACGCCAATGTTGCCGCAAACAATGCCCGGAATCCAATCTTCGCCAAATCCTTCGTTCTGCCCGGGACAATCGCCGAAATACCACCAATAAATATTGCCAGCGAAGCGATATGCGCAAATCCGCATAAGGCATAAGCACTCAGCACAATTGAGCGCGGGTTAGTCATCTGCCCGCTGGTGATATATTGAGCAAGATGCTGATACGGCACCAGTTCTGTAAGAATGCTCCGCTCACCAAGCATCATTGACACTTTTGGAATATCCGATAACGGCACACCTATAATAAACGCGAACGGATAAAATATATACGATAGCAATTTCTGCAATGACAAATCCGGCTGAATGCCAGCGAATCCTCCGACCCAGTTCCCGGCAACCCCGATGAACCAGTTGCACATCGCCAGCAGGCTCAAAAATGCTAACAGCAGGGCAATGATTCCTATCACGAGTTTCACCCCTTCTTGAGCGCCGGTAATCGCCGATTCAATCCAGCTTGCATACTGCTCATACTGCCCTTCAACTATTGTACCCAATGTTTTGGGATGCTCGTCTTCTGGATACAATAGTTTGGACATCACAACTGCCGCCGGCGCACTTAAAACTGATGCAGAAACCAAATGACCCGCTATTGCGGGAAAATTCTTGCTCAGTACACTCACATATATTGCAATCACGGTGGAGGCAATTGTTGCCATCCCCGCGGTCAAAACCATACACAGCTCAGAAAGAGTCATCGCCTCAATATAAGGCCGAATCGTAAAGACTGATTCCACCCCAACGACAATATTGCTGGATGTACATAAAGCCTCCGCACCACTAATGCGCATCAATTTCGTAAAAATATACGAAAACACCTTCACTACCTTCTGCATTATTTTAAAATAATACAATAATGCCATCAGACTGGAGAAAAAAATCGCCGCCGGTAGTGCCTGAAATGCCAAAATAAATCCGACTGACTGTTCGCCAGCTTTCCCTGTCGTTCCCGGCGAAACCGCAAGCGGTCCAAAAACAAAATACATCCCCTCATTCGCAAATGAGATAACTTTTATCACCGCATCGTTCACCCAGTGGAATACCCATAATCCCGCCGGCACAAAAAATATAAAAAATGCAAATACCAATTGCAGTACTACCCCCCAGAACACTACCCGCCAGTTCACATTCCACCGATTCTTCGAAAACACCCACGCACAAAACATCAAAATAAAAATACCAGAAAAACTGATGAGGTTGTAGATGGTCATAGAAATAATCCTCGTAAGAAATTTTTTTCAAAATAAATTATTTGGAACTTTTTATTTGACGCAGACTATCCGCCAGAGGCGGACTGCGGTTACTAACTAAATCATAAAATTGAATATAAATTCAAGAAGCCGTCCCGCCACTTTAAATAGGGGCTGATAGTTTATAATTTTTTGGATATTTTAACGGTTATTCTATTTTATCTAACTATTTCTATGGTAGCTAATGTTTCTATGGTAGCTAATGTTTCTATGGTAGCCGCAGGCTTTAGCCTGCGTCAAATCAAAGATCTCAATATAATAATAAAACGCAGGCTAAAGCCTGCGGCTACCAATTATATAACAATTTTAAGCTCATTTTTTGGTAGCCGCTCCGCCCCTTTAAAAAGAGGCGGATAGTTTGCGATTTAATGGATTTTTTCAAAGGTCTCACATTATATCATTAATTTCAAAATCAAGCGACCCTTTAAAATGATAATCCTCCCAATTTTCTATCATTCCTTTTCTAACCGGGTTATTAAAAATATAATAAATATGTTTCTTTAAATCCTCATCTTTGTGGTGAATATAATCATAATAATTCTTTTGCCATCTAAACGGATTCATATTTTTTAACAACCAATACCCTGTTCTTTGCTTGAATATATTTATTGCTTTTAACAAATCTGAATTATCTGATGTCCCTTCCACAACTAAATGAAGATGGTCGGGCATATAGATATATGCCCAATTGATAATATTTTGCTTTTGTAATTCTTCTTTTAATATCCTGTTGAAAAGTTGAACTATTTCTTCACTTGTAAATAACGGTTTCTTATTATATATACAAAGGGTAAAAGAACACCTGACAAAGCCAATATACATTTCTTTTGGCAAGCGGTGTTTTTTCTCTTGAATCATAGTTTGTATGAATAATTTCAATAATACGCGGGCTAAAGCCCGCGGCTACCTTGCTTTTTATTTTCTATGTTGTATACTGGTAACCGCAGTCCACCCATTAAATATGGGTAGATAGTCTGCGCTTTTTTATTTTATTCCTCTTGTACCAACATTCTAACTGGGTAAGTATATCATATCGCTCTGCCGCTAATATATGGTAGCCGAACGTAAGAAACATTTTGTTAACAAAAACAGAACGTTGTTAAAAATACAAGTAATATGGTAGCCGCAGGCTTTAGCCTGCGTTTTCTTAATATTTTCTCGTACCTTCTCATTGTACAAGCTATTTTGAAAGAAATAAATCATATTAAATAAGAAATCTTTGATTTAACGCGGGCTAAAGCCCGCGGCTACCAACACATAGCATAAATCACAAACAATGTGGTAGCCGAACGTAAGAAACATTTTGTTAACAAAAAAAGAACGTTGTTAAAAATACAAGTAATAAGGTAGCCGCAGTCCGCCTCTGGTGGATAGTCTGAGTGTTTTATTTTGTTTTTTAACATTTATTCTCTAAATCTTTTACTTCACAATTTTATATTATCAAAATCTTAAAATCAAGCAAAATCTATCGTTCCTATCCTGTTTGTCAATTTTAAAATTACAAAAAGGAACGAAATATAAGCCTATTTCTCCTTTGCTGTAAAAAATATTCAAAAAAAATCTTGCATTGGGGAACAAAACTGTATATATTGCGTATATACAGTATAACAGATTGGATTTTTTATGCTGGAACAATACAATAATCAACCAACAGTATTGGGAGTATATATGATTCTTAATATAACCGAATATTCTGAGGAACCGTTGCATAACCAAATCGCACAGCAAATTTGGGAAAAGATTCAGTCGGGTATCATCAATCCCGGGGAGGCGCTTCCCTCCGTCCGTACATTAGCAAGAACCTATCATATCAGCATACCTGCGGTAAACCGTGCGTACGCCAATCTCGTGAGAGCAGGCATTATACAATTCTACAGCAAAAACGCATACTTCGTTACTTCACTTCACAATAATAGTGTGGCACCAACCATCTCACAACAGTATAAAGAGTTTACTGAAAAAAAACGCTTGAAAGAAGAGCTGAGAGGAGCCGCTCAGATTCTCAATGACCTTCTTCCCCAAAAATTACCAAAAAATGATAACTTCGAAATATCAGCGTATTTAGAACCATCCTGTACTATCGGCGGAGATTTTTATGATTTCTTCTCAATAGACGATACTCTGTTCAGTATTGTTATTGCCGACGCCTGCGGAAAAGGGATCCCCGCCGCACTGTTAATTTCCCAGGTCCAGGCAATTCTAAAAATTGAAGCCGTCGGTAACGGTCATATTGAAACAACAATGAAACACTTAAACAGCCATATTATTCGCCATACATCAGCACAAAACTACATTACGTTGTTTTATGGAATTTTTAACGTCAATACAGGCATCCTTCACTATTCAAATGCCGGCCATCATTTTCCTATCCTGTTACGAACCGGCGGGACATTTGAAATGCTCCCATCAACAAGCTTGGCGCTTGGTTTTATAGAAAATGAAGATTTTTCACACAAATCAATTCAAATCAATAAAGGCGATATTCTTCTTTTGTATTCGGACGGCGTAACCGACGGGCATAATTCATCCGGTGAAGAATTCGGCGAAACCCGTCTTAAGGAAATCCTGTTAAAAAACAACAGTAAAGATACCGAAGAAATTGTAGCGGCATTAACCGCTGAAATAAAACAGTTCAATACAATATCAGCTTTCAGCGATGATAAAACAATTGTGGTCTTTAAACGAATAGAGCGGAGTATTAATTTTAACAAACTAAAACTTTAAAATTCAAATAAACCGCAGGGATAAAAATAAAAAAACTGTAGAGGCACTATAAAAGATGTCTATTTTTAAAAATGTATGAATGTTTTTAGCAATATAATATAATTCTATGTTTTTGCGCATCCTTTGCGTTCTCTGCAGTTAAAAATAAATTTCCGGGAGGCATATAAATGTTACTCAACCTATCTGACCTGTCTTCTGAACCATTACAGCAGCAAATTATCCGGCAGATTAGAGCAAAAATACTTTCATCAGAGCTTTCTCCGGGTATCGAACTGCCCTCAATCCGGGCGTTAGCACGCGATCAACATATAAGCGTGATTACGGTTAAACGTGCTTATGAAATTCTTGAACGTGCTGGATTCATCCACTCCCGGCGCGGCAAAGGCTTTTTTATATCGGAAATTAAAGATGACACAAAAAAAGAAATTGCCAAAAACCGTTTAATCGAAAACTTAGAGCCGATTTTTAAATCTGCCCTCCTGGAAGGATTAACGGCAGATGAGATACTTACCACTGCCGTCTATCTGATTAACCATTCATTGACACTTCACGGGGAGGAATAAGTAATGCAGATAGAACTTGTTCAAAACTCCATCAAATACGCTCTTGAAGAAGGGCTCACTCCAAAAGAAATTATTGAAATTATTGAAAACTTATTAAAGCAATTAATTCGTACCAACACGACAAAGGAGAATAACAATGGAAAAAGCTTTAGTCTTGACTAATAGTATTAAAAAATACAAAGACTTTCAATTGGGACCGATTAGCTTTGAACTTGAATCGGGAATCGTCTGCGGGTATATCGGTCCGAATGGAGCGGGGAAAACGACCACGATGCACTGCATTGCTGGTTTAATAAAAACCAACGGTGGTACAATAGAAATCTTCGGCAGAAAAAACGATATCAATCACCCTGAATGGAAATATGATATCGGGTATGTTGGAGACTATCACCCGTTCTACGAAAACTGGACGGGAACAAAGAATTTAAAAATTATCTCAAAGTTTTTCCCATCCTGGTCTGACCATACCGTTCAGGAATTAGCATACCGCTTTAACGCACAATTAGATAAACCGGTCAAATCACTCTCTACCGGAAACCGCCTTAAATTGGCGCTTATCTCTGTGCTTGCCCGTTCTCCCCGCTTACTGCTGTTTGATGAACCAACCGCCGGACTTGATCCTGTCGTACGGGCAGAAGTGCTTGACGTCCTTTTTGAAATACTTGAAAAAGGCGATAGTTCTATCTTCTATTCCACTCATATCTTATCGGATATAAGCAGGCTCGCCGATGACCTGATATTTTTAAAAGAAGGAAAACTGCTTTTACGGACCGCAAAAGACGACCTGACTGAATCCTGGCGGAAAATCACGTTCCGCTCAAACCGTGATGTCGGTATGCTTGAAGCTACCGTAAAACACCGACAGGAAGGGAACGAACATCAAATTATCAGTTCAAACTATCAATATACTCTTAATCAGCTTCGCAGTATCGGTGCTGAGAATATACAGGAAAACAGACTGACAATTGAAGAAATAGCCGTTGAAATCCTCAAAGGAGGCAGCAATGTTATTTCATCTCTTTAAGACTGAAATACGGTATAATCTATGGACTATCGTGTCAATATTCATTTTTGTACCGCTTTTATATAGATACTATTTATATAATAACAAAGCGTATATTATGGATACAATAGTAATTGTGATCATATTTTTATATTTTTTTATCATTTTTTTAAT
>Ga0315291_10003262_pt1 | contig 21014 bp, 17 predicted proteins | sample YL17G12_20_MG_FD_203070 | JGI IMG/M metagenome (GOLD analysis project Ga0315291, IMG submission 203070) | Sediment microbial communities from Yellowstone Lake, YNP, Wyoming, USA - YL17G12_20 | ecosystem: Environmental > Aquatic > Freshwater > Lake > Sediment | place: USA: Wyoming | collected...
TTCGCGGGCAGGCACAGCCGGCGCGCCTCCTTGCGGCAGTGCTGCTTCCACTTGGGGCTGAAGACGTTAGGGAAGCCGGTCCAGTGCACCTGCGGAGCGATGTCATCGGCGGCCGCGAAGCCGGTGCCAAAACCAAGCAGGTCCATGTGCGCCAGGCCGCGGTAGCGCAGCGAGGGCGAATGGTTGGCGGCTACGGTATTGAAGCCCCACGCCCGCAGGCGCGCGGCCGTGCTCTCGGCCCAGGCCCGCTCGCCGCCGAACTTCTCCACCATGTTGCGATGATACGGCGCGTACCCGAGCGCCTCGCACCCGTGCACGTAGTAGTTCGCGTGGTCGGTGCCGATGACGTAGAATGCGCGCCCCTGGGGGTCGAACATCCACCACTTGCCGTCCCGCTGCTCGACGCGGAAAAAGCCCGTCGGGGCGGAGCGCAGTCCCGGCCACGACCGCACCTTGACCGGCGGCGGGACCGGCGGCTCGGGCGGCTTGGCGGTCTTCAGCGCATGCACGAGGAGGTCGTCGAAGCTCGAACTGAAACCGCCGTTGTCGAGCGCCGGCTTTCCCGCCCGCACCGACGAGGGGTTGTCGAGTAGATAGGCGATGCGGGCCAACACCTCGCCGCCCGGCTCGCTGACCGTGCCCGTTATGCGGTCGGCGCCGAGTTCCAGGCGCAGCCGGTAGGGATGGTCATACTGCCAGTCGAGGTTCTCGCCGCTGCGCTCGATCAGGGTGAGCCTCGTACCTTCGGCGCCCTCGGCCAGCCACGCGCCCTCGTACGCTTCCACCAGTTCGACGAAATGCCGGCCGCCGTCCGCGTCCGGCGCCTCCACCAGCGCCAGGTGCCAGTAATTGCGTGGATCGCCGACGACGCAGACGCCCGCGATTTTCCACTGGTCGGTGGTCTTGCCCGAGATGGCGACGGTCGCCTCCACGACCTGCTCGCTCGCATACGGGCCGGGCGCATAGATGGCGAAGCTGTGACCGGGGCTGTCACATCGCAGCGCGCCGCCGCGCGTCTCCCACATCACCGAGTCGGTCTGCCACGCCGGCTCACCGCTGCTGGAGTCCGCGTACGACGCGAAATCGTCGCGGAAGACTTGGGCGGCCGCCCCCAGGCTGATCGTGCAACATAGCACCAGCCAGGAAACGATCAGTCTATGCACAGCACGCCCTCCTGTGCGCGCCGAGGGTGGCGGATGCGCTTGGCGAGACGGGAGGGGACGCATCTCCAATACACAGTGTGCCCGCCGCCGGGTGCCTCTGGCATCCCGAGGCTCTGCCTTCCCGTTGGGGAGGCAACGCCTTCCTCAGAGGGATTCGGGTGCCAACGGCATCCCGAGAGGGACTCGATGCCCGGCACCCTCGTGCTACGCAGCGAAGCGAGTTCGCTACCATCCTTCGCGGGGCTCCATAGCCCCGCTTCGAAGGGGCGACGGAGCCTTCGCAGAGTAGCATCAGAAGTCCCGCGCGCCCTCGGCGCACAGGCCGCGGAGATGGCACACATCGTTCAGGCTGGTCACCACCCAATCCTTTGCGCGCTCGATGCGATTGACGCAGCCGTTGTCCTGGCGAATCCGCCAGAAGTGGGAGTTGTCGAGCCCAAGCACCGCCAACAGCGCGAGCTTGGTCACGACGCGGTGAGTGACGATGGCGACGGTCGCGCCCTGGTGCCGCGCCGTGACTTCCTCGACGGCGCTCATCGCCCGCTCGCGCACGGCCGGCAGGCTCTCGCCGCCGGGAAAGACAACTGCGCCGGGGTCGCGCTCCCACAGCGCGAACAGCTCGGGCCAGCGCGTGGGGGCCTCGCGCAGGGGCACGCCCTCCCATTCGCCGAAATCGAGATCGGTCAGGCGCTCATCGATGTGCAGTGCGAGGCCGTGCGCCCGGGCGATCGGCCGGGCGGTAGAGGCGGCGCGCTGCAACGGGCTCGAGTAAACCGCGGCCAGGTTCTCTTTCGCTAGGGCGCGCGCGATAGCTTGCGCCTGTGCCTCGCCGCGCTCATTAAGTGCCACGTCCGCGCGCCCGCGGAAGACCTCCTCGACGTTCCACGCCGTCTCACCGTGGCGGATGATGTGGAGCACCGTCGGCGCGTCATTCGGCATTGGGTTCGATCGTCGGCCTAGCCGGCGAGGCCGGCGCTTGTCATTCCGAGCCCCTCGACTGCGCTCGCGGGGGTGACGGTGTCGCCTCCCACTTTTCGCCTGCAGCCACGGCAAAGCGGTTAGAGGGCCTGCTCCGCTTCCTTCTTCAGGGTCAGCTTGTCGATCTTCGCGCCGCCGGTGAGCTTGGGCAGCGACTCCCGGAACTCCACGTGCTTGGGGGCCTTGTACACGGCAAGCTTCTCGCGGCAGTAGCCGATAACCTCGTCAACTGTCAGCGTCTCACCGGGCATGGGCACGATCACCGCCTTCACCGCCTCGCCGCTGTACTCGTCGGGAACGCTTATGACCGCGGCCTCGGAAATCTTGGGGTGCTTGTACAGCAGCTCCTCGACCTCGCGCGGATAGACGTTGTAGCCGCTGACGATGACCATTTCCTTCTTGCGATCCACGATGTAGTGATAGCCGTCCCCGTCGATGCGGGCCATGTCCCCGGTGTGGAACCAGCCGCTGGTCATCGCTTCGCGGGTGGCGTCCGGCCAGTTCAGGTAGCCGACGAACACGTTCGGCCCTCGCACGACCAACTCGCCCACTTCTCCGACCGGCACCTCGTTGTCGTCGTCATCGAAGACCTTGGTCTGGTCGCCGGGTATGGGCCAGCCGATGGAGCCGATGCGGTTGGCGGGCGCCGCGCCGTTGCTGGTGACAACGGGGGCGCACTCGGTCAGCCCGTAGCCCTGCATGATCACGACCCCGAAGCGCTTGTCGAAGCGCTCCAGCACCGGCACCGGCAGCGCGGCCGCCCCCGAGTGCATGATCGTGATGGCGCTGAGGTCGAACTTGCGCTCCGGCTCGGCCTGGGCCATGGCGATATACATGGGCGGCGCGCCGCAGAAGGTGGTTACGCGATGCTTGTCGAGCAGCTCCAGCACCAGCACCGGGTCGAACCGCTCGACGATCACCGCGGGGAAGCCCAACTGCATCGCCGTCCCCAGCACCACGTTGAGGCAGTAAATGTGGAACACCGGCAGCACCATCATCGTGAAGTCATCGCTGTTCAATGGGAAACGCTCCAGCTCGATGACGGCCTGGGCGTTGGAGATGAGGTTCCAGTGAGTCAGCATCGCGCCCTTGGGCTTGCCGGTGGTGCCGCTGGTGTAGCAGATGACGGCGACATCGTTCTCGTCACACTCCACGCGCGGGCGCGCCGCAGAGCCGCGCTCGATGATCTCGCCGAAGGAGCGCGCACCGGCCGGCGTATCGCCGATAACGAACATGTCGCGCATGGTGGGTATCTGGTCCCGCACCGGCTCCCAGATGGGATACAGCACATCCTGCACGATGGCGGCCTTGACCCCGGAGTCGGTGGACATGTAGTGCACTTCGCCGGTCTTGTACATGGCGTTGAGCGGCACCATCGTCCCGCCGGCGCGCATGATGCCGTAGTAGGCGTACACGAACTCCGGATGGTTGCCGATGTGCACCGCCACGCGGTCGCCCTTTTCTACGCCGGCGGCGATCAGCGCGTTGGCGACCTTGTTGATGCGCTCATCGACCTGCGCGAAGGTTATGACCTGATCTCCAAAATAGAGGGCCGGCTTCTCCGCCGTACGGTCGATATGCTGATCGATGAGATTGCCGAGAACCATGTCGTCCACCTCTCTGGCATAGATGTCTGGCGCTTCCCCCCTCTGGAGATTTGACGTCAGCGGGGTGAATCCTCCCGGCCGCGCTCAGGAGTTACTCGGAAGGACTTCGCGCCTCTGGGGCGAAACATCCGTGGCCGAGGCATCCCGCTCGCGCTCTTTTCGTAGGTGCCAGTTCGGCAGCTTAGATAGCAGGCTTTGTGGCCGTACCCGGACTGTGCGGAGGCAAATCGTTGTTTGCGGTCCTCCACCCCAGCCGATCGCAGGCAGAAACAGCGACGGCTCGTCAGCTCGTTCTCTGCTTGCCTCGTTCCCTTTTGCCTGGCACCCATCGATGTCGTTCTTCGCTGTATTTCCATGACCCGTTGGCCGCTTGCCGCCGCCGGGTTCCTCGGAGCATGGAACGCTATACGTAGCGTCATAAGTGATTGCGCATCATGGCACGTTAGCATGGCAGATCATGCGCATGGTTTGGAGTGCGGCGGCTTGCCGCCGCTTTGATGACGGGAGCTTGCTCCCGGAGCAGGAGCAGGAGCAGGAGAAGTGGTGGCGGCAAGCCGCCACCTGGGAAAGCGGGAGCGAGCTCCCGCACTCCATAGGCGGGGTTTCCACGCTCGCTGCGCATAGTCTCGGTCAAGATCCTAGTCATGCGCACTCTCATAAGGCGTTATGTACAGCGGAGGGAAGGCTGATGGCCAGTCTGGACGGGAAGCGCGCACGAATCCGATCCCTTCTGCTGGTTGCATTCTTGGCTTGCGCCGTGATCCTGGCGGGGTGCGGCGGAGGAGGATCGTCGTCGCCGGAGCCTGGCGCCCCGATACTTCGGGATCACGTCGTGGTCCTCCCTGGGGACGCGGAGATCGCCTCCCAGACGGATACGAGCGTCACCCTGACGGGGAACGTCCCGACCCTGCAGCCGGGATATGTGATCGTAAGCGGCGTCGGCCAGGGCCTGTTGCGCAAGGTGGTGTCGGTGCAGCAGAATCCCACGAGCGTGGTGGTGCAGACGACACAAGGCACATTGGAGGACGTTTTCCAACAGGCGAACATTCACTTGAGCAAGACACTGTCCTCAAGCGATATCGCATCAGTCCAGCCGTTGGCCGCGGGCGTCACGGTGCGCAGTAGAGCGTCTGGCGGTCGAGCGGACGTCTACACGACCGAGCTTACCCTCGATGACGTGGCGCTTTACGGCAGCAAGGACGCCGGGATCACGGCCAGTGGCACCATTAGGCTCAAGGAGCTGAGCATCGAATTCGTCGCTGATCTGGCGAACGGCCAGTTGAATTACCTCCGGTTTGTGCCGACCGTGACCAGCGAGACCGAGGTGACCGTCAAGGGGACGGTGACGGTAGCTTCCGTCAGCGCTAGGCTCCCTATCGCGCTGGTGTACGGAGCGCCGATTCCACTTGTGGTGGGCGGACTTCCCTTGGTGTTCGTGCCCATGATGACGATCTACGTCGGATTTGACGGGCAACTGGAGGTCGGAGCCGAACTCAAAGTCATCGGGAGCGTTACGGCCAAGGCCGGGCTGGAGTACGCAGGCGGCCAATGGCATGGAGTGGCTGACCTGACCACCAACGTCAACTTGCCGACCGGCTTCGTGCCGAATCCTGATGCTCAGGTGAGCGCGACAGCATGTTTGTGCGGCGTGGACCTTTCCCTGATCTTGTACGCAGTCGCGGGTCCTTACTGCGACGTCAAGCTTCCGTATATAGAGTCCTCGTGGAAGTTCACGGCGCTGCCCAGTCCCGAATATGAGGTTGATCTCTCTTTCGGCGTGCGGGCAACCGCCGGTGTGCATGTTGAGGTGCTCGGGCGAACTATCGCCGAGCACGAACTGACTGGGGTGCTGGATTCGAAGACTCACTTCCCGGGCTGCCCCATGACTTTTCCTGCTGCCGGCAATGTGAATGTCATCGCGAATTGATCGCAGCGCGCGCACTGAGGAGAAGCCAGAAATGAACAGGCCGAGTACGGCAGGGTGGCTAGTGGGCGCTGTGCTCATCTTGACCCTGGCATGGCTGCTGCCGGGGTGCGGCGGGCTCGGAGGAGGCTCCGCGCCGCACACGGGGACGCTCGTTCTCCGCGTGGTATGGCCCGCCGCGAGCGCCACCAACGACCGGCTCATTCCCGCGGCCAGCAAGGCGATCAAGTTCGAGATCTACCGCGCGGGCGCCGCTACGCCAGAGAAAGTCGCCATCGTGGCCCGGCCAAACAACCAGGTCACGTTGACCGACGTCCTGGCCGGCTCGGTAACCCTCAAGGCTACCGCGTATCCCAATGCCGACGCCACCGGCACCCCGCAGGCCTCGGCGGAGAAGCCGATCACCGTGGTTGCCGGGCAGACCACCACCGAATCCATCACCCTGGCCACAACGATTGACCGCATTGAGGTGGCCCCCACAAATCCCTTCGTCACCATCGGGCAATGGGTGCAGCTCGTCGCAACCGCGAAGAATGCCTCGGGCAATACCGTCTTGATCGCGCCCGGCAATCTCGAGTGGGTTTCGTCCGATACCTCTGTGGCGACGGTGGACGCGACGGGAAAGGTGACAGGGGTCGCAGCGGGCAGCGCCGACATCACCGTCACCGAGAATGAATCAGGCAAGAGCGTGACCGTAGCGGTTAGCGTCGGTTCCCCGCCGTCGCGCAAGTGGACCTTCCTGGTGTTCCTCAACGCCGACAATGACCTCAACCAGTTCGGCTACGAGGACGTCAACGAGATGGAGATGGTCGGCTCCTCGGCCGAAGTGGACATCATCGTGCAGATGGATACCCTGGACGGCCCGTGCCGCCGCATACACGTCGTGCGCGACAGCGAGCCCACCACCATCACCTCGCCGGTGCTGCAGGAGATGGGCGAAGTGGACATGGGTAACTGGCGGGTGCTGCGCGACTTCGTCCAGTGGGGCGTCACCAACTACCCCGCCGAGCACTACGCCATCGTGCTGTGGGACCACGGCGCCGGCTGGCGCTCGGCCACCACCGAAACGAGAAACCCGCTGACTCGCGGGGTTTCCTTCGACGACACCTCCGGCAACCACATCAGCATCACCGACCTGCCGCAGGCGCTCGACGTGCAGCCGCGCCTCGACATCGTCTGCTTCGACGCCTCACTGATGCAGATGGTCGAGGTCGCCTACGAGCTGCGCCACTTCGGCCGCATCATGGTCGGCTCGGAGGAAAGCCCGCCCGGCCCCGGCTATCCCTATCAGACTTTCCTCGCCTCGCTGGTGGCCGCGCCGACCATGCTGCCGGAGCAGTTCGCCGAACGCATCGTGACCCAGACCCTCCAGTTCTACGCCTCCATCGGCTTCCCCGGCGGCCTCACCCAGTCGGCGGTCTCGCTCGCCGAGATGGACAGCCTGGCGTCGGCGCTGGACGGTTTCGCGCGCGCGCTGGCCACGGCGATGCCGACCTTCTCCACGCAGATCGCCTCCGCCCGCGACCAGGCGCAGCGTTACGCCTATCCTGACAACAAGGACCTCTACGATTTCGCGCTCCTCATTCACGCCGCGGTGCCGCGCGACAACGTCACCGCCGCCACCCAGGCGGTCATGCAATCGGTGGAGGACGCGGTCTTGGCCGAGGCGCACAACGCCGCGCGCGCCAATTCCCACGGGCTTGGGGTTTTTGTGCCCACCCGCACCAACTACAGCTCCTTGTACGCCCCCACTTACCAGCAGCTCGAGCTGTCGGCCAACACCTTCTGGGACGACTGGCTCAGCATCAGCCCGCCGTGACCGACGCTGTGGCTGGCGCGGTCACGCTGAGGGCCGCCGCGTATCCTAAGGCCGACGCCGCTGACCCACGCCCGCCGTCACATCTCGAAGCGCTCCCCCAGGTAGAACTTACGCGCCACCGGGTCCGAGACCAGCTCGGTGGAGCTGCCCTGGGTGAGGATTTGCCCCTGGTACATGATGTAGCTGCGGTCGGTGACGGCAAGGGTGTCGCGCACGCTGTGGTCGGTGAGCAGAATGCCGATGCCGCGCTGCTTGAGCGCGGCCAGGATGTCCTTGATGTCGTCGATGGCAATGGGGTCAATGCCCGTGAACGGCTCGTCGAGCAGAATGAAGGTCGGGTCGGCGGCCAGGGCGCGCGCAATCTCGACGCGGCGCCGCTCGCCGCCCGACAGCACGTAGGCCATCGTGTGGCGCAGCTCAGCGATCCGCAGCTCCTCCAGCAGGCGCTTAATGCGCTCCTCGCGCTCGTCGCGCGGAATCGGCTGCATCTGCAGGATGGCGCGCAAGTTGTCCTCCACCGTCAGCTTGCGGAAGATCGAAGGCTCCTGCGACAGGTAACCGATACCCATGCGCGCGCGCCGGTACATCGGCAGTCGCGCAATATCGCGGCTGTCCAGCCGCACGCGCCCGCCATCGGGGCGCACCAGCCCCACCACCATGTAGAACGTCGTGGTCTTGCCCGCGCCGTTGGGGCCGAGCAGGCCGACGATCTCGCCCGGGTGCACCTCGAGGCTCACGCCGTCAACCACGCGCCGGCGGTTGTAGATCTTGACCAGCCCCTCGGTGACCAATCTGGCGCTTGCTTGTGCCATGGTGATCTTTGCTGACGGAGCGCGGCGGTCGCCGACCGTCACTGCTTGGGCGGCACCGGGGTTTTCGATTCCTGAGGCGCCACCTCGGTCAGCTCCAGTCGCGCGGGACGCAGGCGCAGGCGGCCCTCATCGATCCAGAAGGTCACTTCCTCCGCCGCGATCTTCAGGGTGCGCTCCCGCGCCGGCTCGAGGATGTCGCCGGTTACGTTGCCGACAAGCTGCACCACGCGATCGCTCGCGTGATAGATGGCCTTGCCGGCGCTCGCTTGCACGATGCGCTCGATGCCGTTCTTGGTCGTATAGCGGTAGTCGAGCTTGACGTCGCCGCGCGCCTCCGCGCTCTCGACGGCGTTGCCCTCGCCGAGGCGCGCCTCGATTTCCCGGGCCGAGATCGTGCCCTCGTTGGTGGTGAGCTTTGCGCCGCCGGTGAAGGTGATCGAATTGTTGGCGTCATCGAGCTCGGCAACCGCGCCGGTGGCGACGACCTTGCGCTGCTGCGTCGCCGTCTGCGCGGCGGCGCTACATGCCGGCGCCGCCAACAGTGCGCCGATCCACATCGCTGCGAGCCATTTGGCGCGCGTCATATCCCTGCCTCGCTTCATCCGACGATGGCCTTACTTGACGTCGAGCGGTTGCACGGCTCGCATGTGCACGCCGCCCTCCAGGCGCGCCCGCTTGAGCGCAAGATCGGCGCGCAGACGGGGGCCGGTCAGTGCGATGTTGCCGCGCACATACTTCACGTTGCCCGTCGCGTAAACCTCTTTGTCCTCAACGTTCCACTGCAGCCGGTCCGCCCGCAGCGACGTCTGCGTCGCGGGCGCGCGTGCCGTTACGCCGCCCTCCAGCGCCACGCGGCGCTCGCCGGTATACGCCGTCACCAGCGGCGCCCGCGCCTCCAGGGCCAGCTTGCCGTCCTCGATGAACTGGCACTGCACGTCGCGCAGCACCGCTTGCTGCTTGTCGTAGTCCCAGTCTATGGACTGCGCGGACGCCCGCCACACGCGCTTACCTGCCGGGTCGGCGACCACTATCTCGCCGACCTCCACGCGGCCGTGGGCCCCGGCGAAAGGCTTGCGCGCGGCGGATGCGCGCTGGGGCGTCCGTGTCGGCGGCGCGGGCGGGCGGCGGCACCCTGGGGCCAAAGCCAGGCCCGCCATCACGGCGGCCGCGGTTGCCGGCCGCGACACGCGTCGAATGGCAGCCCGAAATCGAAGGATATGTCCGCGCATCCTCAGAGTATTCACCTTGGCAACGCAGGGCAGGAGCTTTAGGCGCCTCTGGAGCCTTGCCTCCTGCTCAAGGCCCTCCCAAGAGAGGGCAGAAGACGAGTGGCTAAGCCCGTTTCGCGGGCCGCCACCCCGGCCGCCGCAGGCGGCTTAGGGGCTTCTGCCCTACGACCCGGGCGTCACATCTGCGGGAGTATCCACCCCGGCAGAGCCGCCGCCGCGAGCGCCATCAGCGCCACCCACAGCAGGGCGTACGCCGTCCCTCGCCAACTGCGGGGGAACAAGCGCCCCCATCCGGCGACCAGGATCATTGCGATCACCGGCAGCGCGAGGAAGAAGAACCTCCCCTGCGCCTGGAACAGGCTCATGTTGAAGCGCACGAAAGACGCCCCCACCAGCGCCAATGTTGACAACAGCGCCCACGCGGCGCGGCGACGCCAGGGCTCCCAGCAGGCATGCTCCCGCGCCTCCAGCGCGGCGCCGGCCGTCGCCGCCATCGTCAGCACGGCCAGCGGCATGTAGAATCCCCACGTTGGCAGAAAAACGTCCATGTTCCCGAAGACACCCCAGAAGCTGGCGAAGGTCCACTCGACCACCCACAGCACGTAGTTGAACGCCGACAGGTGCTGGCCGATGAGGGTCTCCGGCCGGGGCCCGCTGGCGAACGCCTGCATGAACGCGGTGAACGCGAGGGGATCGCCGTAGCGCGCCCAGTTGCGCACCAGCCACCAGCCGCACACTGCCAGGGACGCCGCCGTTAGTCCCAAGAGCTTCACCACGAGTCGTCGCGTCCCCTCCTGCCTTGCCTCCAACACCAGCGCGAGCCATGCCACCGGGAGCAGTATCAGGCCGGAGGCCTTGGCCAGCGTCGCCAGCCCGCACAGCACCCCGACCGTCAACACCCGGCGCCACCGCCACCCATCCCGCGCTCCCAGCACCATCTGCCACAGGCCGGCCGCGAACGGCGCCTCGGCCGCTACGTCGTTGGTCACCGACGCGCTCAGCGCGACGTGCATCGGCAGAAAGGCGACGAGCCCCGCCACGCCCACCGCCAGCCACGGTTGCCCCGCGTAGAACTCACGCGCCAGCAGGTAGGTGAGATAGATCACGCCCAGCGCCAACACGATGCCGAACAGCCGCACCGCCACATACGCGCGCTCGGGAGCGACCGCCATGCCCACCAGGTACGCGGGCACCGCCGCCGCGTAGTAGAGCGGCGCCTGGTGATACTCGTAGCTCCCCTGGCCGGGCTGAAACACCGGCAGTTGCCGGTGCTCGGCCAGATAGGCAACGTAGGGAAGGTGGGCTGATTCGTCCGGCGCTTGCCCGAACGGAATGGTGATCGCATACGCGGCAGCGATGACGGCGTATGCGACACCGATAAAGACCAGCACCTCCCGCACCCGCGAACGCGGCCGGGGCCGCGTCTCGACCCGCGGCCGCGGCTTTCGGCCTTGGCGGCGACGAGGCATGTCAGGCGTCCCGCTCCCGTACGCGCATCAGGATCAGGTTGCCGCGTTGCGCGACGACCACCAGGTCCTTGCGATCCATCGCATCGGCGAGAAGATTAGCGAGCTTGTTCTCGCGCGCCTGCACCGCCCGCAGGAACTGCGTGGTCATGAGCACGTGGGTTACCTCGAGCGCCTTGTAGCGGTCGACCAACTGCGCGGGGCCGGCGAGCCGGTCGTAAGCTATCATGTTGTGATGGCCCGGGTCGCCCCACATGTAAGCCGTGTCGAAGTAGAAGCCCCGCGTCTCACCGTACATGATGACCTTCGAGCCCGAAGGCAGCGAGTTTACGACCCGGGCCATGGCGTAAAGTCCGTCGAGGGTGCGCGTAAGATACGCCTCCCGGGTCTCCATGCCCAGCGCCACGGGAAGGGCGTCCGAAACGAGGAAGGCCAGAGTCGCAAGGGACAGCACGCACACCAGCACGATAGCGACCATCGCCGGCCACCGCAGCTCCTTACGCGCCTGGCGCAAGATCTCGCCGGCGGCATAACCGGAGCAGAGGGCGACGGCCGGCAGCGCCGGTATGAGGTAGCGCATGTGCTGGCTCAGGTAGAACCAGGCGCAGAGGGCGGCCGCCGAGTACAGCAGCAGGAACTTGACGCGCCGCTCGAGCCGGCCCAGGAAGGCCAGGCCTGGAAGGAACGCGATAAAGAGCGGCCCGATGGTGTTGTAGATGAGGGGCCGCAGTGGGAAGTTCGAAAACTGCGCCCCGTACATGGTCAGGTTCCACGGCGCCAGGAGCGCCTGCAGCGGCCCGCGGCCCATGCCGAAGCTGAGCTGCTCGTCGCGATAGAGACGGGCGGCCTCCGCCGTCCAGTACCTGCCGTCGAACAGGTTGTAGAAGAACGGGTACACGGGGTTGCCGGTCCACAGGTAGCTCTTGACGTACCACGGCGATGCCACCACCGCAGCCACCACGAGCAGCCACGCGCCGGCGCGCATGCCCGCGGCGAAACCCTCGCGCTGGGTTGCCGTGCGGTGATAGAAAGCGGCCACCACCAGGAAGGCCAGCAGCACGAGGGCGTTCATCTTCACGCCCAGCGCGAACCCGCACATCACCGCCGAAACCTGGAGCCAGCGCTCCCCCCGCTCCGACCACCAGTTGATCAGTGCGTAAAGGCTGAGCAGCGTGAACAGGGCGGCCGCGATGTCGTTGAAGGCCACGGTCGCCTCCCACGCGACCACCGGCGCCGACAGGAGCACCACCGCCGCCAGCGCCCCGTGGCGGCGCTTCCAATGCGCCCCGCCGAAGGCCACCATGGCCAGCACCACCAGGGCCGCACTGAGCGTGTGGAACAGCTTGGCCGCCCCTTGGCCGCCCAGCGCCAGCCCGGCGGTGTAGAGCATCTCCAACGTGAAGGGGAAGTTCGAGTGGCTCATCCAACCGAGAAAGGCGACGGCGTGGTGCTGCAGGTATATCTTGGGCACCGCGAGGTGGTAGGACAACCCGTCCCAGTCGTTCTGAGAAGAGGGCGCCAGGGCCCCGAGGACGGCCAGCACGATGACCGCCAGCACAAAGGCGGTGGTGGCAATGCCGCCGATCGAAGCGGCTTGCGAGAAGAAGCCGCGCAGACCGCGCCCCACGCCGAGCGCTAGCTGCCCGACTTCGCGCCACGATACGGCGGCGAGCGCCGCCAACGCCGCGACAATGGCCCACGGATAGAGCCAATGCGCCAGGCCCAACGCGAGGACCAGATACGCAGCCGCGCCGAGCCCAAGCGCGGCCCCGAATACCGCTCGTTCGATAAACGATGCGAATTCGAGGCCACCTGTCGGCCGCAGCAGGCGCATGCCGAAGGCGCACGCGGCGGCGACAAGAACGACGACTACCGCGACCGACGTCAATCGAGGCTCCCTGCGAACTGTGATGTCATCCTGAACCCGTCGCTGCTTGTCACTGTGAGCCCTTCGGCTGCGCTCAGGGTAAACTCCGCGAAGAGTCTGGTCCGGCTCAGGGCAAGCTCCGCGCAGCGAGTGAAGAATCTCCTACCGCTTTGCACGTCCGTAGGGGATTCCCGCCAGAGGCGGACAAGCTTCGCTGGCGCTCAGAATGACATCGCGGGTGCAGCATCGCCGCCGTCATTCTCTTAACCCTTTCACCAGCGCGAACACCAGCATGACCAGCGGGTCCGAATGTAAGTAGTGCAGCAGCGTCACCACCGCGACCCAAAGCGCCAGCAGCGCCTGGGCCAGCCAGTAATCAGCGAGGCGCATGTCTGCCTCCGCGGGTCATGGCAGGGGAATGAGCTCCCCGGCCACGGATAGCGGTCCGCCGTTTGCGATCTCGACCTCCAGGCGGCCGGCGAAGCGCCCATGCTCCCCAACGTGAGCGAGGTAGGCATTGCCCACCTTGCGAGGCGGGAAAACCGTCACGTGCGAATGCCCACCCAGAATGAGATCGATCCCCTCGATTTCCGCAAGTTCCTCGTCGAGCTTGAGCCCGAGGTGGCTCAGGCACACGAGCAAGTCCGCCTCCGGCCGCAGCTTGCGCGACAGCCCGGCTGCGGTCTTCAGCGGGTCGTCCCAAACGTAGTCGGTTATGCGAGACCACCACGACTGCGGGGAGGTGACCTGCGGCGCCAGGCCCATCACCGTCACCCGCAGACCGCTGGCAAGCTTCCTTGCGATGTGGCTGTTCACCTGCCGCGGCAGGGGCTTGCGCTTCGCCATCATGTTGGCCGCCAGCACGGGAAAGGCGGCGTCGGCGAGCTTGCGCTCCAGCACACGCAGCGTAGGGTGGGATTCGCGATTGCCCATGGCCATGGCGTCGTAGCCGGCCTCGGACATGCGGCGCAGAATCGGCTCGCCGCCGCGGGTGCAGCCGAGATTGCCTGCGCGGATGGCATCGCCGGAGTCCAGCAGCAAAGTGTCCAGCGACTCCCGCTTGTGTCGGCGCAGCAGCTCGGCTGCGGCCGCGCTCAAGTGATTGTGCAGATCGGCGGTGTGCAGAATGGTGCAAGTGGGCATCGCCTATGGTAGCACGGGGCGCGACCTCCATGAGGTCGCGGGTCTATCGCGCGCTTATGAAGCGCGCGCCCGATGGCAGCCTATCCTGCCGTGTTCCTTTGATGGGCAAAACTCTGTAAGAACGCGATCGCTGTGGTCTCTACCTGCGACGCCTCGAGCCGGGCGATCTGCGCAAGCGACATTCCACTCCTCTCAAGCGATCGGATCATCTCGTGGCCCATGAAATAGCCAGTCATGGACAGCCCGTCAACGCTCAGCCAATCGCCAAAGAAGGGACGCACGTCACCGCTGCTTTGGGCAGCTGCAAGAAACCTCGCAGCCAATTGCGGCATCTGCTGCCGGCACCTGCGCAACCAGTCACCAGACGCCTGGTGCCACCGCCCGTCGCCCAGCACATGGCCCAGGCGCTGCGCGAAGCCTTCCCCATAGAGCCGACCTACAGCGCCACGAACCGAATCTGGCAGTCGGGCACGCCGCCGCCAGGTTCCGTGGGCGTGATGACCCAATTCATGACACAAGAGGTCCCTGAGCGCCGCAGCCCGGTGCCACCCCAGTCGCGCAATCTGCGCCAAACCCAGAAAGACCGCGCGACGACCGCCATAGCGACCGGCCCACCCCGCGAATCCCATGTCAACGCAGATGACGTAGCGCATGGCCGATCGGCCGCCGAGCAGCGCACGATACCTGCCGTCGATCTCTGGGATGATCTCCAGCAGACTCGCATGAGCCCGAGCCATCGCTGGCATCCTGTGTCGCACGGGCGGATAGATGAACTTGGCCCCCAACTCTCGCCACGATTCGCCCTGTTCTTCGTAGTCACGAAGGAATAAGGCGCGCAAACTCGGCCAGCGCGACATGTAGCGCCCGTACCAGGAATCCAAGAAACCGTCCGCGCTCTCCACACAGTCTCCCGCCGTCGCAACGAAATGCGTCCAGGTATCCAGGATCTGGGGCGCTTGACTCAACATGTGCGATCACGGCTGCGGTAGTGGGCGAGGGGCGCACACCGTGCGCCCCTAGATGTGGCACAGCCGCCCCCGGCTGTGATAGGGCGGCCACGCGGGGCCGCCCCTACCCCCCGTCGGCGGACTTGGGCTCGTCCTTCTGTCCCTTCGCCAGGCCGCGGATGAACGGGGTGAACAGGTCTATCGGCACCGGGAAAATGGTCGTCGAGTTGTGCTCGGAGGCGACGTCCGACAGCGTCTGCAGGAAGCGCAGTTGCAGCGCTATCGGGTGCTCGCCGATGATGCGTGCGGCCTCGGCGAGGCGCTGGGCCGCCTGGTACTCGCCCTCGGCGTTGATGACCTTGGCGCGCCGGGCGCGCTCGGCCTCGGCCTGGTTGGCCATGGAGCGCTTCATCGCGTCGGGCAGAACCACATCCCGCACCTCGACCGCGGTGACCTTGATGCCCCACGGCTCGGTCTGCTCGTCAATCACCTGCTGTAGGCGCAGGTTGATCTTGTCGCGCTCCGCCAGCAGCTCGTCGAGCTCCGCCTGGCCGATGATGCTGCGCAGGGTCGTCTGCGCGATGAGCGACGTCGCCTTGACGTAGTTCTCGACCCGCACCACCGCGTCGTTGGCGTTCATCACCCGGAAGTAAACCACCGCGTCCACCGACACCGGCACATTGTCTCGGGTCATCATGTCCTGGCGCTGCACGTCCATGGTGACGATGCGCAGGTCGATGCGCAGCATCTTGTCGATCACCGGCCACAGCCAGCGAATGCCCGGCCGCTTCTCGCTGATGAGCCGCCCCAGGCGGAACGTCACCCCGCGCTCGTACTCGCGCAGGATGCGGATCGAGGTGGAGGCGATGATGACGGCGAGCACCGCGATCGCGATAAAGACTGCCAATGCGGATTCCATCGGAGCCTCCTTGTCAACTCAAGTGTCGTCGTGCGCGCGGCGCACGATCAGGGTCAGCCCTTCCAGCGCCGCCACCTGCACCTGTTCGCCCGCGGCGATGGTCTGTCCTGCTTGCGCTCGCGCGCGCCACAGCTCGCCCCCCACCAGCACCGTCCCCTCGGGGGCAAGTGCCGTGCGCGCTTCCCCGCGGCGCCCCACGATGTCCTCGCGCCCGGTGGCGATGCGTGACCTCTGCGCGCGCACCACCAGCCACGCCAGCACCAGCGTCAGCGCCAGCGCTAGCCCCAGCGGCGCCATCCACGCCAGCGCCGCCGCGGTCGTTGCGACCAACTCGCGAGAGTACCCGTCCACGCACTGCCCCCGGGCCTAACCGCGCCGGTAGCGCCGCACGCGCAGCGTGAAGCCGTCCGCGCCCAGCACTTCGATCTCATCCCCCGGCTCGATGTCCGCGCCGTCCTCGGCGACGGCTCGCCACAGTTCCCCGCCCACCATCACCGAGCCCTCCGGCCGCAGCGGCGTGCGCGCCTTGCCGCGAGCGCCGATGAGCCCCTCGGCGCCGGTCGTGACCCTCGTCCAGTGCGCGCGCACGCCCAGCCCCGCGATCAGCAGGAAGAAGCCGGCGGTGAAGGCGGTCATCATCAGCACCACCAGCCATGACACGCGCAAGAAGGGCGTGGAGGGGCCCCCGTAAAGCATCAGCGACCCTATCGCAAACGAGATAATCCCCCCGAAGGTCAACGCGCCGTGCGAAGGCGCCCAGATGTCGGCCACGAGCAGTCCCACGCCGAGCACGATCAGGATCACGCCCGCCAGATTGGCCTCCAGCACCGCCAGGGAGTAGAACCCCATGATGAGGCACAGCACGCCGATTACTCCCGGGAACACGGCGCCAGGACTCTGCAGCTCAAAGATGATGCCGTACATGCCGATCATGAGGAAGATGTAGGCGAGATTGGGGTCGCTCAGCACGTGCAGGAAGCGCTCGGTGACGGACATCGGCAGATCCTGCACCGTCGCCTTCGCGGTGTGCATGGTGACCTTGCGCCTGGGGAGCTTGACCTCACGCCCGTCTAGCTGCTTGAGCAGATCCGGCAGGTCCTCGGCCACGATGTCCACCACGCGCTGCTTGAGCGCTTCCTTGGCGGTGGAGGAGATGCTCTCGCGCACGGCCTTCTCGGCCCACTTGGCGTTGCGGCCGCGCCGTTCGGCGATGCCGCGAGCGGTGCTGGCGGCGTCATTCTCGACCTTCTTGCGCATATCGTCGGTCATCTCGCCGCCGCCCATGGCGACCGGGTGCGCGGCGCCGATGTTTGTGCTGGGCGCCATGGCGGCCACGTTGGCGGCCAGGGTGATGATCGCGCCCGCCGACGCCGCCCTCGCCCCCACCGGCGCCACATAGACCACCACCGGCACCTGTGCGTTGAGCAACGCTGTCGTGATGTCGCGCATGGACTTGTCGAGGCCGCCGGGGGTGTTGAGCCGGATGATAACCGCCTCGACGCGCCCCTTGACGCCCGCGTCAATCCCGCGCTTGACGTATGCCGCCACCGGCGGATCGATGACGCCCTCGACGTCGAGGATATACACAAGCCGCCGGTCGGCGGAGGTCGCCGCGACCGCGATCAGCCCGGTCAGCATCAGCGCCAGCCCCAGCCGGCGCACCGCCTTCCTCATTCCTCTTCTCCCCCGCGCCCCAGCATACGCTGCACGATGGAGCGCCCCGCAAGGTGAGGGCGGCGAGCGCCCCACACCAGGGAGGCGTACCAGCACGGCATGTTGGGCACCTGTCCGCCGGCGTCGGCAAGCTGATCCTCTGCGCGCCGCTGCGGCCCCCAGCGGTCAAACACGTAGATGGCGATGATCAGCACCACCGAAACTATCGGCAGCGCCCACGGATAGCGGTCCCACAGGTATCGCGCCAAGGAATACAATACTGCGGACACTATTCCCAGGCGCGTTGCAACAGATCGCCAGCGTTCCCGCCAGCGGAAGCGGCGGTCGCTGGACATCCGCTCGCGATAGACGCGATACCCCTGCGCGCATATCCGGCATTTCTGCGCCATCAGGCGCCATCCCTCGCGGTGGTCCGCCGCCAGCGGGTCCAACTCCCGCATGGCCTCATCCACGCGCCACTGCTGCACCAGGCTGCACGCCAGCACATTGCGCACGGCAGGGTCGTGGGGCTGCGCCCGCACGACGCGCGCCAATTCCTCTGACGCCTCCCCGAAGCCTCGCTGGCGGTAGAGGCTCAAAGCGTGCAGGTAGTAGGTCTCGCTGTCGCGCGCGCCGAGGGCGATGAGGCGATCGATCGCCGCCTGCGCGGCGTTGCCTTTGCCCGCCAGCAGGCGCGTCAGGCCGAGCCAGCGCCAGGCATTGGTGTCGAGCGGCGCCCGAGATGCCACGGCCCGGAAGTCGTTATCCGCGCGCTCCAGGCGCCCCTGCCACAGGTGCAGCTTGCCCAGGGATAGCCCGGCTGCCGCGGCAAAGCCGTACTCCTTGACCTTGCGGCGCAGCCATCGCTCATCGCCGTCATCGGGTCTGGGCAGGGTGATCAGCAACTGCGCCTGCGGCCCCACCAGCGCCTGCGGAGAGCGCTCCTGCGCCGCCTCGATCAACGCGCGCGCCGCCGGCAGGTGGCCGAATACCTCCAGCCGTCTTCCTTCAGCCAGGGGCATGCCCTCGGTTGAAGGCCGATCTCCCTCGAAGGCCAGGCTTACCGATACCTCCGCGCCGCTCCAGGCTGGATCGATGTCGGCGGAGATGGAGCGCAACTTGGCCCAGAGCCTGCCCTGAGCGCAGCGAAGGGGCAGGCCGCGGGGGCGGTCGCGCCCCTGAGGCCCGTACTCAATGCCCTGGGGGGTTGTGCGAACGCGCTCTGCGGCCAGCGCCATGCCTAAGCTCCGGCGCCATCCAAGGACTTGACGAAAGCCGCCACCACCTGTGGGTCGTACTTGGTGCCCGCATTGCTCGTGATCTCGGCGAGGGCGACCGCTCGAGGGTGCGGCGGGCGGTGGCTGCGCGGCGAGATCATGGCATCGAAAACGTCGGCCACCGCGAGAATGCGCGCCGACAGCGGGATCTCGTCACCAATCAGCCCGTCCGGGTAGCCGCTGCCATCGAGGCGTTCGTGGTGGAAGCGCACGGTCGGCTTGACCTCCCACGGGAAGTCCAGGGCCTCCAGGATGTGCGCGCTCACCAGGACGTGCGCCCGCACCAGCTCGAGTTCCTGGTCGCTGAGCCGGTCCGGCTTGAGCAGAATGAGATCGCTGACCCCGATCTTGCCGATGTCGTGCAGGCGGGCGGCGATCTTGATGCCCTCGAGTTCCTCCTGCGACAGCCCCAGCGCCGTCGCGATTGCGACCGCCACCCGCGTGGCCCCGTCGCTGTGGCCGCGGGTGAAGTGGTCGCGCGCCTCGACCGCCTTGACCAGCGCGCGCACCACTTTGTAGATCGTGCGCTTGTCGCTCGGCGCCGCCACGCTGGCGGTGTCCGCCTTGTCGGCGCGGTCAGCCGCCAGGAAATCCGCGGCGCCGCGCTCCCTTTCGCGCAGCCGTGCCTGCACAAACAGCCCGCCGCCCAGGCACGGGGGTGTCAGCACTCCGTCGCGCTCCACCAGCACCCCGGTCTGCAGGAGCTCCAGGATGTCCTCGTCATAGAAGTCGGCGCCAAGCCGGCACCCGGCAGCGGCGTCGAGCAGAGCCTCCCTTACGCGCCGGGACAGGCGCCGCCACCACTCGTGATGATAGGGCCGACATTGGATCAGCAGCTCCTCGCGCGCGCAGTCGTAATCCGCCTCCTTCAGCGGCCTCGCGCCGTCCCCCGAGCGCTCCCACAGCAGCGAGCACGCCAATTGCACCAGGTAGGGGAGGCCGTCGGTCCACTGCATGATGAGATCGAGGTCAACTTCCCACAAGCGCCCGGCGCGGTCGCCCAGCGCCGCCACCATCTCGCCCACCACGGCGCGCGAGAACTTGCCCAGGCGGATGGTTGTGAAGAGGTCCGCAAACGGCGATCCCACTTCGCGGGCGGCGAGCGTCAAGCGATCGAGGCGCTCGGCGGTGGCGATGACGAACGCGCAGTTCGGGCGCGAGGCCAGGCTGCGCAGCGCGGAGAAGAAGTTCAGGTCGAAGCGCGGGTTCTCGCCCGCCAGCTCGAACTCGTCCAGCAGGTACACGACGTTGACGCCGGCCCGGGCGAAGTCGTCGAAGGCCGCTGCCAGCTCCGGGAAGGAGATCTCGCCGACAGGTGACAGCCGCTCATATTCGCCGGCGACGGCGGGGCTGCCGGGGCTGCGCAACGCCTCGCGCAGCAGGTGATGGAAAAAAGCCTCGGGCGCGACGTTGGCTAGACCCTCCATGCTCAGGTAGGGGAGGATACAGCACCCGCGCGGACAGCTATGCTCGCAGAGCGTCTGCTGGCGCTGCAGGTGGAGCAGCAGCGACGTCTTGCCACGCTTGATGCCCCCCACCACGGAGCAGTTCTGCATGTTGGCGATGAGCCCGAGAATAGCGACGATCTCGTCCCTGCGGCCGAAAAAGTATGCGGGGTCGAGGATCGGCCCGCGGTTGAAAAACGGGTTATCGCTTCCTGTCATGGTCCCTCGCTCGTAGGGGCGGCACTCCTGTGCCGCCCGGACAACGGGCCGGTCAGGGGAGGGTGTCCCATAATCCCGAGACGCGGCGCGCACCAAGCCAAGATTCTTCGACTCCGCGCCTCGCTGACGCTTGGCGCTCCGCTCACAATGACATCTCCCGGAGCCTTCGTGGCAGGCGGCGTGAATTGTGAGACAGCCTCAGGAAACCGGCCCCTCCCTCAGCACGCCGCCTATGAACTGCGCTGCCTCACCCGACAGCGCCGCCGAGATCACCCACAAAATACATCTCCCACAGAACCGTGTCAAGGCGCGCGGCATCTCCGGGGTGTGACCGCCGAACGTTGGCATCGCGAGGCCGACGCCACTCTCCCTTCGGAAGGGGGAGGGAAGGGTGAGGGTGGAACCCCGTGAAGATCAAGCCTCTCCCGGCCCGCCAGAGGTTTACCCGCCTCTGGTGGGCGGGCAAGCCAGGGAGAGGGGTTTGCGGGCGCGCGCCACCGCACCAACGACATTCGGTCACAACCCGTATGCCCCGCCAGCCGGGGA
>Ga0315291_10003263_pt1 | contig 21012 bp, 16 predicted proteins | sample YL17G12_20_MG_FD_203070 | JGI IMG/M metagenome (GOLD analysis project Ga0315291, IMG submission 203070) | Sediment microbial communities from Yellowstone Lake, YNP, Wyoming, USA - YL17G12_20 | ecosystem: Environmental > Aquatic > Freshwater > Lake > Sediment | place: USA: Wyoming | collected...
CTGGATTAACCCCCCGGCAGACCAGCCGGACCCCCGTATGTTACAACTACCGCGCTACACTAATTTCAAGCCGCAGGTGTCTCAAACCGGTTGACACGTTCCGGGTAGGCGTTGTCACCCTTCTCGGCCGCCATAGACAACCTTCCTGGTTTTCAGGATCGTATGGCGTCGAAACGGGTTCCGCAACCCCTCCCGCTCGACCAAGTCAACCGGCCGGCCCACGAGCACGGACAGCTCGTCGCGCATCGCCGTGAAGTCCCAGAGACTCCAGGGCGCATCGTCGGCAAAAGAGACCAGGACGTCGACGTCGCTCTGGGGACTGAAATCGTCGCGGAGTATCGACCCGAAGAGCGACAACTCCCGCACCTGCCACTTGCGGCAGAAGGCTTCCAGCCGGTCCGATGGAATCTCAAGATTCAACTCGGCACCCATTCGGTCGGGTGATAACTGGCAGGCCGCCTTTTTTTCGCTAGATTTCACCAAGCTCCCCGACGAGGACTCGAACCTCGGACCCAGCGGTTAACAGCCGCTTGCTCTACCAACTGAGCTATCGGGGATTGGAGACTTCTATCGTACTTCGCCGGCAACGAAATGGCAAGATGCCGACGCCCCGCTGTCCCACCCGGCCGGGCGGAATCTGTCTCGGGCAGTTCTGAATCTGCGTTTTCCCCCAGTAGGCGGGGATGGCGAGGGCGGCAGCCGGCGGGCGTATTGCCAGGCACGCCGCTGCGACATCAACCCAGGATCTGCTTCCACCGCTCCAGGTTCCAGCGGGCCTTTTCCGCGGGGCTCATCTTGCTGAAGTCGGGCTCTTGCACGGGTCGGCCCGGCGGGCGGGGCACCGACCGAAGGTGGGCACCGAGTGAACCTTGGTCCGGGCGGCGGGTGCCCTGGGCCGGAGGGCTTGTCCCCGCGTAGCTGGTAGCGGCCGCCGCGCGCTGGAGGTCTTCTTCGAGCGGGCGATACGGCCGGATCCCCAGGCGGTCCAGGTCGGCGTGATAGGCCCGCACCGCCTCCTCGGGACCGATCTGGTCGTCGGCCACCGCCCGAAGGTGCTTTACGAACGTCAGTTGGTGCTCGGAGTTGTTGATCTTCCGGCCGTAGAGTGCCGCCCGGGCCCCGTACTTCTTGGCCTCCCAGAGCATCTGGAAGGCGTCGAAGGTAGTGCCTGAGGAGCCGCCCAGGACGCCGACCACCAGCGATCGGTCGTAGCCAGCCAGGGCCTCCATGGCGGCGGGCCCGTGATAGGGGATCTTCAAGAACAGCGGCCTGCCCCGCCGGGTCACGCCGGCCAGCGTCCGCACGATCTGGTCGTTGACAAAGCGTGGAAGATCCTCCGGGCAATGCCCGCCGCAGGCGTTCGGGTCGAAGACCTCCAGGAAGTGGCGGAAGCCCTTGGCCTCGGCCTCCAGGCGGAAGGTCTTGTAGGCCTCGAGCGTCTCGCGGTCTCGCTCGGTGTCGTTGTTGAAGGTGACGGAGTAGAGGCCCAGGTCGGCCCCCAGCCGGCGTTCGTCCGGCGGGCACTCGGCCTTGCCGCACATGATCTGATCGATGGTGGCGGTGCGGAAGGGCCGCGAGGGTTGCGTGCCGTAGCGTCCGCCGACCAACGCTCCGCGTCGGTGCCCGGCCGCCAGCCAGATGTCGGTGGCGTCGTTGGCCCGCACCGCCGGGGTGACGGGACTCTGGTCGAACAGGCGCTCTTGGATTGTGAGCACCTCGCTGGAGCTGGCGCTCATCAGCATGATGTCGACCAGGCCCTGGGCGACGATCTCGCGCATCAGTTGCCGGTACTCGTCGAGGCTGCGGAAGCGGCCCTCGTGGGCATAGTGCTCGGGACTGCGGCCGGGGGCCGACAGGCCGTAGGCCATGTCGCCGTCCTTGGCGTCGGCCAGGACAAAATCTCGGCAGGAGCGGTCGGAGAGGATTCGGGCGATCTTCCGATCCAACGATTTTTCCATCCTGTGGTCTCCGCTGGGCGTAGATCCGGTAGTGATGCTGCAATTATACGACACCGGCCGCCGAGGCCGTCGGCCTACACAATTGGGGGGCGGCTTGCTCGGCTTGCGTTTTGCCCGGGTTTCTGATTCGATACCAGGTTACGCTGCATCGTCGGAAAGGCAAATTACGGTAATTTAGGCGAAAGGCAAGTGAATGGGACGACCACTGCTGGCAATCCGCGTCTTCTTTCGCACGCTGTTGGACGCCTCTGTGGCGGGGCGGGTAGCCCAAGTTCTCGGCGGCGCGGAGGCTGCCGCGGCCGTGGCTGGCGAAGCGGTGCCTCCCCCGCCAGCGAAGCGGCCGCCAGTACCCATGCCCGCCCGCAGCGATGCCCTGACCTTGCTGGCCGCCCTCCAGCGGGAGGCCCGGTTCGTCGACTTTGTCAAGGAGCCGCTGGAAGGTTACAGCGACGGCCAGATTGGTGCCGCCGCCCGGGAGGTCCATCGCGACTGTGGGGCCGTGCTGGAGCGGCTCTTCGCCCTGAGGCCCGTCTTACGCGAGGAAGAGGGCGCCGAGGTGAAGGTGGCCGCCGGCTTCGACCCGGGCCGCTATCGGCTGCTGGGCAACGTCACCGGCGAGCCGCCCTTTCAGGGCCGAATGACGCACCACGGCTGGGAGGCAACCGCCTGCGAGTTGCCGACCTGGTCGGGCACGCCCGCCGCCGCACGGGTGGTGGCGCCGGTCGAGGTGGAACTAAAGTGACGTCAAACGGGGCAGGACTACCGGTAGGCCAGGTCGAGGGACTCGCTGTGAGGTTCTCAGTGGTCAGCTATCAGTCATCAGTTATCAGTCGTCAGTTTTCAGTTATCAGTCATCGGTTATGGCAGCGGCAATGGACCCTTACAACCGCGCGTGTTGTGCCCTTTCCGCCGGTTTCTGTCAGTCGCTGATGCCCCCTCCCGACGCCAAGAACTGAAGACTGACAACTGATCGCTGAAAACCTCTCCACCAGGAACGACACAGCCATGACCGCGGGATACATCCTGGGCATCGACTTGGGCACGACCAACAGCGTGCTGGCCTACACGTCGCTGGCAGAGGACCGGCCGCAGATCCAAGTGCTGCCGATCCCGCAACTGGTCGCTGCCGGCACCGTCCAGTCGCGGACCGCCTTGCCATCGTTTCTCTACCTGGCCAGCGAACACGAGTTGGGTGGCGGGGCCTACGATCTGCCGTGGCAGGCGGGCTGCAAGCTCGCCGTGGGCGAGTTCGCCCGGCGACAGGGGGCCGAAGTGCCAGACCGCACGGTCTCGGCGGCCAAGTCGTGGCTGTGCCACAGCCGCGTCGACCGCCACCAGCCGATCCTGCCGTGGAACGCCCCGCGGGAGGTCCCCAAGGTCTCGCCGGTGGAGGCCTCGCGCCGCTACCTAGAACACCTTGTAGCGGCCTGGGAGACGGCCTTTCCCGACGCTCCCGTTGCCCGGCAGCACGTCGTGCTCACGGTGCCGGCCTCGTTCGACGCCGCCGCCCGGGAGCTGACCCGCGAGGCCGCCCTGGCCGCCGGGCTGCCCGAGGACCTGGTGCTGTTGGAGGAGCCGCAGGCGGCCGTCTATGCGTGGCTGGCGACCACCGGCGACCGCTGGCGGAGGCTGCTTGACGTCGGCGACCGGCTGCTGGTCTGCGACGTCGGCGGCGGGACCACCGACCTGACGCTCTGCGGCGTTGACCAGCAGCAGGGCGAGCTGGTGCTGACGCGGATCGCCGTCGGCAACCATCTGTTGGTGGGCGGCGACAACATGGACCTGGCCCTGGCCCACCACGTGGCCGGCCGCTTCGCCGAGCTGGGCACAAAGCTCGACCCCTGGCAGTCGGTCGCCCTGTGGCACTCGTGCCGGACGGCCAAGGAGGCACTGTTGCAGCCCGGGGCGGGACAAGCGGGGACCTATCCGGTCTCCGTCTTGGGGCGGGGCAGCAGGCTGATCGGCGGCACGGTCTCGGTCGAGGTCGAGCGGTCGGAGCTGAGCCGGCTGCTGGTCGAGGGGTTCTTTCCCCGCTGCGCGCTTGGCGACCGCCCGGGGCGGCGTCGCGTCTCCGGTTTCCGCGAGCTGGGCCTGCCGTTCGAGTCGGACACGGCCGTGACCCGCCACTTGGCGGCGTTCCTCCAGGCCCACGGCCCTCGGCCCGGCGAGCCGGTTCGGCCCACGCACGTCCTCTTTAACGGCGGGGTGTTCAAGGCCGATCTGCTGCGGACGCGGCTCCTGGAGGTCCTGCGGGAGTGGTTCGGCGCCGAGTCGGCCCCCGAGATGCTCGCCGGCGAGCCCGACCTGGACCATGCCGCCGCCCGGGGCGCCGCCTATTACGGCTGGGTCAAAGAGCGCGGCGGCGTGCGGATCCGCGGCGGCACCGCCCGGGCGTACTACGTGGGCATCGAGACGGCCGGCCTGGCGGTGCCCGGTGCCCCGCGGCCGCTACGGGCGCTGTGCGTCGTGCCCATCGGCATGGAAGAGGGCAGCGAGACGGACGTTCCCGGCGAGGAGATCGGCCTGGTAGTGGGCGAGCCGGCCCAGTTCCGCTTCTTCAGCTCCTCGGTCCGCAAGAATGACCGCCCCGGCGATGTGCTCACCTCTTGGAGCGAGGGCGAGCTGTCTGAAACGGACTCGCTGGAGGCCGAGCTCACGCGCGACGTGTCGATCGACGAGCCCTACGTGCCGGTCCGGTTCCACGCGAAGATCACCGAGCTGGGGATGTTCGAGCTATGGTGTGTGGGCACCTCGACCAACCGCCGCTGGAAGCTGGAGTTCAGCGTGCGGGAGGAACCGTAGGGTGCGTGAAATGCACCGGCTGGCCCCGTTACACGTGTGTCGTTCTTGTGGTGTGTTTCACGCACCCTACTCAACATGATGAACGCCGGTCTGTCAGCGATGGAAACCTCGCCCCGCTACGTCGTCGGGATTGATCTGGGGACGACGAACTCGGCGGTCTCGTATGTGGACACGGCGGAGTCGCCGTGGCGGGTGCGGACCTTTGCCGTGCCGCAGCTTGTTGCCCCGGGTGTGGTCGAGGCGCGGGAGATCCTGCCGTCGTTTTTGTATCAGCCGGCCAAGGGGGAGTTTGGGGCCGGGGCGTTGGGGTTGCCTTGGGCGAGGGGCGAGGGGAAAGGGGCCAGGGGGCAGGGGTCAGGGGTCAGGGGACAGGGGTCAGGGAAGAAGGGCGAGGGGAGAGGGGAGGCGGAGGGTGTGGTGGGGTTTTTTGCCCGGGATCAGGGGGCCTTGGTGCCGGGCAGGTTGATCGCCTCGGCCAAGTCGTGGCTGTGTCACTCGGGCGTTGATCGGACCGCCGATCTGCTCCCCTGGCACGGGGCGGCCGACGTCGAGCGGATCTCGCCGATCGAGGCCACCGCCCGGTATCTCCGGCACATGGCCGACGCCTGGGATGCCCGGTTCCCCGACCACCCGATGAGCCAACAGGACGTCGTGCTCACGCTGCCGGCCTCGTTCGACGAGGTCGCCCGGGAGCTGACGGTCAAGGCGGCCGCCCGGGCGGGGCTCAAGCGGGTGGTGCTGATCGAGGAGCCCCAGGCGGCCTTTTACGCCTGGCTCTACGCCCATGCCGACGACTGGGAGCGGCACGTCGCGCCGGGTCAGAAGATCCTGGTCTGTGACATCGGCGGGGGGACCTCCGACTTCACGCTGATCCGCGTCCGCCGCGCCGGCCAGCGGGGCGGCAAGGTCCAGTTCCATCGCGTGGCCGTGGGCGAGCACCTGATCCTCGGCGGGGATAATCTCGACCTGGCGTTGGCCCATCATATTGAACGGCGGCTGACAGATGGCAGCACTGCTGGGCGAGCCAGCAATGGCACCCGGGGTGGCACTGGCAGTTTGTCTGCCAGCGAAGGCGAGGAACATGCCGACCAAGGCAGTGCTGGGCAAGCCAGCAGTGGCACCCCCTCACCCCGGCCCTCTCCCGGTGGGAGAGGGAGTGGGTTGGAGCCGCGGGAGTGGGCCGTGTTGGTGCGGAGTTGCCGGCAGGTGAAGGAGACGCTGCTGGGCGAGGACGCGCCGGAGCGACTGACGATCAACCTGCCCGGCTCCGGTGCCCGGCTGATCGGCGGCGGGCGGCAGATCGAGGTGACCCGCGACGAGGCGCAGGGGGTGTTGGTCGAGGGTTTCTTTCCGTACGTGGGCCTGGAGGAGAGGCCGCTGCGGCGGCAGTCGGGTTTCCAGGAGTTCGGCCTGCCGTACGCGCCCGACCCGGCGATCACGCGGTGGCTGGCGGCGTTTCTGACGGCGCATCGGCACGTGGCGATGGAGGATGCCGAGGCATCCGACGATCACGATCCGGCCCGGCCCGACATCGTGTTGTTTAACGGCGGGCTGTTTGCCTCGCCGGTGCTGCGGCAGCGGCTGCTGGAGGTGTTGCGGAGCTGGTTTCGCAAGGGCCCCCGCGGGTCGCAGCCCGCGGGCGTTCGGGAGCCGCTCGGCGACGTATCCATTACGCCAACTCCCCCCACAGCGACACAGCCCGCGGGCGTTTGGGAGCCGCTGGTGCTGGACAATGAGCGGCTGGACCTGGCGGTTGCGCGGGGTGCGGCCTACTACGGGATGGTCCGCCGCGGCGAAGGGGTGCGGATCGCGGCCGGGTTGGCGCGGACGTATTATATCGGCGTGGAGAGTGAAGATCATGCTGTCGAAGCCGGCCCTGTCACTGACCCGCCCTCACCCCAGCCCTCTCCCGGAGGGAGAGGGAGCACCGCGCCGCCTTCGGCCGACATGCCCTCACCCCAGCCCTCTCCCGGAGGGAGAGGGAGCACAGGGGCGCCCTCATCCGACCCGCCCTCACCCCAACCCTCTCCCGGAGGGAGAGGGAGCGTGGCGGTATGCCTGGTGCCGGCGGGCGTGGAGCCGGGACACGACGTCGAGCTGGCCGGGCGGGAGTTCGATCTGCTGGTCTGCGAGCCGGTGGAGTTCCCGCTGTACGTCTCCAGCACGCGGCTGACGGACAGGCCGGGCGAGCTGGTGCCGATCGACCGCGAGCAGATGACGCCGCTGCCGCCGATCCGCACCGTGCTGCGGACCCGCAGGAAGGACGAGCAGGACACGGTGTCGGTCAACCTGCACGCCCGGCTGACGGAGATCGGCACGCTGGACCTTTGGTGCAGCGAGCTTCAGGGGCGCCGCAGTTGGCGACTGCAATTCGACGTCCGCTCGACCACCCAGACCGATCTGGCAGCCCACCAATCGGCCGCCGAATCCGAAGGGTTCGTCGACGAGGCCACTTGGCAGGAGTGTGCCGCGCTGATGCGCGGCACCTTCGCCCCCAGCGGCAAGGACAGTCCGGCGGGCCTGGTCAAGCGACTCGCCGGGGCGATCGGCGCAGGCCGAGAGCGCTGGCCGGCCTCGCTGCTGCGCCGGATCTGGGAGGCCTTGATGGAGACCGAGCCCGGCCGTCGCCGAAGCGAGTTGCACGAGGCGCGGTGGCTGAATCTGTTGGGCTTCGCGCTGCGGCCCGGCTACGGGCTGGCGGTGGACGACTGGCGGGTGGCCCAAACCTGGACCACGCTGCAAGGCAGGCTGGTCCATCCGGGCCCGATGTGCCGGGTGGAGGGGTGGATCCTCTGGCGGCGGATCGGCGGCGGACTGGCGGCCGGACAGCAACAGGCGGTGGCCGAACCCCTGCTGGGCCCGGTCCGCGGATTGCACCGCCAAGCGACCGCCGGCAAGCGGCGGAGCGGCGACTTCGCGTTCTCCGTCCCCGAGACGGCCGAGGTCTGGCGACTGCTGGGGTCGCTGGAGCTGCTGGGGGTGGCCGCCAAGATCGAACTGGGCAAGATCCTGCTGGAGCTGCTGCCGAAGCGGAAGATGGAGCCGGTCCGCCCGGCGATCGCCTGGGCCGTCGGGCGGATCGGCGCGCGGGTGCCGGTCTACGGCCCGCTGAACACCGTGGTGCCGGTGGAGGTGGTCTGCGATTGGCTGGCCCGGCTGATGCAGCTTGGCGCCGACGAGCCCATGACCCGTCTGGCCGCGATGCAGATGGCCCGGCGGACCCACGACCGCTACCGCGAGGTGCCGGAGAAGCTTCGCGGCAAGGTGCTCGACTGGCTGCGGCTGCACGAGGCCGCTGCGCACTTCGTCGAGCTGGTTCGCGAGGGCGGGCAGTTGGACAGCGAGGAACAGGGCCTGGTCTTCGGCGAAGCGCTGCCCAAGGGCCTGCGGATGGCGGAACGCTGAATGCTGATTGCTGAATGCTGAATGATGATCGATCAATTCGCCCCTGATCCCTGACCCCTGACCCCTCGCCCTTGGTCTATCGGCCAATCCTCACCGCTTGGCCGGATCGCCGGTGGGAAGCTGGTCCCACTGGAGGGAGCGGGCCCCATCGGCATAGAACCGGCCGGTCTTGGGCGAGTAGAAGATCTTGCGCGCGGTGAACTCCTTGGTGGGACCGCCCACTTGTTGCTGGGTGAACAGTTGGGCGTCGCTGCGGCCGTCGCCCTCCAGGATCAGCAGGTCCTTCGACTTGGCGTAGGTCATGCGGATGCAGCGGGCGTTGAACGCGTTGCCGTCGACCTTGGTGTTGCCGTCGGCCACCAGTTCGATTGATGATTGATGATTGATGATTGATGAACTCGCCGCTGCTCCCTGGCCCCTGCTCCCTGGCCCCTCGTCCATCTCGTGGACCGAGAGCCGGTCGCACTGCATCACGACGCCCTCGTCTCCCAGCGATTCGGGGTCGTTGACGTCCAGCGTAGCCGCCCAAGAATCGACCGGTGCGTAGGCGGCCTGGACCCCGTCGTGGAAGGTCATCTCCTGCCGGGGCTTGAGCACGTTGCCGGTGATCGAACCCTGGAAGCGGACGTGCAGGCCGATGAGTTGGTAGTGTTGGATTGATGATTGATGATTGATGATTGACGATTGATGATTGCCAGCGGCCGCTCGCGGGAGGCCGCCGGTTCGGGCGCTGAGGGGGTCGTCAGAGCGGGGTCTGACGCTGCTGAGCCAGCCCGGCCCGCCGGCCGTCAGCGCCCCGCTGGTGCGGTTGATCTCCAGGTCGGGCACCTGCATCCGCTCGTGCGAGATTTGTTTCGTCGGGTCCTTCTCGTCGAAGGAGGAACTTTCCATGAACACGCCGCCCCGGCAGACGAGCCGCTCCACCGCGGGTTGCTGTTGGATCTGGTCGCCGGAGAAGTCGATCGGTTGCCTGAATTGCACCTCCAGCGTCTCGGTTTGCAGGTATTGATGCGGGGCGGTGGCGGTGACCGCCTCTTCGAACCGCGCCGTGCGGCCGTCGAAGGTCATGTCCTTTTGCCAGCAGATTTGCAGCAGACCGGGGCTGCGCAGCGGGCGGCCCTCCAGGTCGCGGTCCATCACCAGGTCCATCCGGCCGGCCGCGTCGATCCACAGCCGGTTGGTGCCGCGATTGAGATTGATGTTCGGCCCGCTGAGGACCAGGCCGCGTCCCTGGAAATGTGCCGGCCGTCCGTTGACGGTCACGGCCGCGTAGGGTTTGTCGGCGTCGAGCAGGTGGAGCCGGTCACCGCGGACCAGCACCGGCCGCTCGTCGGGCAGTTTCGTCTGTGTCTCGACGAACTCGACGCCGTCCTCGAGGGTCAACTCGGAGGGCACGGCCCGCCCGTCTTTCTGGAGAGACATGCGGGCCCGCAGCAGCCGGGCGGCGATCTGGAAGTGTTGCTGCCTGGCTGCTGGCGGGGAGTTGGGTTGGGCATTGGGGATTTGGGATTTGGGATTTGGGATTGGGGATTGGGGATTGGGGATTGGGGATTGGGGATTTGGGATTGGGGATTGGGGATTGGGGATTGGGGATTTGATTCCGCCATCCGCCTTCCCACTTCCGCCTTCCCCCGTTCCCCTTCCGCTTTCCCCGCTGGCAGCGGGCTCAAACCAGACTTCCAACTGGTCGACTGTGCCGGAGAGTCCTGGGGAGCTGATGCGGACGTCGTTGCGGGCCAGCATGCGGTCGGGCCGCAGCGACGATTTGTCGTCCGGGTGTTGCGGCTGGGAGGGCAACAACCAGAGGTGGATTTCCCCGGCGTCCAACTGATCGATCCCCCGGAACTTCACCCCCGCGCCCCCGCTGAGTGAGATCACCTGGTTTCCCTCATGGGGGCGGACCTGGAGCCTGTCGTTCCAGCGGGCTTCGAGTTGCTGCTGCGGCCGTCGGTCCATCTGCCCGCGAAGCCAACCAGGGCCCTGGGCCAGGGTCTGGCCCAACTGCCCCGGCTCGCCGGGTTGATATTGGAGGCTGCGGGCGTGGATTTCGTTGGGCTCCCGCTGGAGCATGACCTCCTGGGTGCCGTCCAACACGATCCGGCCGGTTTGGAGGTCGTATTCCAGCCGTTCTCCCCGGGCATGCACGTTCTCGCTGGGCGCGTGGACGACGACCGGAACACCCTGGGCTTCGATCCGCTGCGGCCGCAGGTTGAGCGAGCCGGCAGGCTGCTTCTTCGCAGCGCCGTGGGCATCGCCGGGTCCGTCGGGCGTCGGCTGCGCTGGATCGGCGAAGAAGACCGACAACTTCTCGCAGTTGAGCTGGTCGCTGGGACCGGTCGGATGGAGCCGCAGCACGTCCACCTGGTCCTCAAAGGTCGCCACCTTCTGGATCGCGTCGAAGCGGAATCGCCCTTGGCAGGTGATCTCCACGGGCAGTGGCGAGGCGGGTTCTGTGGACGGCTTGCCCGGTGCCGTCGCCTGGCCCGGTGCATCCGCAACACTTCGCGGCGGCTGGGCGGTGGCGTCAGGTCGCACGCCTAAGGCCACCGGTCTCTTGTCCGGGCCCAGTGTCACCTCTCCCAACTCCAGGTGGAGCCGTTCGATGCGGCGGAGCTCGAACGAATCGATCCCGGCGATGCTAGGTTGCCCGCGGTTTCCGCCCGGCGCTTGGTCGCCGGAGGGCAACTGGATCCGCATCTGGCTTCCTCGGCCGTAGTGGGGGCCGTAGCGAAAGTCGACCGCGTGGGGCGTGATGATGTTCTGCTCGGTGAGTTCCACGTCTCGGGTGACGATCAGCAGGTCGTCTGCGGGGCCCGGCAGGCTGCCGCGGCTGCGGATCGTGATCCGGCCGCGGAGCTGGCCGCCCTCCAGCCGGCCGATCTTCATCTGGCGGAGGTTCAGCGGCCGGTCGAATTTCAGCAAGGCTCCCTCGGGGGCCTCCAGGATCACGGCACGGCGTTTGCGTTGGGTTTCGTCGTCGGCGGGTCCGTCGGGTGTAAAGATGATGGTGCAGGGGCGGATTTCCACCCGGCCGCCGCCCAGGTTCCGATAGTCCTGCATCAGCAGCTTGATCTGATCGCTCTGGAGGATCTTGGGGCTACTGAGCTCCCAGGCCCCCGGAGGGAACACCCCCTCAAGCTCCGCGATGCCGGCCTCGATCCGCCCTTGCGCGGCCGCCCGTTCCGCCTCGGAAACCGGCTGGGTACCCTCTGGGTAGCGGCGCGGATCGGCCGGAGGCTCGATCAGCGGGACGGCCACCAGCGCATACGCCCAATAGGCCACCAGCACGATCACGAAACTACCGGCGATACGCAATGCACGCTGCATTAGGTTAGGGATTGGGGATTAGGGATTGGGGATTAGGGATTAGGGATTGGGGATTAGGGATTAGATTAGGATGACAACGTTTAGCGGGCGGGCTTGCCCGCCGTTTGGTTGTGGCCTCTTACAAGTAGTTCTGGATCACGTCATCCCAGCGTCGCTGGGCCTTCAGAATCAGTTCCACGGTTTCGCGGACCGCGCCCGCGCCGCCGCCGGCAGTGGTCACGTAGTGGGCCGCTTGGCGGAGTTCACCGCAGGCGTCGGCCACGGCCACTCCCAGCCCGACGGCACGGACCGCAGACAGGTCGGGCAGGTCGTCGCCCAGATAGCAGGTCTGCGGGGGTTTCAGCCGCAACTCGGCGAGGATCTGTCGCACGACGGCCAGCTTGTCCGCGGTTCCCTGCCGGATGATCTCGATGCCCAGCTCGTCGGCACGCATTTTGACAATCTGCGAGCTGCGTAACGAGATCAGACCGAACCGATAGCCGGCCTTCTGCCATAGCCGGATCCCCTGACCGTCACGGATACAGAATCGCTTGGACTCGATTCCCTGGTTGTCCAGCACGATCCCGCCGTCGGTCAACACCCCGTCCACGTCGGAGAGGATCAACTCGATCAGTTGGCAGCGATCGTCCAGCTTCATGTGAGAGTTTAGGGGTTAGGGGCGAGGGGGCGGGTGATAGGGGTTGGAGGGACCGCGAGGTGACTGAAGTGGAAGTCGAGTCAAACAGGGTTTTGTGGTTCCGCGAATTCCGCGGTGTTTAGCCCCGGCGGCCACGCCGGAAATTCTCGCCCCGTGGCCGCGGCGGCTAAACCCGCATTATTCAAGCCCGGGGAAAGCCGCCGCAGTGCAGTGGGTAACGTCGGTGCACTGCTTGCCTTACGGCAAGCAGTGGCACACCACCGCGAATAATGCGGGCTAAACGAGCCTCCATGCAGCCGCCGTGTTGGGTATCGGTTGTCGGTCGGCGGGGGCGACACCCTTGCCGTCGCCGTATATTGCTTTACGTCTCCGGCCCTGCCTCTGGTTCGGGAAAGACGCGACAGGGGGGCGTTGGCGCCTGGATGGGTTGCGTCGACCCGGGTACCCTCTGGGTGGCGGCGGCCTCCTGAGGCAGCAGTGCTACCACGTCGGTGACGTCGATCAGCCCGACCGGTCTGCCGCGGGCGTCGACCACCGGTAACTCGCTGATCTTCCGTTGGGCCAGGATCCCCACCGCGTCGACCATCATCGAGCCGAGGCGGACCGTCAGCGGGCGGGCCGTCATCACGCTGCGGATCTTTCCGTCGAGGGCCGCGTCGCGGCGCTGCTCGAACAGCCGGGCCAGATCGCTGTCGGTGAAGATGCCGGACAGCCTGCCGTGCTCGTCGGTGAGCATCGTCGCGCCGGTTCGCCGTCCGGGGACACTCACGGCGACCAGCACCTCGCGGACGGTCTGGTCCTCGGAGGCCACGCGGCATTGCGAAAGCGGCCGCATGTGGTCTTCGACCTTGCTGAGTTTCTGGCCCAGGCTCCCGGCAGGATGGAACCGGGCGAAGTCCTCGCGGCCGAAGCGGCGCATGCGGCTGGTCACCAGTGCCAAGGCGTCGCCCACGGCGAGCATCGCCGTGGTGCTGGTGGTGGGGGCCAGCCCGAGCCAACAGGCTTCTTCCAGGGGGCCCAGCGCGATGGTCACGGTGGCCGCCCGGCCCAGCGTGCTCTCGGCCCGGGAGGTGATCGCCAGGATGGGTACGCCCAGCTCGGCCAGCGAGGGCAGCAGCCGGACGATTTCCTCGGTCTCGCCGCTTTGGGAGAGGATCAGCATCACGTCGTCGCGGTGCACCCGCCCCAGGTCGCCGTGGACCGCCTCGGCCGGATGGAGGCAGTGGCTGGGGGTGCCGGTGGAGGCGAGCGTGGCCATGATCTTCTGTCCGACCAGCCCCGCCTTACCCATCCCGGAGACGATCACGTTGCCGTGACACTCGTACAGGTGCTTGACCGCCCGACAGAACTCGCCGTCTAGCCGCTTGGCCACCTCCATCAGCGAGCGGCCTTCGGTCTGGAGGATCTGCCGGGCGTGGCGGAGTTGCTCGAAGGGGCTCAACGGACCCGACTGGGCGGCGGCTTCCATGCTCATCGACTCGTCGTCCTTGACGGAGGTCATGGCGGGGGGGCAAGACAGGCCGGCCGATTGTACCGCCGATCTCCAGCCGGAGCAATGTAGAGATTCCGGCGTCACCCTGCAACAGAGGGGGCTTGGTCAGCCACTGCGGGGTCCCCTGGCACGCCCGCCAGGAGCGACGTAAAATTGCCGGATTGCGGAAATCGGTCCATCGTATCAGTGTGGCCGGGCCAACGGTTGGCCTGCCGAGTTCGGGGCAGAAAACCGAAGGATAGCCATGATCGTCACGACCAATGCACTGTTCAAACAGGCCTACGGCAAGTACGCCGTGGGGGCCTACAACATCAACAACCTGGAGCAGACCGTAGGGCTGTTTCGCGGAAACCTGGGCAAGTCGAAATCGAACGACGACCCGGTCGATCGGGCACGCAGTGCCCCGTTCATCCTCCAGATCTCCCGCGGCGCCCGCGACTACACCGACAAACGCTTCCTCGAGGCCATGATCCGCACGGCCGACGAGATCTTTCCCGAGGCCATCTTCGCCGTGCACCTGGACCACGGGACCGAGGAAGCCTGCTATGACTGCATCGATAGCGGGTTCTACAGCTCGGTGATGATCGACGCCTCGCACGAGAAGTTGCCCAAGAACATCGAGATCACCCGCCGGGTCGTCGAACGGGCCCATCAGAAGGGGATTGTGGTCGAGGCCGAGTTGGGGCAACTCGGCGGAGTCGAGGAGGACATCGTCGGTAGTGTCCGCCTGACCGACCCCGCCCAGGCGGTCGAATTCGTCGAGAAAAGCGGCTGCGATTCGCTGGCGGTGGCCATCGGCACCTCGCACGGGGCGTACAAGTTCTCCGGTTCCCAGAGCCTGCACTTCGACGTGCTGGAGAAGATCCAGAAGGTGCTGCCAAAGGGGTTTCCGCTGGTCATGCACGGATCGAGCAGCGTGCCGAAGGAGTGGGTCGAGCGGATCAACCAGGCCGGCGGCAAGATGCCCAGCACCAGCGGCGTGCCCGAGGATCAGTACCTGCCGGCGGCCAAGCTGGGCGTCTGCAAGGTCAACATCGACACCGACGGCCGGCTGGTCTGGTGTGCCATCCACCGCGAGTCGTTCCGAGACAAGCCGGAGAACTTCGATCTCCGCCCGCCCGGCAAGGTCTTTATGCAGGCCTACGCCGACTATATCGCGCAGAAGAACCAGAAGCTGGGCTCAGCGGGCCAGTTAGAGGCGGTCCGTGCGGCCCTCGGCCGCGGTAAGTAAGCCACTGGAAGGTGGACGGCGGAACGGAGAAGGGAGAAGGGAGAGGGGAGAAGGGCAAAGAGGGAAGGGGTGTTTAGCGGCCGCCGGTACGGCGGCCTGCGGTCTGTTGCCGCCGGGTTCTACTCCTGTTTTCTCAGGGGCCTTGTGGGGCTGAACAGCCCCTCGTGCTGGGTCTGGGCGAGCCGCAGCACCAGCAGCTTCTGCTCAGGCTTGCCGTTGTCCTCGGTGAAGAAGTGGTGACCGAGGCTGCCCGGCCGGTCGGGCAGACTGCTCACCAGCAGCATGCAGCCGGGAGAAAGCGTGGCCGAGAAGGCCATCTCCTCGAACACCCGTTGCTGCCGGCCCGCCTCCAGGCGCCACATCCCGTCCTGGCCGACCCAGCGCTGGCGGAGTTCGCCGTGCTGTAGTTCGGGCACCAGCTCGACTCGGACCCGGCCGTCACCTTGGGGGAACGTCTTCACCACTAGGACGGCCTGGGCCTGGGAGTAGGTCTCACCACCGAGTTCGCCCGACTCGCAGATCAGCACCGGCAGTTGGTCGTACACGCCGGAGGTGACGATCATCTTCGGTTGGCCGGCGCGGATCTCCAGATGGCGTCTTACCGGCGGCGTCTCGGAATCCAGCTCGGCCAGGTCAATCTGGCTGGTCCCCGCCGTTGGGCGAGATTCGTCTTTCATCTCCAGGAGTTTCGAGAGCGCGGCGGGGATCTGCCCATCGAGCAGTCCCAGACGAAACCCGTTGCGCGAGAGCCGCCGCCGCAGCTCGGCCGGAAACTGCTGCTCGTCAACCTCTTGCCAGAGCTGCTGGTTGGCCTCTCGATCGCCGAATGGGAAACGGACGAAGCAGACCTCCAGCACGCAGCTATCCGGTGACATTTGGGCCGGTGCCAACGGCGATTTCCCCACCACCGCGGGGGTAGTGCAGCCGGCGAGCGCGAAAACCAGGATCGCGGGCAACAGCAGTACAATTCGGCCGGACGACAGCGGCATGGGAGGTGGAGCGAGAGAAGAGACAACGGGCGTCAGATCGGAGGCGGGGACACTAGCAGCAGCCGCACGGCCTGTCAATGTAAACTGGGCAAGATGGCCGCGAACCCTGCGTCTTGCGCATCGGGAGGCTGAACCGCAACCGTCGGCGCCGTCACGTGTGGTTCGGCTTGCGGAACTCCACAAAGCCGCCACCGGTGGTCGTGGCGAAGGAACGTGCAAACCGCTGGCGCAGGGCTTCCGGCGCGTCCACCGGTCGCGGCTTTGTGCGAGACTATCCGACCCGGATCAGTTTTGGCGTCGGGATCTTGCGCCCGTAGACGCGGCCGTAGCACGTCACAAGACCCCGGAAATCGTGGCGGAGGAACTCGTAGACCGACTCCGCAGGGCCCGAGGCGAGCCAGGTGTCGACCAGACGTTCGACGTGGTCGTCGTACTGCTCTTGTGACGAGCCGTGGGCGAAGCAGCGGCCGCCGAAGCGCCGCACGTCGCCGTCGAATCTCGGGCCGATGTGCCACAGCTCGTGCATCACCGTGTCGAGCTTCTCCCGAAACTCCAGGTCCAGGAACCGGGGCAGGTAGAAACTGAGGATGTAGAGCATCTCGCGGCCGTCGGCCCTGCAGAGCCGCTGGACGCCCCATTTCTGGCCGCGGCGGATCGAGTGCATCTGCCCCCCGGCGAAGCGCATGGGCGTGAGCGAGGCGTACATGCCGTGGCCGGTGGCCTTGCGGGCCTGGGAGTAACTGACGGCCACCCGCGCGATGTCGATGTGCCGCAGCCAATCCACGCGGGCGACCATGTCCTGGCACAGACGACGCATGTGGAGGGTGAAATCGAAGCTGGCCGGCCCACTCGCGCCGCCGCTATGCAGGGCACGGCCGTGGTCGGAGCTGCGCTGCCCTGCCAGACTCATGCCGCATCCCCTCCTGGGATCTGCCAGCAACGGCAATTCGTGGTCCGCCGAGCGAAAACTGACAGGTGCCATGCTCACGCTTACGTGAGCATGCCCACGCTGCGCTGGCGACGTGGGCAGGGCACCCAACGTGTCAGATCGGGCGTGGCGGGCCGCTAAGAGCGCGCACAAGAATAACTTGCCGGATCTCTGGAGCTGTAGGAGGCGACTCCTGTCGCCGATTACCCCGCAATTCAGCCCAAATCGGCGACTGGAGTCGCCTCCTACAAAGGCTCGAATTCGGTAACTTATTGTCGGACAGGGCCTAACTCTTCTCCTGCTGGGGCGTTTCGCTGGGTGCCTCGGCGCGCTCGGCCGGAGCCTCCGTCTGGACTTCGGCTTCGGGTTGGGCGTCTGCGTCGTCTATTGGCGGGGCGGCCTCCTGGACGGGGGTTTCCTCGATCTCGTCTTCAAAGGAGGGTCTGGGCGCCTTACGCCTTACCCGGTCGTGGGTGCCGACCAGTTCGAGGATTGCACGGGTGCCGGCGTCGCCCAAGCGCGGCTTTGCCAGTCGCAGCACGCGGGTATAGCCACCTTCACGGTCTTCAAACCGCGGGGCGATTTCGTCGAAGAGGATCTGCACCGCCTCCTTGTCGCCCAGCAGCTTCAGGGCCCGGCGCCGCGCCGCCACGGCTGGAGCGATGGTCTGGTTCCACTCTTGCCACCGCGGACTCTCGCGCCAGGCCCGCCACTGCGGGCTGTCGCGATCGGCCGCCGGCTCGAGGTCCTCGGCGGCTTCCTGGTGGGGCAGGGCGCGGCGGGCGATGGTGATGCACCGCTCCAAGAGCGGGCGGACCTCCTTGGCCTTCTGCAACGTGGTAATGATGCGGCCGGGGACCTTGGGGGGCTTGGGGGCCTTGGGGTCCTTGGTATCGAAGAGTTCCGGGTCGCGCTCGGTGAGGATCAAGGCGCTGGCCAGGTTCCGCAGCAGTGCTCGCTGGTGACTCGGGTTGCGGCCGAGCTTGCGGCCTCGTTTTTTGTGTCGCATGATCTTTCAGTTGAAAGCGGTTACAACAGGCTACTTGGGACAGGAGACAGGTGCATCCCCAGCCGCAGACCGATGTCGGAGAGTTTCTCCCGGACCTCGGTAAGCGTCGTCTCGCCGAAGTTGCGGACCTCCAGCAACTGCTCTTCCGTGCGGGTGACCAGGTCGCGGACGGTGTTGATGTTCTCCGACTCCAGACAGTTGGTCGCCCGTACCGAAAGGTCCAGCTCGGCCAGGCTCATGGCCAACTTGGCTTCGGTGGCCTGGTCGATCGCCAGGCTGCTTAAGGCCCGCGCTTCGGCGTGCACCAGCGGTCCCAATTCGCTGTATTGCACGAAGGGGTTGAGGTGTTTCCGCAGGATTTTGGCGGCTTCGACCACCGCCATTTCGGGGGAGAGCGAGCCGTTGGTCCAGACTTCCATGGTCAGCTTGTCGTAATTGGTCTTCTGGCCCACGCGGGTTTCCACCACGTCGTAGCGGACGCGGGTCACGGGGCTGAAGGCGGCGTCGATGGGGATAATGCCGATCTCCTGTGCCTGGGGGGTGTGTTCGGTGGCCGGCACGTAGCCCCGGCCGTTTTCCACCACCATTTCCAGGATGAAGGGCACGTTGTCGGTGAGGGTGGCAATCAGGTGGTCCTTGTTGATCACCTCCACCTGGTCGTCGGCCTGCACGTCGGCGCCGCTCACCAGGCCGCTGGTGGTCTTGTCGATCCTGACCACGCGGGTGTGGTCGCTGTGGTTTTTGACCACCAGCGACTTCACGTTCAGCACGATGTCGGTGACGTCTTCCACGACGCCGGGCAGGGTGCTGAATTCGTGCTGGGCACCGTGCAACTTGATCTGGGTCACCGCGCTGCCTTCGAGGCTGCTCAGCATGATGCGGCGGAGACTGTTGCCGATGGTGACGCCGAATCCGCGCTCGAACGGCTCGGCGGTGAACTTGCCGTAGCTGGCGCTGAGGGTTTCTCTTTCGCACGACACTTGACTGGGCAGCTCAAGTCCGCGCCATCGAATACGCATAGGAGGCCTCCCATCCAATATCTTGCGGCGGCGGGGTACCCGCCTGCGGGTCGGCAATTGCCCGGCTACATGGAACACAGCTCCACGATCAACTGGGTCTGAACGGGAATCGACACGTCGGCGGCTTCGGGCAGCCGCAGCACATGTCCCTCGGGCGGAGGCCCCGCGACAAGGCTGAGAAAATCGGGGACCTCGCGGCCTGCCTCGCCCAGGTTTGCCTGGACCAGTTGTCTGCTCTTGGGGTTGTCTCTCACCCGGATCACGTCTCCCGGCTTGGTCTGGTAGCTGGGCACGTCGACCCGCCGCCCGTTGACGGTCACGTGTCCGTGGCTGACCAGCAAGCGGGCTTGCGCCCGGGACTGGCCGAAGCCGAAGCGGCAGAGCACGTTGTCCAGGCGGCGTTCCAGCAGGCTCATCAGCGTCTCGCCGGTGTTTCCCGTCCCCCGCTCGGCCCACTTGAAATACTGGCGGAACTGACGTTCCAGCACTCCGTAATAGTGCTTGACTTTCTGTTTCTCACGCAGATGCAGGCCGTAGTCGGTCAACTTGCCGCGCCGCGCGGTGTTCATTCCCGGCGGCGAGTCCCGGCGCTCGAAGGCGCACTTGGGCGTGTCGCAGCGAGTCCCTTTGAGGAACAATTTCATGCCCTCGCGGCGGCACATTCGGCAAACGGGTCCCCGTTGACGTGCCATATCTGCTTCAACTCCAAGCCAGGTGTTGGTGCTGATAAAGAGAGGTTGCTTCCACATGCGGGCGTTTCAGCCCAACGGGCAGGCGGCCGGTGCAGGTCAGACGCGCCTGCGTTTTTTGGGCCGGCAGCCGTTGTGGGGCAAGGGGGTTACGTCCTCGATCGACTTGATCTTCAGGCCGGCCGCTTGCAGGGCCGTGATCGCACTTTCCCGACCGCTACCCGGTCCCTTCACTTTCACATCCACCTCCTTCATGCCGAATTTGGTCGCTTTTTCGGCAACCTGCTGGGCGGCCAATTGGCCGGCAAACGGCGTGCTCTTCCGGCTTCCCTTGAAACCGGTAGTGCCGGCGCTCGACCAGCAGAGGGTGTCTCCCTTGGTGTCGGTGATCGTAATGGTTGTGTTGTTGAACGTTGCCTTGATGTGGGCAACGCCCGCAGTCACGTTGCGACGTGTCTTCCGCCGTTTCGACTTGGCCACCGCTGATCGACTCCCATCAGGTCAAGAAAGCACTCCCAGGCCCCCAAGCCTCCGCGCCACCCACGAAGCTAAGCACCCGGGGACCGGCCCCGGGGACCGGCCTATCGCAGGTCCTTCACGCCCTTCTTTCCGGCCACGGTCTTCTTGGGGCCCTTGCGCGTGCGGGCGTTGGTACGGGTGCGCTGGCCGCGCACCGGCAGGCCGCGGCGATGTCGCAGACCCCGATAACAGCCGATATCCCGCAGCCGGATGATGTTCTGGTTCCTTTGTCTGCGCAATTGCCCTTCGACAACGTAGTCCTTTTCCAGCAGGGCCGCCAGCCGGGCCAACTCATCCTCCCGCAGATCGCGCGCCCGAACATGCGGGTCGATGCCCGCGTGGTGGCACAGAGTCCGTGAGATCTTCGGGCCCACGCCGTAGAGGTAGGTCAGTGCGATTACGGTCGGGCGGTCGTTCGGTATGTCAACACCCAGCAAACGCGGCATGCTTGCAGGCTCCTGCGGGCAGGTTAACCCTGCCTCTGTTTATGTCGCGGGTTTGTGCAGACCACGTAGACCACGCCCCGGCGGCGGACGATCTTGCAGTTCTCGCAGATCCGCTTCACGCTGGCACGTACTTTCATGGCTTCCCGCAGTCTACACCACGGCTAAAGATACAGAACACCTCAGTATAAGGCCAAGCGGCCAAGGCCGGCAAGGCCCTCTGGGAAAGAAATTCCCCGTTCGCCGTTGCCGCCCCGCCTCTTGCCCGGTGTCACTTAGGCCGGACCACGCCTTACTACACTATAGGTGGGGTACGCGCCGGCCGAATCTCCCAGTTTACCTCCCTTGTCGCTGCGACAAACCACTACCACCCCTCGCCGTTGGGTCCTGCCGTCAATACATAGGGCCCCGATTCGGTAATCGCCACCGTATGTTCGAAGTGGGCACTAGGGCGACCGTCGGCGGTGACCTGGGTCCAGTGGTCTGGCCGCGTGCGGACCCGCTTGGTGCCCATGTTGACCATCGGCTCCACCGCGATCACCAATCCGGGCACCAACCGGAAGT
>Ga0315291_10003266_pt1 | contig 21008 bp, 15 predicted proteins | sample YL17G12_20_MG_FD_203070 | JGI IMG/M metagenome (GOLD analysis project Ga0315291, IMG submission 203070) | Sediment microbial communities from Yellowstone Lake, YNP, Wyoming, USA - YL17G12_20 | ecosystem: Environmental > Aquatic > Freshwater > Lake > Sediment | place: USA: Wyoming | collected...
ACCTGGAGGAAGCCCATTCCGCCCTGCGAGACGAGTCGGCACGGATGGCCGAGGAAGCAGCCCAGCGCCGCACAGCTACTGCCGGGCGTCAATGACACGCACCTTGACGGTGCCGAACATGCGGCTGATGGCCGATGAGATCGCAAAGAGATCGGACGGCTCGTTCAGGGCGCTGCGCACCAGCGCCAGGTGCGTGGCGTCGTGGCTGCCGAGCGCGGCGTCGAGCGGCAGCCACTCGCCCACGTAGACCTCCGCCCACATGTGATAGCCGAAGCCGCCGTTCGGTGCGCCGGGAAGCTTCTCCGCGTACGCCAGCCCGCCCACGACGCGGCTCGGCATGCCCGCGGCGCGCGCCAGGGCGGCCACCAGCACGGCGTGCTCCGTGCAGTCGCCGGACTTCTGGGCCGCGGTCTCAGCAGCCGTGGCGAACCCGAGGCTCAGCCCCTTCTCCGTGATCGCCGAGCGCACGTAGGCCTCAATCGCCTGCGCCGCCTTCAGGGCATCCGTCTCGCCCTTCACCGCCTCGCGGCCCATGCCGGCGACGACGGGGTCTGCGGTCTCCAACCACGTGTTCGGCTTGAGGAGTTCGGCGTACTCCTGGCCCGCGTAGGGCAGCTTGTAGCTCTTGGCCGGCGAAGCGTGCGCCCGCTGCAGCGTGACGTGCAGCCCGTCCGCCCAGGGCCGCACTTGCTGGTACGGATCCGAAGAGACGTCGGGCGCCTGCGTGCTCTTCGCCGTGGGCTCCAACACGATCTCCAGGCGCTCCAGGCTGCGCGGCGAGGGGATGGGCCGGTCTGTCGCGATCACCGAGGCCGCGAGGATGTCGGCCGGGTCGTTCTCCGACATGGCCATCTCGCGCGTCGTCTTGCGACTCTCCAGAGTCAGGTTCCCCAGCATCTGGACGCGGATGAGCCAGACCGTCCCGGCGTCGTCCGTCCACTGCGATGTGGCAACGCCGGGCATTATGCTGATGCGGATGTCCGTGCGGTCGAGCCGCTTGGTCACTTCGAAGACCTGCACGTCTTCCCTGCCGACCACCTCTGCGACGACCTCAACAGAACGGTCCGGCACGTCGGGGACGAAGGCCTTTGCGGTGTACTTCGTGCCCGGCGCGCGGCCCATCTTCTCCTCCAGCCGCCGCAGCGCCCAAGGGCAGAGGCCGTCCGGCACCGGAAGCCGTTTCGTGTCCGTTGAAAAGGCCGTGGAGGTCGTCAGCACCATCTCCTTCCCTTCCGCCCTGCCCTCCCACGTGACCGTCTGGGGTCCCTGTGTCTGCACCTTGCGGAACGCGACCAAGCGCCCATCGGCGTCCTCAGTGATCGTCGTGTCGTCCGCAATGTGCATGGAGACGTTGCCCCGTCGAACGGCAAAGTCGGTCTGGGCCCGGGTCTCATACTGGGCGGCATCCCCCGCGCGCTCCGTGACCTGCTCGTGCTGATAGCCGGCCTTCCCACCGTTCAAGTACACGGCGTACCAGTCATCTGTAAGGACCTTCGCCCCTTCATCGGCGCCGCGGGCCGGAACCACCGACAACATGAGCGCGCAGGCCGCGGCCAGCGCGGCGATCAACTGCCGTCGGCAAGACGGGAAGACGTACACCATCACTCCTCCAGCCGGCAAAGGGGATGCGGCGGAACGACGCGCTGGACGCACCTTCGCCCATCATAGCGGCAGCAGACGCCTGAGGCAACTCCGAAGGCCGCATCAGGCGCCCGACAGGCCTACCACCCGATCGCGTATCCCGTCTCCATCCGAGGCGACGCTGCCGCGCTCAGCAGACCGCCGTCCGACATGGCCGCCAGCACGTTCTGCGACGACCAGTTGCCGCTGACCTTCACGATGTGGCCGCGGTTCTGGAGTCCCATGCGGACGGCGTCCGGGATTCGGCCCTCCACATAGAGCACGCCGGGCTCGGCGCGCCGTGGGTAGAAGGACGACGGGACGTGCCCCGTGCAGAACGTCGGCGCCTCCGCCGCCTCTTGCGGCGACATGCCGAACTCCATCACGTTCAGCAGGAACTGGAGCGCCCACTGGTCCTGCGAGTCGCCGCCGGGGCTGCCGAATGCAAGGTAGGCCTGCCCACCGCGCGTCGCGATGGACGGCGTAAGCGTGGTGCGCGGGCGCTTGCCGGGCTGGAGGCTGTTCGGGTGGCCCTCCGTGAGCGAGAACATCTGGCCCCGCGTGCCCAGAGGCAGCCCCACGCCGGGCACCACCGGCGAGGACATGAGCCAGCCGCCGCTCGGCGTGGCAGACACCATGTTCCCTTGGCAATCGGCCACTTCCAGCTTGGTCGTGTCGCCCGCACCGGGGCCCTCCGTCGCGCCGCCTCGGAACGGTTTCAGGACGTCCGCCACCGAGGCCGCGCGGACAGGCTCGAAGCCTCCTGGCCGCAGGAGCATGGACGCTCGCGCCATGTCTACCAGCGCCCGCCTCTGGGCGGCGTACTCTGTGCTCAGGAGCCGCTCGATCGGCACGTCCCCGAACTCCGGGTCGCCGTAGTAGAACTCGCGGTCCGCGTAGGCGAGCTTCATGCACTCCACCACGGTGTGGATGTACTCGGCCGAGTTGTGGCCCATCTCCGCCAGCGGAAACCCCTCTAACAGCCGCAGCGTCTGAAGCAGCACAGGCCCCTGCGTCCAGGTGCTGCACTTGTGGATTTCAAGGCCCCTGTAAGGGGCCATCACCGGCGACTCGACCCGCGCCTCGAAGGCGGCGAAGTCGCCCTTGGTGAGCAGCGCCGTGTGCTCGCGCCCGGAGGCATCTCGGACCGGCGTCGAAGACGCGAACCGGACGATGGCCTCCGCGATGTCGCCCTCGTAGAAGCGCTCCCCCGCGGCGCGCAGTCCGCTCAAGCGGTCGCCTAAGCTCCCTTCGGCCTCGATCAGCTTGCGGAAGGTAAGCGCAAGGTCAGGCTGGCGCCAGATGGCGCCGGGCCGCGGCGCGCCCCCACCCGGCAGGTAGACGGCAGCGGACGACGGCCACTCCGACTGGAAGCGCTCCGCGTGCGCCGCCATGGTCCCGTGCAGCGCATTCCCGATGGGGAAGCCCTTCTCGGCCAGCTCCATGGCCGGCGTGAGCACGTCGGCAAGCCTCAGTGTGCCGAACCGCTCCAGCACCTTGATCCACGTGGCCACGACCGGCGGCACGAGCGCAGGAAGAAACCCGTCCCCGGGGATCAGGTCGTCAACGCCCATCTCCCTGTAGCGCGCGATGGTCGCAGCGGCGGGGGCCACCCCGTGGCCGCTGACGGCGTAGACGCGCCCTTCGGCCGCACTATAGACGAGTGTGGGCACTTCCCCGCCGATGCCGTTCTGGTGCGGCTCCAGCACGCCCAGCGCGAACCCGACGGCCGCCGCAGCGTCCATCGCGTTCCCGCCCTGCCGGAGCACGTGGATGCCTGCCTCCGCAGCCAGGTAATGGCCCGCCGCGACGACGCCGCGCGTCGCCATGATCATCGGGCGGCCTCCACGGTCGTTTGTGCTTGTCCTCATGGTCTTCAGCCCTCCCCAGGGCCGGCTTAACAAGGACGTCTGAAGGGGGAACGGAGGGGAGATACTAAGCCGTTACCCGTGCGCTTTCAAGGGGGAAGCGTCCGTGCCGGCGGGAGTTCACTTGCCTTCCGCCTTCTGCTCGTTGAGCGACCAGTCGTAGTCAAGCCACTTGATGTCGTAGCCGCCCGCGGCGAGGTAAGCGCGGTCCTCTTCGCCCACGTGCCGGCTGATGAAGCTGAGGACGGCGCGCTTGGTCTCGCCATAGCCGCCGAACTCCGTGCTCGTGCCATATTCCTTCACGAAGTCGCCGCCGAACCAGTCGAAGATCGGCGACAGGTACACCCTCTTCTTGGCGCGGTCTATGCGGAACTTGGCGGGGTTGCCGAGAAACACGCGCGCCTGGTCGTTCAACTGCGCGTCCAGCCTGTCGCCGGTGTACGGTTCGTTCCGCAGCCGCGAGCACCCCATGGCCGCGCACACCAGCGCCATGTGGATGCGCGGCTCAGCGAACTGCTTGCGCAGCACTTCGTGCTCGATCTTGTCCAGCGTCATCATCTTGCCCATGAGCGGGAACTCGATGTCCGTCCAGACGCCGCGTATCTGGCGGATGCTGTTGTCGGGGTAGATGAGGGACGCCGGGAACGACGTCTCGATCGGGTAATGGTCAATGATCACGCGGAGAGTCAGGCCGTTGTACGCGTTCAGCCAGAAGGCGATCTTCGCAGGATCCGGCCATTCGGCGTACTGCTTCGGGTCGAGGCCGGCAAGTGCGCTGACGAACGCATCCAGCGTCTCCCGGTGGGCTTTCAACTCCCTGTAGCTGACCATGCCGTCGTCACTGACGTACGCCTTAAGCGCGGCCGCGTAGTCGGAATACGAGAACGGCCCGCCCTGAACCGCGCAAACGGGAGTTCGCACAGCCGAGGCGGCGAGCAGCGCTGCCACAAACCCAACGTGCATGAGCGTTCTTCCAACCGGCATCAGTTCCCCCTTCGCCTGTGCCCCGGGCGGGCCTCTTTGCCCCGGGCCAGCATATGCGTCCCGCACACGCAGGTCAACACACCCGGCGCGCCGAAAGCGAAGGCGCGGCGTCAATGCGCCGCGCCTTCCCCACTGCGCGTTTCGTCCGGCCCGTCTACGCGAGGCGACCGGCCCACTTAATGCAGGCCAGGATATGCTGCTGAAACCACTTCTGGTCCCACAGCTCGTCCGGATGGCCGAGCGCGGTGTAGATCACGCGTCCTTTCCCGTAATCGTGGCACCAGCCCATGGCGTAGTCGTTGTCGGGCCGGGTGCCTTTCGAAATGTCCACGGACTTGTTGTCGAGGGACATGAGCACGTGCGTCTTCTTCCGGTCCCAGTTCTTCATCGTGTAGATCTCGTCCACCACCTTGAACGACTTGCCGAGCATGGCCGTGGCGGGATGCTTCGTGTCCTCGACCTTGACCGTGACTTCTTGGTGCCACGGGTGGGCCTGGAAGTAGCCGCCGATCATCTCGCCGTACTCGGCCCACTTGTAGAACGTGTCGGTCGCGTTATGGATGCCGACGAAGCCCTTCCCGTTCCGCACGAAGTCGAGCAGCGCCTTCTTCTGCTCGTCGGTCCAGGGCAGCTCGCCCGTGGTCGCCAGGACCACCACGTCGTACTTGGCCAGCTCTTCTGCCTTGACGAGCGTGCTGCGGGCGGTCGTCACGGCCTCGAACAGCCCCGACTCCTTCCCGAGCTTCTTGATCGTCACCTCGGCGTGCGGCAGATAGGAATGCTCCCATCCTTCCGAATGCCTCGACATCAGCACCTTCATGGCCGTCCTCCGACAACAGGGCTCATAGGGGATCCGGGAACCAGGACTGAAAGCGTCCCGCGAAAGGCGCCCAGACTACCAGCCCCAGCCAGCGAGGTCAAGGGACGCGGCGCCTCAGTCACAGCCCGAGCTTGCCGGCGATGCCCTGCATGGCCTTGAGCACCGTGCCGATGTGGTCCTCGAGCGTCACGCCGGCTTCCTTCGCCCCCTCCTCGATGAGCTTACGGTTGACGCCGGCGGCGAAGCGCCTGTCGCGCCACTTCTTCAGCACAGAGTCCACGGTGACGTCTGCCAGCTTCTTCGAGGGCCGCACGAGCGCGACCGCCACGATCAGGCCCGTCAGCTCGTCCACGGCGAAGATCATCTTCTTCAGGGGAGTGTCCCGCTCGACGCCGCTGTACTCGGCGTGGGCGAGGATGGCCTCGATGAGTTCCTCCGACCGGCCCTGCTGACGCAGGAAGTCCACGCCCCGGAAGGGATGGTCTTGCGCGTCGGGGTACTTCTCGTAGTCGAAGTCGTGGAGCAGCCCCACCACGCCCCACTTCTCGGCGTCTTCGCCGAGCCCCTCCGCATAGGCGCGCATGGCAGCCTCCACGGCATAGGCGTGCTTCTTCAGGTTCACGCTCTTCGTCCAGTCGTCCAGGATCGCTTGCGCCTCGTCCCGAGTCGGCCACGATGTCATGGCGACGCTCCCCCTGGGGTCCGACGAACGTTTCCCGTGGTGGGCCTCATTCTACGGCGTTCAACGTTCGCGCGCCAGCGATGCCTGTGCGGAAGGCGCCGGGTCGCGCAGAAAACCCGATTGCCAAGCGCCGAATCATGCGATAGCATAGAAGGTCAGGCGGTCAGCCGTGCGCTTGCGGTTCCAGGCGTGTTGGACGCGGCGCCCTCTTCTCAGGAGCGCTCAGGATGCTGAAGCTGTACTGCCGGGACGAGTGTCCGCGGTGCGCATCCATCGAGGAGGACCTGGAGCGTCTAACTGTCGCGTCCGAAGTCGTCCGGCTTGCGCCGGGCCAGCGGCTCCCGGAGGAACTGCCCAGGGACGCGCGACTGCCGGTACTCGTGGACGGCGACGAAGCGTTCCAAGGCTCGGACGCCATCCTGGAGCGCTTGGAGGAGATGGAAGGGTTCAAGAAGCTCTGGTACAAGTACCAGAGCGACGTGTGCTACTGCGAAGAATAGCGCGTGCGCGCTCGCGCGACACGCAGGAGGCGCCCGGCGGCCATTTCGCCGGGTAAGCGGTGGTTATGGACCCGACTGACATACGCACCGTTCGGCCTTCGGGCAATGAGTACGAGGTGGATTCCCTCGCCGCGTGCATCCAGGCGGCGTTGGCCTCTTGGGGGCGGCCCGTGTCCTATGAGTGCGTAGCCGGGCTCGCCGGTGCCGCCTTCTCCCCGGCCCTGAGCGAGACCGAGCACTGCGCGTCCTGGTGGATGGAGTCGTGCAGCGACGCGCGCATCGAGTTCCTGGGACATGCCCTCGGCTTTGCGGTGCAGCGCTCGCCCAACCATCGGACCGGCCGCGCGGCGCCCGAATCGTTTGTGCAGGGCGCCCGCAGGGCCGTCCAGCAGGGCGAGATCGTGCTCTGTGCCTCGCGCCCATGCTGGGCCATCGTCACCGCGTGGAGCGATGGTTCCCCGCGTCCGGCCCTGGCCGGGCCCGGCGCCTCCGCGGACCGGGCCGAGGCCGGGCCGCAGACGCCCATGTACATCCTGCGCCCCGCCGAGCGTTCCCTGACGCTGTGCGAGGCCTTGCGTGAGGCCATACGCTTCGGCGCCGCTGTGGCCGCCGGGACTCACCGCGCGGCCGGGTTCGCCTACGGCGGGCGGTTGTACGACGCCTGGCTGGCGCAGCTTGGCAAGGAGCATTTCTGCCCGACCTGCGGCGAGGACGGGTGGAAGTGCGCGGAAAGAACCGCCAGCCGGGCGCGCGACACGCAGCTTGCCGCCAGCGCATTCCTCCACCAGGCCAAGCATTTGCTGCCCTCTCTGAGCGGCAGCAACCGCGTCGACAAGGCAGCCCTGACCTACGCCGTCATGGCGGGCAGGCTGGCGCCCTATGTGGCGGGAACAGGACTCAACCGCGTCTGGTCCAGCCCTGTGCGCAGGGCCCGGTACGCGCAGGACGTGGCCGAGGTGCGCCGCCTGCACCACATGGCCGCCGAGCACCTCTCGCTCCTGGCCTGCCTCGTGTGAGCCGGCCTCCGCCGCCCGGGGGCGACTGCTGCCCTTGCAGGGCTCACGGGGCGCTCGTAGTATGGCGGCCGCTCGCTCCCTTGCCGCAAGGGGCCCACACATGACCGGAAGGGAACGCGTACAGGCCGCGCTGTCGCATCGGGAGCCGGACCAGGTCCCGATGGACTTCGGCGCGACGGCCGTGACCGGCATCGCGGCGAGCATCGTGCACAAGCTCCGCGTCGCGCTGGGCCTGAGCACACAGAACGAGTCGGTGAGAGTCGTCGAGCCCTACCAGATGCTCGGCGAGATCGGGCCCGACCTCCGGCAGGCGCTCGGCATAGACACCGTGGGGCTGACGGGGACGACGCTCTTCGGGTTCGAGAACAAAGACTGGAAGCCGTGGCGCCTCTTCGACGGCACGCCCGTCCTCGTGCCCGGGGCGTTCAACACCGAGCCGAGCGCGGACGGCTCGATCCTCATGTACCCTGAAGGCGACCGCACGGCGCCGCCGAGTGGCCGGATGCCCGCCGGCGGCTACTACTTCGACACGATAGTCCGCCAGCCGCCGATCATAGAAGGACAGCTTCGCGTCGAGGACAACCTCGAAGAGTTCACGCCGCACTCGCCCGAGGGGCTCGCCGCGATAGGAGCGGGAGTCTCGGACCTGTTCGGCCGCACGGACCTGGCGCTTGTCGCCGGCTTGGCCAGCCTGGGATTGGGCGACATCGCCCTCGTGCCCGCCCCTTTCCTGAAGCATCCGAAGGGCATCCGAGACGTGGAGGAATGGTACGTCTCGACCGTGACGCGCCGGGAGTTCGTGCGCCAAGTATTCGCGCGCCAGTGCGAGATCGGCATAGACAACCTGAAGCGCGCACACGAAGTCGTCGGCGACAAGATCGCCGTGCTCTTCGTCACGGGCACGGACTTCGGGACCCAGCGTGGTCCCTTCATCTCGCCCGAAACCTACCGCGACCTCTACAAGCCCTGCCACCGGCGCGTCAACGACTGGGTCCACGCCCACACGAAGTGGCGCACGTTCATCCACTCGTGCGGCGGCGTGGAGCCGCTTATCGCGGACTTCATCGAGGCCGGCTTCGACATCCTGAACCCGGTCCAGTGTTCCGCGGCCGGCATGGACCCCGAGCACCTGAAAAGGGCTTACGGCAGCCGCATCACGTTCTGGGGCGGCGGCGTGGACACGCAGAAGACGCTGCCATTCGGCACGCCCGCCCAAGTGCGCGAGGAGGTCAGACGGCGAGTGGGCGTGTTCGCCGAAGGCGGCGGCTTCATCTTCAACGCGATTCACAACATCCAGGCCAACACGCCCGTCGAGAACGTGCTGGCCATGTTGGAAGCCTTCGCCGAGTGTCGGTGAGAGAACCGTGCCGGACGCGAGGATCCCATCGGCGCTGATCAGAGCACGCGGGGCTTCGGCTGGACGCCGGCCAGGGGCTGACCGTCGCGGAAGATCTTCACGCTCTTGATCGTCACGGGCTTCGCCGGCCGGTCCCTGCCGTCCACCTCGACCGCACCGATTTTCTGAAGCACGTCTATGCCCCCGAGCGCCCTTCCAAAGACGGTGTGCTTCCCATCGAGCCAGGGCGTCGCCGCAAGGATGACGAAGAACTGGGAGCCGTTCGCGTTCGGCCCGGCGTTCGCCATGGAAAGCGTGCCCGCCACGTCGTGCTTCAGCCCCTTGACGAACTCATCGGCGATGCGCCAACCAGGGCCGCCGGTGCCGTCGCCTTTCGGGCAGCCGCCCTGGATCATGAAGTCCTTGATCACGCGGTGGAACGTGAGCCCGTCGTAGAAGCCCCGCGAGGCCAGGTGCACGAAGTTCGCCGTCGTGTTTGGGACCTCGGATTCGTAGAGCTGCACCACCATCATCCCCATCGAGGTGTCAAGCTGCGCGGCAGTGGGCACGGGAGTATCCTCCGTGGAAGGACCGCTCGGACCGGGCTGTGCCGGCCCTCACGAACTCTAAGACAGGGCGCGCCTGCGTGCAAGTGCGCCCGGCCGCGGCCACGCTCCCTTGCGGCAATCGCCCGACTGTGATAGTCATAGGGGGTGCAGAAGTCTCCGCCCGCGCATTCCATGCGAGGAATCCGATGATTTATAGGAAAGACGAATTCGTGCAGGACGACCGCGATGACGAGCAGTTCCCCATCAAGCAGGTTGACCGGCTCGAGGCCATTGACGGCAGCGAGCGGCGGTTCATCGGCCGTGCCGCATTGAACATGCAGACTCCGTTCGGCGCCGAGCAGATACCCATATCGTTCGAGATCGAGGCCGAGTCCGTCGAGGCCGCCTTTGCCGCCTACCGCAAGTACGCCGAGCCCAAGATCAGCGAAGTGAAGGAGCACATCGAGACCAGGCTCGAGCAGTTGCGCAGGGCCGAGCAGAGCCGGATCGTCACGCCGCGGGATGCCGGGCCGGGCAGCGGGATCCTGCGCGTTGAGGACTTCCGTCAGAATAGCTGATATCCCCTCACCACTCCTGGGGCTCCCCGGCCAAGTGCCCGCCGCAGTTCTCCGCACACGGGGATGGATGCGCGCCCCCTTCTGACGCTCTTATTTGTTGCACGGACCATCAATCGCTCCCCTGCCTGCGGCCGGCGTGTCAGCGCCGCGGGCAGGCTGTGCTCGTGCCACGAACAAGAATACATGGTGCGGGCGGCGACGAAGCGGTGCACCTCCTGGCGGAACTTCCGACGAAAAGTCTTGACTCTGGGGAGCGCGCATCGGTAGTATTAGGCCGTCGGTTGATGACGTTGGCACGATTGGGTCGAGGTTGCCACGCGGTGGTCCTGAGGCTCTATCGAGGAGGTGCTCAGCGGACAAAAACGGAACGACCGTCTGAAGCGCTCCCGGCCGCGCTGCCGAGAAGGCCGGACGTTAGGCTTCTCTACTCATAGACCGTCCAGGACGGTCTATGCTCCGCGTAGAGCGCGGGGCTTCTCGACGCAGACGCACACGAAAGGGTAGGATCCGATGGCAAAGAAAGCTGCGAAGAAGGCCACGAAGAAGAAGACTACGAAGAAGAAGACGACGAAGAAGGCCACGAGGAAGAAGTAGTCAACCCAGACGGTGTGTCCCGAAGCCCTCTGAGACGGTTCGGCCTGTCCGGAGGGCGTGATACATGTTGAGTGACCGCCCGGCTCCGTTGAAGGCGCCGGGCGGTCCTTTTTGTGACCGCCCCGCGGCTCGCCCTGCCCCCGTTGTCCCTGGCACGGTCTCGGGCCGGCCGCGCCCGGCCCCCGGCGAGCTTGGCTTTCCGAGCGGCGCTCGGGTATACTTGACGGTTTACTTGGACCTTCCTGCCTTCGCGGCCGGCTCCAGGCGTGCGCGCGGCGTGCACCGCCGCGAGGCCGGTCTCGGAGGCCACCGTTCGCCGAGATGGCATGATCCCGGCCCTCCTCAATCGCCTCCGTCAGGCCAGCCGAAACGGCACTCGGATGGTTTACCCTGGCGAACTGCCGAGCTTGATGCGAAAGCACATCTTCACCGGCGCCATGGGTTCCATCTACTTCTCCCTCCTGACGGGCATCTGGCTGGTCACGTTCGGAACCGCCATCGGTCTGACGTACTGGCACTGGGCGGTCATCTCAGCGGCCTCGTCCTTCGTGCTCGTGCTGCAACTGCTGTCGGCCTACCTTGGGAGCCACTTCGGCGGGCGCAAGCTTCTCTGGTTCATGTTCGCCATGAGCAGCCGCATGCTGCGCGGCGCCGCTATTGCCACTGCATTCTGGCTGTATGCCAGCGACCCCCGCGCGGGGCGCGCGCTCTTCGTCGTCCTCATGATCGTGGCGAACACCTTCGACGCCCTCTGCGCTCCGCTCTGGTGGTCATGGTTCGCCGACATCATCCCGCGGGGCGGCCACGGTGAGTTCGCGGGCAGGCGCAGCTCATGGATCGCCCTCGGCAACCTGCTCGTGGTCGTGCCCATCGGCATCCTGCTGGACCTCACCCGCGAAGAGCTGAAGCTGCCCATGCTGGTGACGGCCTTCGCCCTGGCGTTTCTGGTGGGCACGGTGGACCTGTTCATTCACAAGACGATACCCGAGCCGCCGATGGCGCTGCCGCCCGGGCACTTCTGGCGGCAGATGGCCGAGCCGTTGCGGGACAAGCGCTTTCGCCCGTGGCTCATCTTCTGGGCGGCGTGGAGCTTCAGCATGGCGCTCGGCGGGTCGCTCTCCCAGGTCTACTTCGTCGAGAACCTGGGGCTCAGGCGGGACTTCACGGGCGGCGGCGTCGCCGTGATCATGCTGCCCCTGTTGGGAGGCATGGTCGCCGCCCGACGCCTCGGCGGCATGGTGGACCGGCTGGGCGTGAAGAAGATGCTGTGGTGGGGGCACTTCTACTGGGCCATGCTCCCTCTGTTCTGGCTGATAGCAACGCCGAAGACCGCTGTCTTGTCGCTGAGCATAGCGTCGCTGCTGGGCGGCGTCGGCAGCAACACGGCCACCAATGCGGGCAACAAGCTGATCACCCGCTTTCCCCCGCCCGCTCACGTGCCCATGTACGTCGCAGTCTCAACGTGCGTCGGGGCGCTCGCGGGCGGATTCGGCCCGGTGTTCGGCGCGCTGATACTGCGCGCTTTTGAAGGGCTGTCCTGGCACCTGGGTCCCTTCACCGTGGTTGGTTTCCACGCCCTGTTCCTCGCCTCACTCATCCTGCGCAACGCTTCGAGGCTTCTCATCCGCAGGGTCCACGAGCCCGCCGCGGCCTGATATGCCTTGGGCCAGCCCCGCCGCTGCGTAGGTCAGCGCTCCGCCCTTGGCCGGTACCGGGCCAAGTTCTCCAGCGTCCGCACGTCGTCTTCCGTAGCCGGCAGGAATCCCGGAAGCAACAGGTCCCGTACCTCGCCAAGCACCTTCGCCGTGACCCAGGCTACAGCACCGAGGCCCCCGTCCGCCTTCAGAAACTCAGGGCGACGCAGGTAGCCTAGGCTCAGACCCGTGACGCCGTCCGCCTGCTTCCCGCCGGCCCGGTTGGCCAGCGAATCCCACGTCTCGCCGTTCGGTGCGCGTCCCTCGAAGCCGCGGTGCATCACCCCGATCCCGTAGCCGTCTATGCGGAACGCCAGGTAATGGAAGCAGCCGCACGAGCTGTGAGGAGACCCGTTCAGACTGTGCAGGTAGACCCGCTGGATCACGCCGTCCGTCAGGCGACGCGCCGCATCATTGATCCCCTCGTACTCCCCGCGCGCGGCGTCAATGCAGTGTCCCTTGGCCACAGCCTCGCGCAGTTCCCGAGCCTTGAGCCCGCGGCGGCGGTACGGATGCCACGTGGCGCCGAAGAGCGCCGCCGCCCTGACCTGGCCGGGGTCCCGCCCGCACATCGGGGGCCGTCCCGGCGTCACGATGCAGACGTGACTGTGGGAGAACGTCTGACACTCGATGCACGCGACAAAGTGGCCCACGTCACCCTCCCTGAGCGAGGCGAGCGCCTCGGCCCTCTGCCGCCGAAAGCTATGCACTCCGGGCGCCGCAGCGGCCAGTTCGCGCCTGCCGAACAGGAGGCGGACCCGAATGCCGTGCAACCGCGGGAAGAGCCACTTCAGTCCGGCCTGCAGCACGCCCGCAAGCTCGTCAGGCACGAGTCCTCGACCGGCCGCCAAGCCCAGCGCAAAGGGATCCGGGGAGACCGTGCGCACCCCCGGCAGGTAGCCCGGCAGCTCCAGAGCCGCTCGCTCCAGGTAGTCCGAGAGCGGAGCGTCGAGACGCTCATCGTCGACCTCGATCAGCACGCCTAAGGAGCCGTCCGGCTCGCCCGTGACCTCGACCCCTTCCTCCCCGCCGCCGGAGCGCAGAGCGAAGAAGCTCACCTCATCGCCTCCGATGGTGCGGGTCGGGGTGAACGGCTCCCTCGCGTGGGCGAGGTCGCAGTATGCCGGCAGGGAGATGCGCTCGCCTTCCACTTCTCTCACGCGCAGATTCGGCAGCGTAGCGATCGCGTCCAACGCCTCCTCATCGCCTGCCACCCGCGCCTGGCGCCCCTCCTCGAAGGGGAACTCCTGGGGCACGATCGCAGGGCACCCGAGCTTCATCATGGCCAGCGCAAGCAGGGCCTCCAGTTCGCACCTCTGCCCACATACGACCAGCACGCCGGGCAGGTCGTCCGCCAGGAGGTGGCCCATCTCGTGCTCCTGGCCCGGCGGCACGCGGCCCCAGATCATCGCGTAGCGCACCATCATCTGGAGCCAATACACGGGATGCGTAGTGCGGCCGCCCGACGGGAAGACAATGAACCCCCGCGCCTCCAACTGAGACGGAAGGCTCCGGCTGCATTCGCCGAGGAGGAACGCCCATCCGGCACGCCACTTGGCGCCCGAGAAGACAAGGCCCCGCAGTGCGGCATCACGCACGAAAAGCTGTGCGCTGTCAGGTCGGCTCGCCTCGTAGCATTCGGCTGCGAGCGCCGCGTGCAGCGCGAGATGCGCCACATCTCGGCGGTCCGCTCCCGCGACGAGGTCGCGGATCTCCTGAACCGTTGGCATTCCTCCCCGCACAGCCTGGCAGAGCGGGAGAGGGTAGTCACTCCCCTCAAACGTCGTGATCCGCTCCGGCAACGCATCCATCAGCTCGTCGAGCGTACGTATCATCTGCAACACCTTTCCCAGCGGCTGCGTGGGTTCTCGCGGCCGCGAAGGCACAGAAGGGCGATTATAGCCTGTGCGCCGTGAGGCCGAAGGAGCAACGCGCGCCGTCACCGAGCCGGCCAAGGAGCGCGACAGACCGGCGGGCCCGCCTTTCACTGGCTTTCCGGCGGACGCCCGCCTATAGTGTATGCTGGGTCGACCGATTCCTCGTCCAACATGCGCTCCCGTGCCCGCCCATGCGCTGGGGGCCGGCGGCGGGCACAGACCGCCGATGTGATCTCCGCCATGCTCAGGCCATACTCCTTCTTCAGGATGCTCTTGCGCGACGCCCGTTCGTCCACGGAGATCATCTACCCGTGGCAGCTCCCGGATATCATGCGGAAGCACATCGTCACGGGCGCGATGGGCACCATCTACTTCGTCCTCCTGGGCCTGTACCTTGTGCCGTTCGGCACCAGCATCGGCATGCAGTACTGGCACTGGGGCGTCCTGTCGGCTGCCTGTTCCTTCGTGCTCGTCCTTGAGGTGTTCTCCGCCTACATGGTCGCGCGCACAGGCATCCGCCGGTCCCTGTGGTTCCTCACGGCACTCGCCGGCCGCCTGCTGCGCGGGCTCGGCATCGCGGCCGCCTTCCTGTTCATGCGCGCCTCGGGCAACCTTTCGCTGGGCCTGTTCCTGCTGCTTCTCGTGGCGGCGGCCTGCTTCGAGGCCATCGCCGACCCGCCCTGGTTCTCTTGGCTGGCGGACATCATTCCCCACGGCGAGCACGGCCGCTTCTGGGGTCGCCGCAGCGCTTGGATAGCCCTGGCCGGCCTCCTGGTCACCGTCCCCATCGGCTACGCCGTGGACCACGTGACGGAGGACCTCAAGCTGACCGCGTTCATGATGGTCTTCGGCTTCGGCTTCACCCTCGGCATCCTGGACCTGATCATCCACAGGACAATCCCTGAGCCGCGGATGAAGATGCCTCCGCGCAGGGCGTTCTGGCACGAGATGAAGGCCCCTTTCCTGGACCCGGGCTTCCGGCCATGGCTCATCTTCAACGCCGTCTGGACGTTCTCCATGACGCTGGGCGGCTCGCTCGCCATGGTCTATTTCGTGGACGACCTGAAGATCCGCGGGAACTTCACGGGCGGGTCGCTCGTGCTAGTGGTGGTACCGCAGGTCGTAACCGTTCTCACGGCCCCCCTGTTCGGCAGGATGGTGGACAGCGCCGGCACGAAGCGGACGATGCTCTGGAGCTACGCCATCTGGGCGCTGTGGCCCCTCTTCTGGGTGCCTGCCACGCCTGAGACGGCGCTCTTCTGGCTCGGCCTCGGAGCGGTCGTCGGGAGTGTCGGCGTCACGGGGGGCCTGAACGCCGGCCTGAAGTTCGTCACGCGACAGCCCCCCGCCGGGCACGTGGCCACGTACGTTGCCGTCTCCACAAGCACTGCTTCCGTGGCGGGCGGCTTCGGCCCACTGGTGGCCGGGTTCGCCCTCCAGGCCCTGAAGGGCCGCTCATGGCAGATCGCCGGGCTGACCGTGATCGGTTTCCACCTGCTCTTCGTCGCGTCCTTCTTGCTGCGCAGTCTCTCGATCCTCGGAATCCGGCGCATCCCCGAGCCGCACCAGACGGGACCGGCGCCGTCCGATCAGCAGGCGCCCTCGCCCGCCCCGTCGGCATGAGCCAATCCGCCTTCTACTTCGACCACGGCGTGCGCGCGTCCTGGCGGAGGGGGCCCTCCCGAAGCGCCGGGATGAACTCGTTCGCCACGGCCCCACGATAGTCGAAGAACACGACCCCGTCCGCGCCGTTCTCGCGCGCCGTGGCCACCATGTCCGCCACCTGCCACGCGGCTGACGCCTGCCACGCCCCAAGGCCGGTCTCCAGCGGTATGCGGCCCCCCACCCACATGCGCTGCTTCGTGACGGCCGAACCCAGTACGCTCATGTCCGTCGTGTAATCCATGGGGCACACGAAGTCGAGGTAGCCATTCTGCACCCAGGCCCGCCAGTCCTGGCCCACGCCGTCCCGGGCGGTATCCCAGTCCTGGAAAACGGCTGCGGACACCTTCACGGCGGGGTCCGTGGCCCGGCACTTGGCGCTCGCGTCGCGCACAACCCGCGTGATCTGATCGCGGCGGAAGTCCAGGTACTTCTGCCGCCACTCTCCGCCCTCCAGCACGTCCTGGGGCCACCGCGCCACGCGCGCCCCGATCGTCGCCTCAAACCGTTCGCGGCAGCCCGCGCAGTAGCAGGCGTCTCCGCCCGGGTACCGGATGTAGTCGAAGTGGACGCCATCAGGATGGAACTTGCTGACCATCTCGGCCATGGCGTCTATCTCGAGCTGCTGGTTCTGCGGGTTCGACGGGCAGAGCGTGCCCGAGTTCGGGCCGCCCACGATGTTCCCTTCCGGGTCCAGGCAGACGCGCCCCGCCGCAACGAACCTGTCCAGCACGTCCTTGTCGGGCCAGAACAGGCTGAAGTTCACGCGCCACAGGTGCACCTCGATCCCGTTCTTCTTGGCGGCCGCCAGCAGCTTCTCCATCTGTGGCCCGCGCTCCCTGATGAGCCGCGACAGCGGAAGCACGTCGCTCTGGTAATGCGCATAGCCGCCCGAGCAGACGTTCACCACGAGCGCGTTCAGGCCGGACCGGCGCATCCCGGCGAACAGAGCGTCCCAGTCACCGTTGGGCGCGTCCGGCGAATGGAGCCACGCCCCCCGGAACTCCTTTCCGCCGCGCGACGGCACGCTGCGGATGAAGGCCAGCTCGGCCGCCCGACGCGCATCGCGGAACGTCAGGTAGGCCTGGTATGCCCGGCCGGCGGCTAACTCCTTCCCCGCCCGTTCTTCGAGGGCGGAGGCCCTTCCAACCGCCTCGGCTGCCCCCGCGTCCGACCTGCACGCGGTCACAAGGGCTGCGCGATCCGTGTAGCGGCGCAGGTCCCAGAGACTCTCCGCCGCGTGCTTCGCCGCCGGCTCGTACATCTCCGTGCCGGCCAGATGCGCCAGCGCGGCCAGCACGAACTCCGAGGTGCTGGCGATGTCGCCGGCCCGCAGGATGTACGAGAAGTACATGCCCGTCGGCGACAGGATCACGGCCGGAAAGCCTGTGTCGCTGCCGTCGGCGTCGCACCAATCCGCGATCACACGGCCGTCGGCTGTGGGCCGCGCCTCCATGATGTTCGACGACTCCTGAAGGAACCGCTTCGGAAACACAGCAGGGGCAGCCGCGTTGAACGTGACGGCGTCGAACGGCGATGCCGCGCCGCCCGCCCGGAACGTCGTGCCGGCGACGCCCATGAGCGGCAGCAGCCTGCTGTCCACCGAGAACATCCCGATGACCTTCCCCCCAGCGGCCACAAACTGCTCCAGAGCGCGCACTTCTTCATCGAGCACCTTGAAGTTCAGCGGCAGTATGGCGACCTTCCGTCCCTTGAGCGCGCCTCGCACGACCCCTTCGTCCGTCAGCACGGCGTAAGGCAGCCCGGCGCGGCGCAGTATGCCTTCCATTTCGCCGACCATCCTGCGCACGAGCGCACTGTCCGAGCCGCCGGCCGCCTCGCTGACGGTTCCATAGACGATAGCAAGTTCAGGCCGCTGTCGCGGGACTTGTGCCAGGTAATCCGTCGCAGCCTTGAGCATGAGGCCGGCGTTCGTCTCGTTCTCCTGGCCGTCGGCCAGGATGATGTGCGAGAAGAAAAGCCCGCCCCGCGAGAGCGTGGCGGCGGCGAACCCCGACGCCTTGCCGTTGACGTCCAGCCAGTCCGCCAGCACAAGCGTGCCCGTGAGCGGCGCCGGCAGGCTGATATTCCAGGAAACCTGGTCGAAGCCGGCCGGCAGCCCCGGGACGGCTCCCTCCCGGCACTTCACATGGCAGAACAGCGTGCGATCAGGAGACGGCACGTAGCTGACCGTCTGCAAGCCGAGCGGGGCGTCCAGGCCGTAAGTCGTGTAGAAACACATGACTTTCCCGCCGTCGCTGCAGAACGCCCTGAGCATCGCGCGCGCTGTGCGGTTCAGGTTGGGCGCGTACGGCACGATCACCACGTCGTAGCTGTCCAGCGCGCCGCCGAGCACCTGGTCCTGAGTCACGACGGTGTACGGCATGTCCACGCGGCCCAGAATGCGCTCCATCCGCTCAAGGCAGTTCCGTCCCGTGTCGGCCTCCTGCGGCCCGCCGGGGTCCGCGATCAGCGCCACCTTCGGCTCGGCGGCTGAACTCGCCGAAGACCCAGCCTGGACCGTCAGCAGGACTGCAAGACACACGGCCAACATGATCCTCATCGGCGCCTTCCCTCCGTTCAGCAGACCCGCGGTTATACGCGCTCACCGGAGCAGCGCAGGACGGCCCATCATATACGACCGCGGGACGGAGCCGCAAGGAGCTGCACGAGCCGAGGGCTCAGCCTCTGGGAGCGCCGGCCTTTGCCGGCGCGAGGGGCCGCAGTATAATCCGCGCCGGTCTGGCTCTCCGGGCCGGCGCCCCTTCCGGCCGGCCTCGCGGACCCAAAGCAGGAGGAGAACTGTGGACGACACGTGCTGGTCCATCAGCGAACACGGCTACTTCGAGGCGCCCGGCGCCTCCATCCTCGCGTTCCACGACTTTTACCCCCAGGGCAAGCAGGGCGGCGTCGAGATCATCCACCATGGCGAGCGCATCGCGACCTGCGGCGACATGCGGCTGGAAGTCGCCCCCGGCCAGTGGGGCGAACTGCCCACGCCGGGCGAGCGCCAGGTTGACCGCGAGGCACGCCAGATACGCGTCCCCCTCTGCTACCCGAAGCTGCACCTGAGCTACGCCATCCGCCTTCAGGCGCAAGGCGACTCGGTCCGGCTCAGCCTCGACCTCGAGAGGCCCTTCGGCCGCGCGACGCTGGGCGAGGGATGCCTCCAGATAGAGCTCTACCCGCCCGCATACTTCGGCAAGACGTTCCACCTCGGCAGCACCTGCGGCGTCTTCCCGCGCCAGGCCAACGGGCCGGTGCGGGCAACCGCCGAAGGCCGCGTGACGCCGCTTCCCGCGGCAACCGGCTCGCGCCTGGTGGTGGCGCCCGAGGACCCCTTGCGCCGGCTCGTGATCGAGCAGTCGCGGGGGGAGATGGAACTGCTCGACGGGCGTGCCATCGCCGCGAACGGCTGGTTCGTCGTGCGCGCAGTGGTCCCTGATGGCGCCAGAGACGACGCAGTCGTGTGGACCATCACCCCCCACCTCATCCCCGGCTGGCGGCGGCCGCCTGTCATCTGCCTCTCGCAGGTCGGCTACCATCCGCGGCAGGACAAGCTGGCCGTGATCGAGCTGGACCGCTGGGAGGACGTTCAAGAGGCGGCGCTCCTGCGCATGGATGCGGACGCGGGCGCGACGGAAGTCGCCCGCGCCTTTCCGCGCAAGTGGGGCAGGTTCCTGCGCTACGAGTATGGCGTCTTCGACTTCTCCTATGTTCGCGGGCCGGGGATCTACGTCGTCGAGTACGGAGGACACCGCTCTGAGCCTTTCCGCATAGCTGAAGACGTCTACTCGAACGGCGTGTGGCAGCCGACGCTCGAGACCTTTTTCCCCGTGCAGATGTGCCACGTCCGCGTGGAGGACGGCTACCGCGTATGGCACGGCGCCTGCCACCTGGACGACGCCCTGCAAGCGCCGCCGTCGCACACGCACTTCGACGGCTACGCCCAGGGCGCCAGCACGGACACGCCGTATGAGGCGGGGCAGCACATCCCGCACCTGAACGTCGGCGGTTGGCACGACGCGGGCGACTACGACCTCGCCGCCGGCTCGCAGGCGTCCACGACGCTCTTCCTTGCGCTCGCCCGCGAGGCCTTCGGCGTGGACACCGACCAGACGAGCGTGCGCTTGGACGACCGCCTCGTCCTGCTGCACCGCCCCGACGGCGTGCCGGACATCCTTCAGCAGATAGCCTGCGGCGCGGAGTGTCTGCTCGGCGGCTACCGCGCGGCCGGTCACAGCTTCGCCGGCATCATCGAGGCCACCATCGGCCAGTACGTCCACCTCGGGGACGCATCCACGATCACCGATAACCTCGTCTATGACCCGGCCCTTCCGCCCGGCGGGGCGGGGCGTGGGCGCTCAGGCAAGAAGGATGACCGCTGGGCGTTCACCAGCCACGATACGGCCCTTGAGCACCACGTGATAGCCGCCCTGGCCGCCGCGGCCCGCGTCATGGTCGAGAGCCACCCCGCACTGGCGCGAGAGTGCCTGGAGACCGCCGAGAAGGCCTGGGACCGGGAGCAGAGCCACTTTCCTGTGGCGCAACGGAGCGGTTACGTTCCCCGTGATCGCGAGGTCCGCGAGGCCCTCGGCACGGCTGAACTCCTCATCACGACCGGTCGCGAACGCTACCGCCGCCGCCTCGTTGAGCTGTTGCCGGTCGTGACCGCACACGTGGCTGTCGCGGGATGGTCGGCCGTGCGCGCCCTGGCCCGCGTCCGCGACGCCGCGTTCACGCAGCAACTCGAAGGAGCGCTCCGGGGGTACAGCGCGGAACTCAAACGGCAACTGGCCGGCAATCCCTTCGGCGTCCACTTTGAGCCGCACATCTGGGGCATCGGTTGGCAGATCCAGCAGTTCGCGCTCACACACTACTACCTGATCCGGGCGTATCCCGAAATCTTCGACCGCGAGATGATCTTCTCGGTCGTGAACTATGTCTTGGGCTGCCACCCCGGGTCCAGCGTCTCCCTGGTCTCAGGCGTCGGCGCCCGGTCGCTGACCATCGCCTATGGGACGAACCGCGCCGATTGGAGCTACATCCCCGGCGGCATGGCCTCTGGCCCGAATCTTATCCGGCCCGACTTCCCGGAGCTGAAAGACGACTTCCCATTCCTCTGGCAGCAGGCGGAGTATGTCATGCCGGGCGCGGCCTCGTACATCTTCTGCGTGCTCGCCGCGGATGCGCTTCTGAACGAGCATCAATAGCCGTCATTGACGTAGC